>Ga0157379_10001613_pt1 | contig 18590 bp, 15 predicted proteins | sample S25metaG_FD_121802 | JGI IMG/M metagenome (GOLD analysis project Ga0157379, IMG submission 121802) | Switchgrass rhizosphere microbial communities from Kellogg Biological Station, Michigan, USA - S2-5 metaG | ecosystem: Host-associated > Plants > Roots > Rhizosphere > Soil | place: USA... | reverse complement strand
TGAGCATGTCCTCGTTGTAGATGAGCCCATCGATGCTGATCGACGGCGGCAGGGCCATGACCTGATCCTTGCTGTTCACCACGTCGGCGCGGATCGCCTGCGGCAACGCCTTGGCGGCAGGAAGCGCACTGAGATCCACCAGGCCGCCAGTGTTCCCCAGCGTTCCCGGTGCAACCGGGGTCGCAGAACCGGCGCCGGACCACATCACGTCCGGCGCATTCCCTGCGCGCGCCTGCGTGATGTAGCTCTGGATGTACTGACTGACCGGCGTGTACTCCACCTTCAGGTCGACGTTCGGATACTTCTTCTTGAAGTCGGCCACGATCGGCTCCAGGACCTGCTGGACCTCCGTGATGTAGCCAATCCGGAGCGAGCCGCTCACGTCGGCGTTCGCCGTCGTCCCTCCCGCCGCGGTACTCGATCCCGCGGCTGCGTTGGTCGCACCGCTCGTTGACGTGCTACCGCTATCGCTGCTCCCGCACGCACTCAGCGCAAGTGCGCAAGCAGCCAGGCCCAGCACAACCGCTCTCCTCACTGACCTCACTGTCCCTCCTGTTGGCCAGCAGACGCTCAGCGCGTCTGCGCTCCTGTCCGTCTCGCACTACGTCGCACCTTGGCGAGCCGCAGCGCCTCAAACCGGTCACCGACGTGACGCCTCCAGCCGATACGCCGAGCGCCGTCGACAACGCTCACCGCCGATGAGCATCCCTGGCGGATCAACACACCTATTGCTCCTCCGATAGGCACGCAAAAGCCACTCGACAAACCGTGCAGCGGTCTATACTACACGAGCGTATCCGAGGCACCGCCAATAGCCTACGTTACGTTCGCTGCAATTGCCTCGCGCTTGTTGCGCAACGCTTTGCGCCGCAGTCGCCGTATGCGTGTCGTCCTCGAGAACGGTCCTTTCAACCGGCCCTCGGCCCGATCGGCCGCGCCCGTGCACGCCGGCTCTTGCCCTCGCATGCTGCATTCGCACGCGCCGCATCGGCAGGCGGAAGACGCACACCCCGTCGCGTTCGCGGCGACCTCTCTCGATGAAGGGCGTCGGCACCCGCAAGGCCCGCCGTGCGGGCCCGGGCGCTCACGGTCCGTCATCGGCCTCGGCAGTCCCGGGCGACGACGTCCTGGTCGTCTCGCACTCGGCCAGCGCGGTAGACGTTCGTGAACTCGTCCGCCGTTCGCGCGGCCTCACCGCTGTGTGTGGCCCGCTGTGTGTGGCGGCCAGCCGCCATGTCGGGCGTCGCCAGGGCAGACCCGCTTCTCGTCACCGAGCGCCGGTGACACCACGAGCACCTGCTCCATGGCTCGCGCAGCCGTCGCCGTTCGTGCTCTGGGGCGATTGAAAGTTGTGCCGACAGGCTCTAGGCTAGCGCGAGGGGATAGCGACACAATGCAACGGCATTTTGCTCGCCACTATCGCTTTCCCAGCCTCTGCGGTAACTAGTTTCGAATAGGAGAGTGTAGGCATGGCGTTCTACAAGTACGGCGAGGACGAGTTCCAGCTCCAGGCACCGGAGTGGTTGAAGGAGGTCTTCCCGGCCCTTCGGACCACGGAAAACGGTGCCGCGATGTGGGTGCTGGGCGACGAGAAGGACGGCTACAACGCCCCGGGGGTCTCGGTGCTCGACATGCCGCCGAACTACACGCTGTTCAAGCACGCCCATCCCTGCTACCGCTTCGAGATCATCGTGCGTGGCGAGATGACGAACGAGGACGGTGTCCTTCTCGGTCCCGGCGACGTGATGACCGCCGAGCCCGGCGAGTTCTACGGCCCGCACACCGCCGGCCCCGAGGGCTGCGTGACGCTCGAGGTGTTCTCCGCGCTCGAAGGCGCGTTCCGCGTGTTCGAGGAGCTTCCCGACGGCACCAAGCGCGAGACGGACGCGCGCAAGGAGGAGATGCCCGAGACGTACGAGCCGATCATTCGGGATACGTCGAAGAGCAAGTCCTGACGAACGCGGTGCGAGGCGACCTGCGAGTCGCGTCGCACCGGGCACGTCTCGTCGGCTCGAGGGTTGATGCGTCATCCGCGGCCGTGGGCCGCGAAGGCTCGTCCTGGCTGGCCGGTCAGGTGGTTGTGCCAGATACCGGCGGCTAGGGCGAGCATGCGTCGTCGAATGCGGGGCGGCGAGTCCGTGGATCGCCGGTGCGCCCGTGGCGTTCGAGGCCGAGTTGGCCTCTACCGTGGTCGACCGACCAGGAGTTGGCCGAACTCGGCGCCGGCGAAGTCTCGTCCGCGATCAACGTGCGTAGACGCCGAGGGCCTACTCCCCCAGGGCACCGTCTACGACAGGTCGTCCGGTTTCAGCCAACGCGCGCGACCGCACCGGCGAGCAGCCTCCACGTCGACTCTGGGAGCGCTCGGGCGCAGGTGGTCGTGGACGAACTCGCGCGAAACGCGGGGAGCCAATCCAGTGCGGCGAGCGAGCTCCCGTCTGATCGGCGGCGCCTCAGGCCTGACTTCCGTCAGCCGCAGCCACGCCTAGCGGACGGTCGGCAGGCTCTGCCCCCACGATTGTCGCGCCGCCATTGAGATCAAAGAACTGCAGTCCCTCAGTGCTCAACGCAACCTCGATGAGCTCGCCAGGGGCGATCGAGCCGCGAACCTCGCGGCGGGAGATGACGGTGACCGAATGCTCCGTGGCTTCGACGTTGAGATGCTCAACCGAACTCGCGTCGATGTCGCGCGCGACCTCGAGCACATCGTCTGTGAGAACCGGCTTTGCGGGAACGGCGATATGGATCAGTCGCTCCGCGCCGAGATCCTCCACCAGCGTGATCCGACCGGAGAGGACCGGATCCGATGGGTCGGCAACACGGGGGTCGCGCAGCTGCTCCGGACGGATGCCGACCGCGACCTCACGCCCGAGATACGACCGCAGCGCAGGACGCTCGCCGAGCAACGACGGCGGCAGGACCATGACCTGCTCGCCCACGAGACACACGAACTCTCCATCGCGTTCCTCGAAGCGTCCGGTGAGCAGGTTCATCGCCGGTGCGCCCATGAAGGTCGCCACGAACAGGTTGCACGGATGCGTGTACAGCATCTGCGGTGTGCCGACCTGCTGCAACAGGCCCTTCCGCATCACCGCGATCCGCGTACCCATGGTCATGGCCTCGACCTGGTCATGCGTCACATAGATCGTCGTCACACCCAGCTCCTGATGGAGCTGGCTGATCTCTGCCCGCATCTGCACACGCAGCTTCGCATCCAGGTTCGACAGCGGCTCATCCATCAGGAACACCGCGGGCTCGCGCACCATCGCCCGGCCCATCGCGACCCGCTGACGTTGACCACCCGACAACGTCGCTGGTCGCCGCTTCAGCATGTCCTCCAAGCCGAGCACGCGCGCCGTCTGCATCACCCGCTCACGCACCTCCGCCTTCCGCACCCGCTGGTTCCGAAGCGGGAACGCGATGTTGTCGAACACCGACATGTGCGGATACAGCGCGTAGTTCTGGAACACCATCGCGATGTCACGCTTGCGCGGCTCGATCTGATTGACCACCGCGTCGCCGATCCACAGCTCGCCTTCCGAGATTCCCTCCAACCCGGCGACCATGCGCAAGACGGTGGTCTTCCCACACCCGGAGGGGCCGACGAAGACCAGGAATTCGCCATCTTCGATGGCCAAGTTCACATCAGTTACAGCTCTGTAGCCATTGGGATAGACCTTGCCGATCCCCTCAAGTGCGACGCGTGCCATTGACTAACCCCGAATACCGCCGGTGAACCCGCGAACCAGCTGCTTCTGCGCGAACACGTAGAACGCGAGTATTGGAATGATCGAAATAACCACCGCGGCCATGATGTAGTTCCACTGACTGGCGTACTCACCGACAAATCCGTAGATCGCCACGGTGATCATGGCCTTGTGGGTGCCACTCAGGAAGATCAGCGACATGAAGAACTCGTTCCAGATGAAGACGCCCGCGAGCACCGCTACGGTGGCCGTCACCGGGCCGAGCAACGGGAACACCACGCGGACGAATGTTCGCCTCAGGCCGGCTCCGTCGATCTGCGCCGCTTCCTCATATGTTGCCGGGAGCGTCCGCATGAAGCCGGCATACAGGAAGACCGAGAGCGGCATGAACAAACCGGTGTACAGCAGGATCATGCCTGGATAGCTACCTGCCAGCCCGGTGTTTCGCATCTCGACGTAGATCGGCACCACGCCCAACTGCACCGGCAGCACGATGCTGGTGACGAAGAGCAGATACAGCCCCGTCGACAGCTTCGACACCCGCCGGGCCAGCACATAGGCACACAGGGAGCCGCAGATCACGAGGAGCACCACGCTCCCGACGGTGATGATCGCCGTGTTGATCAGCGCGCGATAGATCGTGAGGTCGGCCGTTCCGTTCCACGCTTCGCGGTAGTTGCTGAACTGCGGGTGCAGCGGGAACGACAGCGGCGTCGTCGAGATCTGCTGGTTCGTCTTCAGCGACATCACGAGGACGATGTACAGCGGGATGCAGAACACCGCCGCCACCAGGATGAGGATGACCTCCCTCAGGAACGTCCGCTTCGTATAGCTGAACGGCGTCATGCCCCCATCCTCGCCTCGCGAGAGCGCAGGACCACCAACTGCACGAGAACGACGATGAGAACGAGCACGGTCAGTGCCACCGCCAACGCCGCCCCGTACCCGAAGCGCCCGTCGACGAAGGCCGCCTTGTACACCTGCGTCGCCAGCGTCTCACTCGCATCGATCGGGCCGCCGCCGGTCAGCGCCATCACCTGGTCGAAGGCTCGCAGGCCGATGATGAGCGACAACGTCGCGTTGATGGTGATCGCGGGCGCCAGCAGCGGCGCCGTGATGCGTCGGAACGTCGTCCACGCTGAGGCACCGTCGACGACGGACGCCTCCACCAGCTCGTCTGGAATCGACTGGAGGCCGGCCAGATAGATGATCATCGTCAAGCCCGTGTAGTTCCAGACCATCACGACGACGATGGTCCATAGCGCCCACGTGGGGTCGCCGACCCACGGGGTCACCCACGAATCGAGGCCGAGCGCCCTGAACAGTCCGTTCAACGGTCCCGAGTAGTCGAAGATGAAGCGCCAGATGTACGACGTCGCCAACGGGATGATCACGACCGGCAGGAAGAAGATCGCCCGCAGGACGATCCGGCTCTTCACCGCCCGGTTCAATCCCAGTGCCAGGAGCAAGCCGGCCGCGTTGACGAGCACGACGAACACCACGGACAGCTGCACTGTGTGCAGCAGCGCTCGGCGCGCGGTGTCGGACGAGAAGATCTCCCGGAAGTTGCCGAAGCCGATCCACACGGGATCGCTGATCCCGTCCCACCTCGTGAAGGCATACCACGCGCCCGCGATCGACGAGACGACGAGAAATGCCAGCACGAACGCAACTGCGGGCGCCGCCAGCAGCCACGGTACACGCGCCGGCCCGACCTTCCGATCAGCCCGCCCACGCAACCGCGAACGCGACTGCGAGCGATCCCCTGCGCCCGACGACGTTTCAACAGCCACGATCGCCTAACGCCTTGCGCCTCGCTGAACGACAGACGATGCGACACGACACCACTTCACGACACCACCATTGAGCAGATCCCCTCGACATGCACGCCACCCCTGACCGCTTTCGTGGAGGAGCAGGCCACGACAGCCTACATCAGCCACGAGATCAGCGGCAACAATATCGCGGTCAATAGCGGCCGCAATCCCGACCTTTGATCCCCTGCATCAGCCAGCGCTCCGACGTTGCGGATCAGCGCTGCTCACCTCCGTGTCATCGCTGCCTACCCAAAGCGCCCGCCGGTGACATGCATGACATCGCCGGTGATGTATCCGGCGAGCGGCGAGGAGAAATACGCAACCGCTTCCGCGATCTCCTCTGGTTGTCCGATCCTCGGGACCGAGTTCATCCGAACGGCGCGCTCGATGATCGCGTCCGCCTTCGGATGCGACTTGACGAGGTCCGTCTCGATCATCCCGGGAGCCACCGCGTTGACCGTGATGCTGTAACGGCCGAGCTCCTTCGCAAGCGCCTTGGTGAGACCGATGAGGCCCGACTTCGCGGATGCGTAGTTCGCCTGACCGGGGTTACCGAGGTAGCCGCGGGATGAGATGTTGATGATGCGGCCCGTCTCGCGGGGGATCATGTGACGAGCGACTGAGCGGCACATGTAGAACGAGCCGACGAGGCACACCTCCAACACGAACTTGTAATCGTCGTCGGTCATGTCGAGCAGGGGGCGGTCACGCAGGACGCCGGCGTTGTTCACCAAGATCCCGATCGGCCCGATATCTGCCTCGATCGCGTCGATCGCCGCGTCCACGGCACTCGAATCCGTGATGTCGAGCGCGACGGCAGTCCCACCCTCGACCGACTTCGCGGCCTCCTGAACCGCCGGTTCATCGCGATCGATCAGCGCAACGGCATGGCCTCGCTCGGCGAGGCGCGTGGCCACAGCGAGGCCGATGCCGCGCGCGGCACCGGTCACGACGGCGACGGTAGGGGACGGCGACGGGTCATTCATGCATACGCTCCGGTGTGTTCATCCTTCAAGGGTTTGGTCCGGTCAGGCGTGGGCCCAGACGGCTGAGCCCGGCGGTCGCGCCGGACGTGCCTCCCGCGCGGTGGCGTTCAGACGGCTCGTAGGGGCCGGGCGCCTCGGGCGGCGCCGACCAGCCGTGACTTCACCGCGCGACGGGCGTCGTGTCGTGATCGAGGACTGGCGCGAGGACTACAACAACCGCCGCCCGCACTCCGCGCTCGGGCGCCGCACACCGGCCGCCTTCGCCGCCGCCTGGACCCCCACCAACGCAACGCGCGCGGATGGACCGGGGGCCGCCCGGTCGGAGGATCCATCGGCGAGTGGCGGAACGAGCGCCAGCCTCGGCCGTGCGGATCGTCCGTCGCGCATCCAGGCCCCGTCGGCCATGCGGACCCACGCAATCCCGTCGTCGTCAATCGCTTGGCTACGGCTGGTGAGGTGCAAGACAGCCACGAACTCTCCTCCTCGACGATCACTCAAAAAACGACGATCGTCCGCAATATCGGACCCGACCCGCCACTCCGTCGGTGCCACCGACGAGTTGGCGTCTTCAAGATCCGACATACTGCACCCCCTCGCCCCCGGAAGTCAAGGACGAAGGTTCGCTATCTCGAACGGCGATCAGCGGCCGAACGCGTCGAAGGACGGGACTCCCGCGGTCTTCCCCATCAACATAGTGATTCCCGCGGCGACAGCGCGTGGACAGCGGCTCTCGGGCCGCAAAGGCGCCGTCGCCGATCGGAGAGACCGGGATCGAGCGATGGCGAAGCACCGTCGCGACAGGCTCACTCGTGCTCGATGTAGCCATTGCCGAGGGCGACGACGTCGCGCTCGATCACCGAGGTGGTAAACGCGGCAGTCGTCGACGACTCTCGCCAGATGGCCACGCGCAGCGTCTCGCCAGGGAAGACGGGCGCCGTGAACCGGGCATCGATTCGGCGGATGCGCGACGGCCGGCCTTCGCCCACCGCTCGGGTCAGGACTCGTGCCGTCGCACCGTAGGTGCACAGACCGTGCAGGATGGGTCGGTCGAAGCCCGCTCGGGCGGCCACCGCCGGATCGATGTGCAGCGGGTTGAAATCGCCGCTGAGGCGATAGATCAACGCCGCCTGCGGAAGCGTCGCCACCGTCTCCACGAGGTCAGGGTCCCGGTCCGGGATGGCGTGGGGCGTCGGCTGAGGGCCCGCCGGTCCGCCGAATCCTCCGTCGGCGCGCGCGAACGAGGTGGCCCGAACAGACGCGAGCACCTCGCCGGTTGCCGCGTCGCGGACATCCCGGCTGGTGTAGATCAACGCTCCCCGGTCTTTGCCCTTGTCGATGATCCCATCGACCTTCGTACGCGCGGTGACGGACCCCGACACCGGGAGCGGACGATGGATCTCGACGCTCTGCTCGGCGTGGACCATCCGCTGCCAGTCCACGCCCGTCCCTGGATCCCGTAGCCACAGCCCGGGATACCCGAGGATCGTCGCGTACGTCGGGAGGACCTCGAGCCGCTCCTCGAATACGAGCCGCAGGTCGTCCTCGTCGAGCGGATCGGCCCCCGCCCCGATCCCCAACGCGTACAGGATCACGTCCTTGGGCGCGAAGGACTGCGTGATCTCCTCAAACGGCCAGTGCAGCAGCTTCTCCTGGTCGATGGCCACGGCGGGCTCCTTTCGCAGTGTCGTCTACGGTCGGGTAGCCCGGACAGCAGCCAGGCTCCAACGGGTGTTGCAGGGCAGCGATCGATGTTCCCATCGACCCCGAATGCGCTTGTCAGGTCCGCCTGGGCACCGCATCTGGCGCGCCGACGAGCACATCCGCTTGCTCATCTCGCTCAGCTTCGTCGGGGACGAAGTACGCCCGGAGCACCGACGCAGCATTCTCCTTGGTGACCACGATGCCGGGGATCCTGACGGTCGACTCGACCGTCTCGACCGCCCCGGTGAGCGCGAGATACGCCAGGCGAACCGCGCGCACCCCGACGCCCGTTCCGGGGTACATGTACGTCGCGTCCAGCGTGCCGTCGGCAACCGCTTCGATGCCAGGCCGTTCGGCGTTGTTGCTGCAGATCTGCAGTGTCTCGCCTCGCGCGCGCACCACATCTGCGGCCCCGAGGGCGAGCGTGTCGGAGCGGACCCACAGGCAGTCGAGCGGCCCACTGGTCGCCAGCAGTTCCTCGGCCGCGGCCGCGCCGCTGGCGCGCGTATGCCCCAGCGCGTCCACGCGACCGGCCAGCGTCAGACCCGCGGCCTGCCCCGCGCGCTCGATCATCCCCGCGAGGGTGCCTTGCGGCCGGCCCTGTGCGGAGAGGCCGATCACGCCGAAGCGGCCTCGCGGCGCGTGGCCCGCCATGCGCGCGGCCAATTGCTCTGGCGCATCGCGCCCGGTGACGATCGTGGACGTGAACGCGATCCCCTCAGGTGGGTCGTCCGAGTTGACGTACACGACCGGGATGTCGCGCGACAGGGCGCGCTCGATCGGCCCGCGCACGGCATCGGCGTTCACCGGCATGATCGCGATCGCGTCGACGCCCTCCTCGATGAGCTGCTCAAGGGTCTTCACCTGCTGTTCGGCGTCGTACTCGGCGCTCGATGCGAGCAGCCGCCCTCCCAACCGCTTCGCCTCCAGCGCGGCGCCCGCGATGGCGTCGTTGGCGGAGCGCATCTTCAGCGACGCGATCAGGAACCCGCACGTGACGCCGCCCGCGCCGGTTCGCTCCTCGTCGAGCATGTGGCCCAGCCGCGCCCGCTTGGCATCGAGGTAGGCGCGGTTCTCGGCCGTGCGCTCCGTCTGCAGCGGCACCCGCTCGGTCACGGACAGTCCGTAGCCCTCCAGGCCCGCGCGCTTGGCCGGGTTGTTCGTCAGCAGGCGCATCCTGCGGATGCCGAGGTCGGAGAGGATCTGCATGCCGACGCCGTAATCGCGCTTGTCGCTCGGATGCCCGAGGTGCAGGTTCGCATCGACCGTGTCGAGTCCGAGGTCGTCTTGGAGCCGGTAGGCGTGAAGCTTCTCGAGTAGTCCGATGCCCCGTCCCTCGTGACCGCGCAAATACACGACCACGCCGCAGCCTTCGTCAGCGATCAGCCGTAGCGCCTGATGGAGCTGCCGGCCGCAGTCGCAGCGCCGCGACCCGAAGACGTCGCCGGTGAGGCACTCTGAATGCACCCGCACCAGGACGTCGGGCTTGTTCGCCACGTCACCCATGGTGAACGCGACATGCTCGGTCCCATCGACTCGGTCGCGGTAGCCGATCGCCCGGAACTCGCCTTCCTCGAGCGGGATCGACGCGTCGCTGACGCGCTCGACCAGCTTCTCGCGGGCGCGTCGGTAGGCGATGAGGTCGGTGACCGTCACGACCAGCAGGCCGTGCTGCTCGGCAAAGTCGAGCAGTCGCGGAAGCCGGGCCATCTCGCCGTCGGCGTCGACGATCTCGCAGATCACGCCGCCGGGGCGCAGGCCGGCCATCGTCACGAGATCGACGGCGGCCTCGGTGTGACCCGCTCGGGTCAGGACGCCGCCCGGCCGGCAGGCGAGCGGGAACACGTGGCCGGGCTGGGAGAAGTCCGACGGCCGAGCCTCCGGGTCGATGAGGGCCCGGATCGTGTACGCCCGCTCCGACGCGGAGATCCCGGTGGTCGAGTTGTGACGGTGATCCACGCTCACGTGGAACGCGGTCCCGTGCGGATCCGTGCTCTCCAGCACCATCGGCGGGATCCCGAGCTCCGCTAGGCGGCTCCGGAGCAGCGGAACGCAGATCAGACCTCGGCCGTACGTGGCCATGAAGTTGATCGCGTCGGCGGTGGCGTGCTCCGCCGCCATGACCAGATCACCCTCGTTCTCGCGGTCGGCGGAGTCGACGACCACGACCATCTGGCCCGCCGCGATCGCGGCGATCGCCTCCTCGATCGTCGCGAGCTCCTTATCGCTCACCGTACGGCGGAGTTGCGGGCTGTGCTGCGCTCACCTGGCGCCGTTGCGGCAGGCAGGCCATCGGGCGGCAACCCGAAATACCCGTACCAAGATTGGATGGCCGCGACGTCCTGATCGCCGCCGATCTTCTGCTCGGCCTGATCAAGCAACTCGCTCGTCTGCTCAGCGACCCACGACGGGATGTCGGCGTCGTCGAACAGCTCCCGCGCGAGCCGGACGTCCTTGGCCGCTAGGCCGAGCTGGAAGCCCTGAGCCGCAGCCTTCCCCTCGGTCGCCATCCGGCGGAACGTCGTACTCGTCGTGTGGCTGGCCCCGGTGCTCATCTCCAGCACATCGAGGCAGGTGTTCAGCTCGATGCCGTGACGCACGGCCATGGCCACCCCCTCTGAAGCGGCGAGCCGGTTGGCGATGGCCAGGAAGTTGTTGACGAGCTTCATGACGTGCCCGCTGCTCGGCGGCCCGACGTGCACGACGTTCGAGCTGATCGTTCGCATGACGGGTGCGATCCGCTCGAACACGGCGGGGTCGGCGCCGACCATGATGCAGAGCGTGCCCTTCTGGGCACCCGTGGGTCCCCCGCTGACCGGGGCGTCCGCGAACTCGACGCCACGCTCACGGAGAAGCTCGCGGATCCGCGCATCGACGGCCGGCGAGCCCGTCGTCATGTCGACCAGCACCGAGCCGGGCTGAAGGACGTCGAGCAGCCCATGCTCGGTGAGCAGCTCCACGACGTTCTCGGACTTCGGGAGACAGGTGAAGACGACACGACACGTCCGGCCCAGGTCGGCGAGCGGCACGGCGACGACTCCGGGGGCGGCTGACGCGAGAGCGTCAGCCGCAGCGGGGTTCACGTCGAACACTGCGAGCGAACCGGAGGCGGCCAGTCGCTGCGCGATGGCGCCGCCCATGGACCCCAGGCCGATGAAACCGATCTCAGGCGGGTGCTCGGACATCTCAGTAGATGCTAAGCGCCATGGGTAGGTCCTCGTCCCACGTCGGCACGCCATCGACGATCCTGACCGGGCGGTCATGACCGGAGATGATGACGTCCGAGAGCTCAAGCATCCGGGCGATCGATCGGCGTCCGATTTCGAGGTAGTCGGGATCCGACGGCGTGGGCGTGCCCAAGAGCATCTCACGCGCGTTCTTCGCCACGTCTGAGCCGCAGAAAACGGTTTCCGAGCCTGTCTCGACGGCCACGCCGATCATGCCCCAGCGATGCCCAGGGAGATGATGCAGGGTCACGCCCGTGGCAAGGCCCATCTCGTCGCCCGTCATCACGTCGAGCGTCGGCACCGCGATCGTGTCCCGCCAATGGTCCGAGAGCCCCCAATCGCGATCGGGATAGGTCTCGGCTTCCTTGATCTCTGCCTCGTGGACGATCCTGCGGCAGTGCGGGAACAGCGCAGCGTTGTCGGCATGATCGAAGTGCAGATGCGTCAGCACCAGCACATCGATGTCGCTCGGCGACAGCCCCCGCTCGCTGAGCCGCTCCAGCACTGTCGGGCGGGTGTGGTGCATGCCGGTGTCGATCAGGATCGTGCCAACATCGGCATGCACCAGAGCAACCGTCGAGATCGCGAGCGTGATGCCGTTCACCCGTGCGCCGAGGCCTTGGATCAAGACCTCGACGCTGGGTGACTTGCTTGGAGGAGCAGAGCTCACTGATGAGTCCTCCGGCCTGCGCTCAGGAGGTCACTGCCGTCTTCACATCCGAGAAGTGCGGGACGACCTGCTCCATCGTCAGCTTCATCGACGCACGCGCGGCCTCGGTGCTGATGCCGCCGAGGTTGAACCAGAGGATGACCTCGGTGAGCCCGATGATCTCCTGGAGCTCCTTGAGCTGCGCGACGCAGCCATCCGGATCCGAGGCGATCGCCGCGCCGTAGCGATGCAGCTGCTCGAACGCGAGCATGCCCGCTTCCTTGGTCTTCTTACCCTCGGTCATGTGCAGCTCGTAGCCCGGGACGATGGTGCCGGCCGATGGACCGACGACCTGCTCGTGGGAAGCCACCTTGTTGTAGAACCACTCGACGTACGGACCGTACGTCTCCTTGGCCTCGTCCTCCGTCGGGGCACAGAAGAACGGCACCATGATCGCGCGCCGTGCGGCCTTCGGGTCACGGCCCAGCTCCTCGCACGTCCGCTCGTACAGGCGGACTTCCTCGCCGAGCGCCTCTTTCCAGTTCTCGCGGTGCATGCGGTAGGAGAACGGCGACGCGGTGAGGAGGTTCCAGCCGCTCTCGGCGGCCAGCTTGAAGCTCGGCGGCGACAGGGCGCTCTGCCACAGGGGCGGCGTCGGCTGCTGCACCGGCTTCGGGAGGGACTCGACGGGCTGGCCGTCGAGCGTGTTCCAGTAGGAGCCGTCAGCGACGACGTGCTTCTTCGTCCACGCGTCGAGGATGACGCGCATCCCCTGGTCGAAGATCTCGCGGCTGCGCTCCATCGGCACGCCCAGCGCGGCGAACTCGTGCGGCTGGTACGCGCGACCGACCCCGAACTCGAGACGACCGTTCGAGAGGATGTCGACCAGCGCGTAGTCCGACGCGGTCCTCAGCGGATGGTTGAACGGGACGATCGAGATGGCCGAACCGATGCGCGCGCGCTTCGTGCGCTGCGCGACCGCGGCCAGGAACACCTGGCACGAGCCGACGATGCCGTACGTGGAGAAGAAATGCTCGGCGACCCAGAGGCTGTCGTAACCGATCTGGTCAGCGAGTTCGAACTCGTCCAGCGCGTCCTTCATCGCCTGGACGCGATTGGACTGGTCTGGCACCTGGCCGAGGGTAAAGACTCCAAACTTCACCGTACACGCTCCCCGATCTTCCCGGAAATCTCTTGCGGATTATTCTAGCAGCATATCAGCCGGTAGCTATCGGCTCATATGGATGGCGAGAATAGCGCAACTCATGCGACGCTCCTCGTCAATCGCGAACGCATACGTGACAGCTCCGGGGTGCCTCGAGATGCCCTAAGACGACGCTCGCGTGTGCCTGGACAGGCGTCGCTCGGCTCGGAAGGGAGCGAGCGGCCGACCTTCACGCCTGGCGTCGTATACGCGCGACCGTCGTCGGTCGGGCGGTGGAGCCGCGGCTACGACACCGTGACGAACGTGGTCACCTGGTCGGTGAAGAAGTCCATGGCGGTGCGTCCAAGCTCCTTCATGCCGAATCCGCTGTCCTTCAGCCCGCCGAATGGGACGTGGAACTGCGTGCCGCCCGGTGTCGGCGAGTTGACGTAGATCTGTCCCGCTTCGGCCTTGCGCTGAAAGCGCTCGGCGGTGTCAAGCGATTGCGTGTAGATCGAAGCCGACAGGCCGAACTGGACGTCGTTGGCGCGCTGGAGCGCGTCGTCGAAGTCACCGAAGCGAAACAGCGCGGCGACCGGGCCGAAGACCTCGTCGCAGGCCAGCATCGCGTCGTCGGCCACATCCTCGAACAGCGCCGGAGCGACGTAGTACCCATCGCGGTCCTCGAGCGGGCCACCGGTCAACAGCGTGCCGCCCTCGGACTTCGCCCCTTCGATGGCGGCGACGATGTCGTTGAACTGGCCCTCGCTGGCCAGCGGGCCCACATCCGTGGTCTCGTCGAGAGGATCGCCGATCGTCGCTCGCTCGATGCGCGCCACCAACTGGGCGCGGAACTCGTCGTAGATGGCGTCGTGGACGTAGATGCGACGCATGCCCGTGCATTTCTGACCGGCCGTCCAGAACGAGCCCCAGAACGCGGCCTCTACGGCTCGGCTCAGGTCCGCGTCGCCCATCACGATCATCGGGTTCTGGCCGCCCAGCTCGAGTTGGACCCGCTTGCCGGCTTTCGTCGCCTCCTCGCGGATCCAGTGCCCCGTCGGGACCGACCCGGTGAACGAAATCGCCCGTACGCGCGGGTCCTTCACGATCGCCGCGCCGATGCTCGATCCCCGGCCGGTGACCACGCTGAGCACACCCTCCGGCAAGCCGGCTTCGACGAACGCGCGTCCGATGTGCAGGCCGCTCAGGGGAGCCTCGAATGCGGGCTTGAGAACCACGGTGTTGCCGGCCAACAGCGCCGGCGCGACCTTCCACATCGGGATCGCCAGCGGGAAGTTCCACGGTGCGATGACGCCGATGACGCCGAGGGGACGTCGGGCCGTGACAATCTCAGCGCCGTCGGCGCCGATGAAGTGCTCGCCGATCGGGGCCCCCGCAAGGGCTGCCATCCAGCGCAGGATCGCCACGCTGCGCAACACCTCACCGCGCGATTCGACGATGCGCTTGCCGGTTTCGCTGGTGATGTCGGTGGCGATCTGCTCGACGTTGCCCTCGACGACCGTGGCGGCCCGCTCCAGGTACCCGGCCCGCGTCAGCGGCGGCAGTTGCGCCCAGGAGTCAAACGCCGCCGCGGCTGCTGCGATCGCCTGCTCGACGTCCTGCTCGGTGAGCATGGGCACGGTGGCGACGACCTCGGACGGCCGCGACGGATTGTGCTTGTCGTAGGTCGCTCCCTCGCTGGCGGCGCGCCATTGGCCACCGATGAGCGCCAACTCGCGGCGCTCGCTCGTCGTCGTGGAACCCGTCATGGTCACGCTCCTCCCGTGTTGGCATCGGGCGCATGCGCTGCCACGATGCCCTGCTCGATCAGCGCGGCGATCTCGTCGTCATCGAAGCCCGCACCCGCAAGGACCTGCCGGCTGTGCTCCCCGATGGCGGGCGATCGGGAGCTGTACTGGGGGCGCTCTCCGTCGAACCGGTAGGCGGGACCGACCTGCGGGATGCCGTGTGACGTGTTGATCATGCCGCTGGCCTGGGCCTGCGGGTCGTGCACGACCTCGGCCACGGTCTGCACCGGAGCGGTCGGCACCCCGACGGCAACCAGCCGATCCAGCCAAGCGTCACGCGAATCGGTGCGCAACCGCTCGTTCAGCAGCCCTGCCAGCTCCTCGCGATGCGCCACGCGGGACGCGTTGTCGAGATAGCGCACGTCGTCGGCGAGCTCCGGCAGGCCCACCGCCGTCACCAGAGACCGGAAGATCCGGTTGTTGGCTGCCGCGATCATGATCGGGCCGTCCGCGGTGTCAAACAGCTGATACGGCGCGATTCCGCTGTAGGAGGAACCGGCCGCCGACGCCACATGGCCCGTGCCGAGGTACCCGATGAGATGGTGGGACATGAAGTTGAGCGCCGTGTCGTACAGCGCGACGTCGACCACCGCACCCTCGCCGGTCTGGGTCCGCTTCATGAGCGCCGACACGACCGTGAACGCGGCCCATAGCCCGGTCGTGTAGTCGATGATCGACACGCCGGCGCGCACCGGGTTTCCGCCAGGCTCGCCGGTCACGCTCATGATGCCCGCCGCGGCCTGCATGAGCGGGTCGTAACCGGGCAGGTCGGCACGCGGACCCGTGCGACCGTACGCGCCGATCGAGCAGTAGATCAGCCGCGGGTTGAGCTCGAGCAGCTCCGCGGAGGACAGCCCGATCTCCTCGGCCTGACCAGGCCGCAGGCTCTGGATGAAGACGTCCGCGTCCTTCACGAGCCGGCGCACGACGTCGATCCCACGGCGCAGGTCGAGCGCAAGCGACTGCTTGCCCCCGTTGACGGCGAGGAAGGGCGTCGAGTCGTCGCCGATGTTCGGCGGCTTCCAGTGCCGCGCGTCGTCACCGCGAGGAGGCTCGATCTTGATGATCTCGGCGCCCAGGGTGCCGAGCAGCTGCGAAGCGAACGGGCCCGCGAGCGACGCGGTCAGGTCGACGATCCTGTGGCCGAGCAGCGGACGGAACGCGCTCGGATCTGCAGTGCTCTCGCCCGTCGGGGCCGGCGCCGGGTCCGTCATGCCGCCCCAACCGGCGGAAGCGAGGAGAACCAGGTGTAGCTGAGATCCGTCTTGTCCTTGGTGCCGACGGTCATCCCGCCCTCGCCATCAAGCCCGACGGCGAACATGTCGGGTGTGGCGACCGGGAGGCTGATGCGACTGAAGTCGTGCACTGCGCTGCGGTTGAGGATCTTCCAGACGTCGTCTCTCCGGTGAAAGCGATCCAGGTACCGTCCGACCACGATGTACTGAAGGTCTCCCTGCTCCCAGCTCGGAGTCGAGTCGATCAAGATGACGTACGGGCTCTCGACGCAGGCCACATCCCCGTCAAGCTCGATGAGCGAGCTGAGGACGCCGTGGAGGGCCGGCCGGTCGCCGCGTGGTGAGCTGATGCCCATGGCCCGGTCGATGAAGTCGTCGGCCGTTCCCGTCAGGAACGGCTTGTCGCCGTACTCCACCGTCGCGCCCGGCCAGAAGCATGACCGCATCAGCGCGAGATCCCGTCGGTCCAAGGCGCGTTGATATCGCAACACGACCGTCTCGATCTGGTCCTTGTCAAGGAGTTCCCGAAGCCCTGGCTCTAGATGGTCGTTCATGCCACATCCCGTCGTCGCCGCGATTGCCTGGACAATAACAAACGCAAATTTGCCGGCAGCCCCACGGCCCAATCCCCGGCCAAACGGGCCGTGAGGTTTGGCGGCCGATAGCGGGTCGGCACGCAATGGTCCCCCGGCTGCGTCGGCGGCGACCGGCCGTGGTCGCCGTCAACCTGGCAATTGCGGCGGATCCGCGACGAACTGATCGAACGCGGCACTGCGACGCGGGTATCCGGTGGGCTCGAACTGCGTGATCGTGTACTCCACGACCTGGCCCTGCTCGAACGGGTCGCGCGAAAGCAGCACGTTCTCCAGTTGCTCCCGGTCACGGGCGCGCATCACGATGACCCCGCCGGGCTCGCCGATCATCGGCCCCGACGCCAGCACCCAGCCCCGCTCGTAGAGCTCTTGCACGAGCGCGCGGTGCGCGTTGGCCCGTTCAGCCACACCTTCAGGGTCCCGGTAACGAGCGATCAGAAGAAAGAGCGACTCGGGCGCTACGTCATCGGGCAAGGTTGACCTCTACGTCATCTTTGTTGTTAGACCGCGGGCAATGCGGACCGAGCCACGCGACTGTAGCACGCGGATATGACCCGCCATATGTCGTCCGAACGGTCAACGCCGCCCGCGATCACTCGCCGTAGCGGCCAACGATGGAGATGCTGGCGACATTCTGCTGCGGCGTCCCGCCGAGATTGTGCGTGAGACCGTTGCGGACGTTCTCCAGCTGGCGCTCCCCGGCACGCCCGTGCAGCTGCAGGTACATCTCGTAGACCATGCGCAACCCCGACGCGCCGATGGGATGGCCGAAGCACTTCAGGCCGCCGTCGGGCTGGCACGGCATCGCGCCGTCGCGGTTGTAGACGCCGTCGAGCACGTCGTAGACCGCACGTCCGCGATCCGACATCTGGAGATCCTCCATCGTCACCAGCTCGGTGATGGAGAAGCAGTCGTGCACCTCCATCATGCTGATCTCCTCGCGCGGCTTCTCGATGCCGGCTTCGTTGTATGCGGCGACGGCACACTTGGTCGTAGTGACGAAGTGGTCGACGTCCCAACCGTCGAATCCGGATTCCGAGCCGTTGCTTGCGGCCAGCTGGAGGGCCTTCACGCTGACGATCGCGTCGGTGCCGAGCGACTTGGCGATCTCGGGCGTGGCGACGATCGCGCAGGCACTGCCGTCACTCACGCCGCAGCAGTCGTACAACCCCAGCGGATGCGCGACGAGCGGCGCGTTCAGCACGTCCTCGATCGAGACCTCCCGCCGCAGGTGCGCCTTGGGATTCAGGACGGCGTTCTCGTGGCTCTTCACCGAAACCTGCGCGATGGCGCGCTTGACGTCGTCCATCCCGAGGCCGTGCTTGGCGGCGTATCCGCTCGCGAGCTGCGCGAACGATCCGGGCGCGGTCACGTTCGGCGCGACCTGCCACAGCAGCGTCCCCATCGCCGAACCCGGGGCCGGGAGACCGCCGTAGCCGGTGTCCTTCAGCTTCTCGACCCCGAGTGCGAGCGCGATGTCGCACGCGCCCGAGGCGACGGCGTACACCGCTCCGCGCAGCGCCTCCGTGCCGGTCGCACAGTAGTTCTCGACGCGGGTGACCGGGATGTTCGGCAGGCGGAGCGCGAGCGAGAGCGGGAGCGAGCCCTTGCCCACGTTGACCTCGGGCTTTTGGGTCCCGAGCCACGCCATCTGGATGGCGTCGCGATCGATCGCGGCGTCGGCGAGCGCCTCCTGGAACGCCTCCACCATGAGGTCCTCGGC
>Ga0157379_10001612_pt1 | contig 18590 bp, 20 predicted proteins | sample S25metaG_FD_121802 | JGI IMG/M metagenome (GOLD analysis project Ga0157379, IMG submission 121802) | Switchgrass rhizosphere microbial communities from Kellogg Biological Station, Michigan, USA - S2-5 metaG | ecosystem: Host-associated > Plants > Roots > Rhizosphere > Soil | place: USA... | reverse complement strand
TGCTCTTTTGTATCCCCTTTTCGGTTGCATAGCATATATTCGATTTATAAGTAGTTTACATTTTGTATGTACTGTATCCGTTTGGCTCACGAGCTCACCGAGGTCAAACGTAAATTTACTCTAATTTTGCGATTCACGACGTTTATTCCAACAACTTATACTGATAGCTTCTGATATAATCAATATTCCAGGAGCTCTTGATCTTTGCTCATAGTGTTCGACAGCGAGTTCGGTATGCTCATGAGCATCATTTACTCGATAACGCGTCAAGGGTGCCATAATGATTCGGTGTGGTGGCTCTAACCGACCAATTCTGGTCGGCTCGAATAAAACCGTGTTAGAAAGAGGTATAGTTGGAATCGAATTCATCTTTAGTTTTCTGTGTGATGATAGGAAAAGGGGATGATGAGCTTGCTTTACCTCCTATTTCCGAGAAGCTCTCCCTCCGAATCTGTCATCTCCGCATGCGGGATGAGAGGAAAGTAGTCAGGTTTCCGATAGATCCGAAAGATAGGACAAAAAAAACTCGCACTTCGTTCAGGTTATTGGTTGAGATGGCCTTGGGTGAGTGCCCAAAGAGCGCCTTAGTCAATGTTGCAATGGTTTCTACCAAACACAACAATTTCCACAATCTGTGACATATACTCTGCGCGAGAGAATCGTAGCTCCATTAATCTCAGAATAACAGAAAGGAATCTAATGACAGGCATTAAACAGTAGAACAGCCTATCCATTAGATTCGTTCGAAGCGGGAGAAGCAACATGGCACTTAGGGAGTTCACGCCTGGAGTATTATTGCCGGGTATATTTATTTATCATCTTTCAGTGTAAAACAGTCGAAACAAATAAATTCCATTCTTATACCTTAACACTTTCGGGCGGACCAAGATAACTGGGTCTCACACCTCCAGTATCTATGAGAATAAAAGTTAGTGAACATTCCAGCGAGTAGACCGATTGGAACATACTAATAATAATCTTTTGTAGGACAACAGCAGGTTCGATCATGAGAATCTATCCAGAAAGATCAGCATGGGAATGTATTTGACGACCTCGTGCTTACCCTAAATGTGTGGGGTCCAGGAGTAGCAGTATGGTGGCTCACCACACTAATGATAGAGTTTGCGACGAAGCCATCAAGCCCATCCCATTGTGGGGGGAGACCACCCGGAGTAGCGTTGGGGAAGGGTTGGTGAACTTGTGGGGTGTCGTTATCCATTTGGGTGGCGAACGTAACTGGCCTGTCTTGTCCATAGCCGTTGAAGGATGGAGAGACTTGGACGTTGACGCTGACAGTTCCATTTGCCAAGGTATTGAAATTGAAGAAGTCGTATTCACTATAAAGTTGTAAGAAAACTGTAATAAGTATGAGAGTATCGTCTGGCTGACAGCTTGGGTCCTGCGCCGACGGTGAAGTTGTTATCATTGTTTCCGAGGGCTGGAAGAGGGGTCATGCCAGAGAGAGTACGTCCATAGTTGGGTATCTCAGACCATTGGACACCATTGACTGCGATGTTACGAGTGGCATGTGCTGCCTCAAATGTGACAGTTCCGTCTCCTTCAACGAATCCTGTTTTTAAAGTTAGTGCGAGACCAAATAATACGCTAATCTCGAGCACACCTTTGAAAGAACTAGGGACCGAAGTCTTTGCCACATTCAAAATAATTTGTTGGGACTCAGTCTGTTGTCCCTTCGCAACGGCCGTGAAAGTAAGAGTTGCAGTCGCGGTGCTGTTAGAGACCTTGCTCCAATCAACGCTGACTTCCAAACGTTGCTCCTTCTTGGATGTGGAGATGGTGCCGGACGACGGGGAAACCTTAGCGAATGATACATCGGAGGTGACATTCCAGCTGAAGGTGTTAGGACCTCCGGCACTGACATCGATCCAGCGGCTCTGAAAGGGGTTGAAGGGGTCAAGAGTGGGTAAGGTTGGAGGGGGGCAGCTGAACCCTTGTGCGCAGTTGAACATATCGTCTCCTGGCCAAGCACCCATGGAACCTTCGATAGCCAGGCGCATAGGTCCTGGAAGAGCTTGCTTTTTGGCAGGAACGCGAGTGATGGCGGGCATACTGGATAGAAAAGGCGTATTAAACCTGGCGAAAAGAAAGTAGACTTTGGGTAAATACACACTTACGTGTTCTGCATTGGTTGTTGCCAGTAGGCATATCCAAGATGTGTTTGGTCCATGATGCTGTTGTCAAAATCAGTAAATGAACACACTCTTATCGAATTTCAACATACTGGTTCCATTTTCCTGGAGAAAAAGATGTGAATAAAGGTGTCGTGCTAAAAAAAAACGATTCACATACCACCCGACAATGAATGGTATTGGGTCTCAAGATCGAAATCAGCTTCAAACATTTGTTCAACCTAACTTGGATGTTAGACGAAAAAGAAAAAGAAGAGGGTATGTGGCTAGGGCACTCGCCTGATCTGCAAGGTCGTTGGTACTCAAACGTGCTTGACTGCCGAACAAATTATTTTGGCCTGCAGCTATCAGCATCTTTTGCACATTAGCAGAGGCCAAGACGGGGTGGTGGACAAGTTGGAAGAATGCCGGCTTCATCGCAGAACTGAGCGAGTTATATATCGAGGTTGAAGCTGCGACCGTTGCATCCCAGTTAGCCATGACAGTGTCGGCCCTGAAACAACCATTTAATTGACTGTGGAGGAAATTAGAAATTAAGACTCGCTCTCGATAGTTGATCAGGCTGTAAGTCGTCGCGTTCAACAATTCGGGCTTCCTCCTGGCGTTCCATCTTGTAACATTATTCATGATTTCCGTAACGGCCATAGCCTTGTCTTGAGGGAGGGCGAATTCACGAGTAGCCCAGGCTTGTGTAAAGGTGTCAATGTTGTTGTGGTCGAAGCGGGAAGCATTGAAGCCGAGGGTGATAAAGAACTCGGTAGCCATTTCATCGGGCTTCAAGTCACCGACCTATTCGAGCTGTTGTTAGAGACTATGAAATTAACTCCGAGACAGGCAACGCACATTGAGAACCCAAATTGTAGTTGCCTGACGTTCGATGGCCAAAGAAAGTTGTTCAAACATCTTGGAAAGCTGCGAGCTCTAAACACAAGGATGTAGAAATCAGAAAATTGTTTGGTTGTCAATTCAACCGTTAAGGTACCTGAATCCACTTGTAGTCTCTTAATGAAAAAGAAACATTAAAAGTGAATCCCAATTTCATTGAATGAATTCATGCCTTGCATCTCCGACCTGTGCATGAGAAAATAAAATAATTAGTATCCACGTAACCATGTAAGCTTTTCAACATACATAATCCACCTGAGGTAAAATAAGTATTTAAGAGACATTAAAACAGCGAATATAAGCACTTACGTGGTAGTAGACACCAGCACCACCGGTACGATTCCTCTCACTAGGGATTGGGAACCGACGGATATTTCCCCAACTGCAAGTGGAACTCCTATAAGCATCAATTATCAAGAGGGCGTAAACGACCTCACTTGTCGTCAGTCCACATGAGAGTAACTAAAATGTGAGTCAGAATGTGCTGGAGTGCTCTAAAGGATAAATGACTTACTGTCTTCAGGGACACGCATGCCGTCATCTTATTTATTTATTCCTAAGTTATGAAATAAATACTGAAGTATGAATTTAAACGAACCATAAAAGCCTTCAACCTCCTCTGTGATGAAAACGTGAGCTATCTCGGTAATACGACCGTACAATATCACTCACTGTAAAGAGTCCACACTTGTGGGACTATCGATGCGTCGGTGGTATTGTAGACTTGCTCAATGATGGTTCGCTGGGTTGCGACAACATTCTCTAGGAGATCAATATCTTGGCCCTCCGAAAGAGGTTCTATAATGAAACGGTTACATCTTGAAAGTAGGATGTGAATGGGTATGCTTACCATCACCATTCCCCCGCATTCCTACGGTGAAAATTTCTTCAAAACCTTTAGCACGTTTCGTGCCATCAATCCAGAATTGGGTAACGTTGGCGGCGTTGCTGGAAAAGTCCCAAGCACCGTGGCCAAAATTATTCCATTCATCTAATTCAATATAGGACTGGATTTATTTTCGTCACAAGCTTACACTTACTGGGAACACTGCGCATCATGGGTTCTTCGTGGGATGTGCCCATGACAACTCCGTAATAATCTGCCCAAAATTGGTTGTGCGGGTCATCAACACCGAACATCGCACCCCATTGTGCTGTAAATGGAATTCGGCTTGAGAAACTCTACATTTGATCACAATAATAATTTCCTAACCTGGCCAGAGGTAATTTGCCTTCAAACGAAGCATTAGCTCGAATAGCTTCGTGTAGAAGAACCTATTGAATGGGCTTCCGGCGTTGGTACCCGAAGCAGAGTTGGTAGGGTCATCCAAAGCACCAAATGTAGGATCGCCTCCGACAGCACCACCCGCAGGTCCACCAAAATTGTTTGTGAATTTTTCGGCCGCCCAGTTTTGGAGAGCAGGTTGCTCGTCGTTTAAGAAAATGCCACGATATTTGACGGTAGGAGAGCCATGAGCACAAGGAATATTGGTCAAGAATACGGACTTGGAGGTTTTAATAGGGACATCAGCCCACCTTGAATTCAAAATTAATCAGAAAGGGCGAAACAAAGGCAATGGCTGAAAATTGACCAGAACCAGGGTGAGACACCCATTTGCTCCGATAACTCATAAAGCGCGAAAATCGTTCCTCGTCTATCAGCTCCAACAATAACATAGGCTTGGGGGACTCCAGGAAGTGGATTGGAGACAATCTGCGCATGGAACGCCTCCCAAGAGCCTTTGATAGCTGTAAATGGCTGGGCAGCGGCCGTAGCATGCGACAAGACGGAGTCAATCAACGAAGAGTGACCTAGAGTTCCAATAATGATTGGTAAATTGTTCTTCGATACAGTTGCTGTTGAGGTAACATTGGTCAACTTCGCAGTTACGCCAGTGACTCGTTTGATATCTGAAACGAAGTCATTCGCCGCACGTTGAACGGCTGGCCATTCATCTGGGGAGATGAGAAGGGGTGCCGCATTCCCAGAAGATACCAATGGGAGGAAGCCAGACTTTGAGGTGGTGGAAACGCAGTTCGAGGTAGCAGTTAATGCGGATACACAGGCGACTAGCGAGGCTAGAACACCTAAAGAAGATACGGAGCGCATGGCTAGAAAATTTCCCTAGAGGGGATGGGCTTGGAGCAAGGTGGCAATGGATGTCCTATCTCTTCTTAAAGCCAGTGGGCATTTTTACGAAAACTTGTGTTGCTCATGCCAATGCTCAGACATTCATCAAGCAGCTGACGGTTGGCTAAAATTTTATGAAATGTGATGGTCCTCGCGGAACTCCATGGAGCCTTGAGAGTTTTGAGGGGACTTGGTCACCTGGTAGTGGTACGGACCGTCAGAATGTCGGAAAATACAGCGAAGAAGAACCAACCCTGTAGGCGCCGACGTCAGAACGATCAGCTTCGCAAAGTTCTATTCCTGGAATGATGGCCTTCTCCATGAAGAAGTTTATACGATAGTCTAATATCTTCTTCGGTAAATTATAAGCTCTTCAATTTCATAATAAAAAGCACGTTATGTCTTTCTCTGTCGCTTCAAATCAATAACCTTACCGTTCAAGGTAAAACAGAGATTTTTTTTCCAAGACCCCCACAAGCTGTTTAGCCCGCTTACGCTGGTTTCTCGGAGAATACACGCGATCCGTTATGCAAGTGACTCGCTGCCCACGAATTTTTGTCCACCTGGAAGCTAGACCCTGGTTGCTGTCAGGAACGTGGAACAAGTCTCTGAATGTATGTATGGGCAAGTCTAGATTTTGACTACAGTTTTCGATTTGGCAAGAATCGTTGCCTCACTTTTCCTTCGGAGCATTCTCATGGTCTTTATCATGAACGTCATTTTTCATCACCATAGCGGGCCGTAATTACGAACGTCCTTATCGAACATTAATGCCGATTTCCCAAAGTAGTTCAGGACTGTGCGAAGCCAATCACATGTATCACAGCATAAAGTGCTTCAGAAGATACTTAAACTTGAGAAGACCTAGTATTCGAGTTATATACGACTTTGGCGCAGGCCGGAATAGGAGAATTCGGCAGTCATGTTGATAATACTGTCAGTAGCTGAAGGGATCAGGTGGTGTTTATTCAACGCCCTGGAGCGGAACCCAAATTCCTATGAGTCGTCGAGGCCCTGCTTCTCCTCCACTGGCATGTCGATCATCACGAAATCCCATTCGGGATTCCAGGAACGTCTTAGATTCCAAGAGTCAATCGTATCCTTCAGCTCCCTTTCCGAAGACTCACGGATCAGCCTCAGGTCGTTATACTAAATTAAAGAATTGATGAATGCTTACTGGACTTCTAGAAGGAATTCAAGGACGAAGGTTGCACCAGCGGCAAGGCCCACTGCGAGGGCAACAACAAGGCTACTTAGGGCGATAATATTCATTGTCTTTGCAGTGGATATGAAGAGCAGCTTGTAAAGAGGCAGTAATGGAGGTTAACAAAGGAGAGTTCTGCGTCGTTCCTTATCCGTACAGCTATGGAACAAAATAAAGGCCGAAATGAGTTTAGATTCGTACAGATAGACAAAGTCGTGGAAACGCACCCAGCTTCGAAATCAGTAGTGCCAAAGCCAACAGGGGTTGTCCGAGAGGACAGTTACTCACCCTTGTCTTGACCCTTGGTTATTTACTATACACGCCGCTTGTGAAAGGGAACCACTCATTGGCCTCGAGGTGATTGTTTATATTGTTAACTATCTAAGACGATAAAGAGGTGCAGGTTCAATTGTATTGATTGGCAGAGACAAAGGAACGCCTCGCCCTTCAGAAGGGATGAACAGTGTTGATAATTAATAGCACATAAATATGAAGAAGGACAGATAAATGTATACCAGTACCAATGAAATCCATTTCATGAAGGCGCCGAGCGAGATGATCACGACGGAAGACCAGTGGAAGCCCCGGCGCTTGAAACGTTGGCCCGTGCGAGAGACCCCATTTGTCAGCATCAGCAATGGACCCTATTTCAGTCGGAGCTAGAAAATTTTTTCTCTCACTTCCTCTTCGACCGACCAACATGTAGCAGATGTTGTACACGATGGTGAGCAAAACATTCATATTTATTTCTCCTTTCTGCTTCTCTATTGTGATGATCACATTTATTACCATACTTTACCACATTCCGAATCTTCGCTGTGGAATCCTATAATCGATTTCAGCCTTGTCTGAACCTTTCCTTTTTTCTTCAGAATAATTTGTTTCCGAATGCTAACATCTATTTCTTTTCTAAACAGTATACCCTCCCGTCTGTTCTGGGTGTTTGTGAGTAGGATGACGATGGATCTTTCGGTGAGTCATTTTCTATATCTACTTGCGCTCCGATCCTTTTCCGTTCTCTTTTGTGATGTATACTTTCGATGGGCGGACACGACGCTGGGCCCATACCAAAGTCTCCCAGTGTACAAAAGTGGAGGCGGGTTTTGGCGACTGTTGATATCTACATCGGCTCTCTGATCTCTTTTCATCCCAGAAGTCTTTCTTGATACGCAACTGATCTGGTCTTATTTCAGAATTAACCCTCCTTTCCTCGGTTCCATTGGTTTGGTGGATGCTATCGTCGTTATATGTGAGTATCATTTTCCAACTCAATATCTTTACGTGCTCTGTACCACAACATGATGTTTGAGGCATTTGGCTTTATGCGTACCAACGCAGTGCAGAAACTTATCTCAGCTACCTTCGAGCTAACGCTCGCTACTTCTGATTCTATTTATCCTTTTAAAGATTTATTCCATAACATTTTGCTGACCTTGTTTCTTCAAGTACTTCTCGGTTCCGCTCACTCCCGGGGACTTGGTGATATGGTATGCTTTATTCCACAGTAACTTCTTATATCACATTTACACTACAATACCCCAAATTGAATGATATACAAATTTTCTTTAACCTGAAAATATCAATAAGACTGAAATGCTTTACTCGTATTCGATCGACTGTTTGAAAGTTAGAATATTTAATCATGGTTTGGGTACGCAGGTAAACTAGAGATATCAACCAGTATAATTACTCTATTGCTTTCGGGATTGGTGGGGGGATTCATCCTCTGATTCCAGTGAAAATGATCGTCGCCTCTCAGACGTCTTCCCCGAAGATCCCTCCGAACGGATGGGTTCAGGATGTTCTCTCTTCCAAATTTCTAACTCGCCTGACAGGGGGGCTCCCAAAGTTTGTACCCTATAAAGGTGAGGTGATTCGCTTCAGCTTGTTCCTTGTAAACCTGTTAAGGTGTACATACCTCATCTCGCACCTATCTGCGTGTATGAGCCATGGTGCCACACAATAAGTTATAGTATTCCTGAGTTTTATCCAAGAATTACAAAGTGTACAGAGGACACGGCGAGGTTCAACTTCACCAGCGCGGGGATCATCGCGAATTAGTTGAGCGCGTTCTCCCTCGCTACGGTGCTTCGACTTTGAATAATCCCCTTGTCGTTTAGAGTTAAGCGATGGGACTGGAGTTATAGTTCGACTCGTTTGCCTAATAAGAAAAATTTAATGCAACTGAATAGACGAAGAAGTCGGACAAATAACTTACTTTATTTCGAAAAGTTGCCCGCAGTTGGAGGCATGGGAATACCAGCATTCAACGCAGTATATTTCGTGAAGAGGATTCCATTGCTGACACCCGGAACAAAAGACACGAGTTTCCTCCACGCACGCGATACGAGGGTCATGTAAAAGAGTATGGGCCTGTCTTGCCAGTTCTCCATTCAATGTGGCGATGGGTAGTTCCTGAGGTGGTTGAGGTCTTGGTATAGGAGTAACATGAATAGTATCTTGAGGAAGATTCGAAGTGATTGAGGAGAATGCAGATATCATGGTCTTCAATTGTCTTGCTGGGGCTCTTAGCAACAAACAGAGTAAACGGGGGAAATTTATTAAAATGGAAGAAGCACCGACCGTTTGGGGTTCTGACCTCGCCAATAATATTTTTGTCCCAGTTAAATAACATAAGCCTAATTTCTAATTACGCCTGAGTTCAAAATGGGTAAGCACTTTTTTTTTCCTTGAGGGAAAAAAAGAACTTCGCAGCCGCTTAGGTTGAAAATATGGGCGCTTATCAACTACTCTCTCATCCACTTACCCTTTTGCTGATAATGTCTGATGAACCAGGATTCTAGTCTGGTGGACAGGTAGTTATGGCTTCAGGTCAATGTTGGAACCAAAGGATGCACGAGGCGCTTGAAGCTGTTCGTAGACAGTACTGGAGGGGTAGGATTTTCGGTGATCACCAATCTAATTTCATTGACTCTAACCGAAAAATGAGTTTCCGATTTGTAATCTAATTGGGCGGGTATCGGTCATAAATTATTCTTTGAATCTAACTCCAATGAAGTTTAATAAATCTTTGGGTTCATCAATTTGGTCATTCCTGGTAGTTATCTTCCGATGTACAGAATTAGCCTCGAGCCTACCGACGATCAGGAATCTTATACTTCGTCCTCTCCTTGGTTGGAGAGGACATTAATATAGGAATGTAAGGAGTACTGCGTATTAATCTGCTAGTAAGTACATATATATAGGACACCCTTAAACCTATAAGAAACACAGCCTCGAATAGAGCCATCGTATCCACATATATGTGGTCCTCTTTGCAGCTGGAACCTTGAAGAATACGGAAAATAAGCTAGGCCAGCGAGACATACTCTCCTACTGCGACTCCCTGACTTTCTCGATACTCTGTGTGACTTCCGAAGTTGTCACTTCACCCATTTGGCATGTACTTCTTTCCATTGATGCCGAACCTTCAGCTTTTATCACCTTCCCAGCTCGGCATCCCGATGGCTTTCTCTGGCATATCTTCGATTTCGGGCACGTCACACAAACTGATAAAAAGCGCTTCTAGGGTTGTGCTGCCCAAGTGCCACGATGGTCGATCCCGCCATTCTTCCTGGCCCACTCCTCGTCCGTATCAAGCCGGTTCACGTCGAACAGCCAGTCCAATCCATCTTGTTGAGGACGGGTAAAATAGACGAAATCGCAGAGAAGTTCCCCGGTGTGAATATTACTTTCGATCCTGGGAGGTTATGGGTTGTTGCCCCGAAGGACACGATGGAGGAGGCGTTAGTGGAGCTTGAAGGTGTAAGTGGAAATTAATCTCTCAAGTTTTCTTCAGTGAGCACATTACGCTTTAGGCTATTTTCGAATGTGCCGATTCAAGAGTCGATGTAAATGTACCCATTGACCTGCAAGATGCGCTTCAGAAGAGAATTCCCGCCATTCAAGAAGAGACCAAGACATGGATCCGGCTACCAACTGGAAAAGAACCCAGATCTGGGGAATTTCCATGTCCTGGATCTGTTATTGCAAGGATATTTGGATCTCCTGAAAAATGCCAAGTAGCTCAAGAACGGATCTTCGTACGTCTCAGAGACTTATAGTCTTCTCACCAATTAAAATACTTCACAGAAATGGATGTGTCGTCGGAGGGTCTTCTTTAGAGCTCAATATGTATGTTTTCACTTCATAAGGAGTTGCCATATTCTTAAATGATAAAAGCATCATGAAATGTATCTTCTCCTCCGACCTATCTTCCGACAAATGGGGATTAAGATTTCTTCTACACACCGTTCCTCCTGGCCTCCAATCGTGCCTACTATTCCCCCTCCTCCCCAACGACCCAAGAGAAGTGATATATACCTATGGCAAAGGCATCGAAGATGGCGGAAAGACTCTAACAACAAGTGTCTGTGGGTAATCAGAGCCAGGGACGAAGCGGGGGCAAGAAGAGCCTGTGAAATCATAGACGAGACGTTGAAGGAGATATGCAATATTAGTCATCACGGCTATCTTGTCTTACCTGAGCAGTATGATTGGAATCTGGTTTCTCTGAAGGAAAAGGACGCTCTGGAGAGGGAGATGGGTGTGAGCATTGAGGTTAAGGAACAAAGTGGTTGCATCGGGATAATTGGTGAGTAAGGTCTGATACATTTTAATTGAAAGAATCCAATGTATGCTTATTCAGGCTCGGAGGAAAATCTCGAGGGCGCAAGGAAGACACTCTTGGACTTGATTGGAGGGACGAATCTCAAGAGGGTTGATGTACCGCTTATACATGTTTCCGAAGTTTAGTTTATCTTCATGTCTTGTACCAGCACTTTCTTCATCTACTCTTACCATTTGTGTTTGATTTTAACTATTCGATTCCAAGAATAGACTTATATCCCTTCCGGTCCAATTCGCGACATCAGTACGTGCTTCCAGACACTCCCCTGGGAGGATACCGTTCTGAACATATCGAACGAAAGGCTTAACTTTTTGAGATGGTTTAAGGAGTCAGCCCGAAGATGGTTCCTGTATTACCAAGTAATGCAACAGGTTTATATGACAAGGGAGGGCTGGATTGTCAACACTCCTCGAGCCGTGAAAGCTTTGTTGGCTTTAATATCCTTAATTTGACCCAGGTTCTCGAGAGCTATCATGTATGTATTTGCCTCTTATTCTCTTATTCTCTTATCCTCTCCTCCATTTACCGGTTCCCCCACCACAAGTGCCATTCGTGTGGTCTTCCCATACATGACGCCTTCCTTCCTCTCCAGACATGTACTTTCTACTGATGGAATTTAGATTCCTCATTTATTGATTCGAAATGTAGAGAAGGTCAGGATGAAATCCGCCAGATCGCGAGGCTCACCATGCCTCCGTGGTTCTGAGCTCGACTCCTTCTTGTCTTCTTCAATTCCTGGCCCTATACAGACTGTACGACAGGTTAACATCGCATACTTCGAATTCTCGACATTGTTACGTAAAGAGTCATGCATACATACGTGATTGTGAGCCATGATTTCCTTACACATACCCTCAATTTCATTCCCCTTGAGGTAATAGAACGACCACCGACTTTCCCAAAATAGAAGGGTATCTCTTCATGATTCTCATTACTAACCTGCACTATTCCTTCCTAACAACAACCAAAGACATAAGACGCAAGCAAGCAAGTACTAACTACACACAAGCCGAGTGATCCAAAAGAAAAAAGAGGACAGATCCACTAGACCTATACAAAAATAACGTAGAAGATGGACAGACAACGATGACGAAAGAGAAGCCATAACGAGGAGGGACAAGAACTCACGAACCCGCAATAGATATATAAAGCCAAAGGAAAATAGATACTTCCCCTACCACATATCCGCACCCCTACCCTCACACACATCCATTGTTCATCCTCGAATCCTCCACCCATCGCCCTTCCGGCTCACTTTGCCAACGCCACCGATCGCTTCCCTCACGACGAGCCAACATGCCGTAGAGCAAATCACGTCCTTTATCTCCTCAGCCGTCAAAGTCAATCCTACTGGCCCCAATGGATCGCCATTAGAACTTTGACCTATCGTCGTTCGGGTCGATCCGTCGGGAAGAACGACTCGCTTACATATTGCTCCACGGGTAACTTCAACATCGGGGAGAGGGAATGGGATTCGTAGTTGGCAGACTACTTTAGGATGGTGTGGTGCTGGGGATAACGTGGCAATTTTGAGTCTAGTGGGGGCAGGGGAGGTTACAGGCTCTGATAGTGGAGCAAGGTGAGAGTGTGATTGAGATGTCGAGGATGTGCGACTATGGCGATTGAATGGGGTTGCGGTTGTTGGTGTTGGGACGGACTGTGGAATGTGCACGACGACGAGGTTGCATGTCCAAGGCGTTTCTGAATCCTCCGGATCAGAGTCGTACCCTTCTTCATGCTCAGTGCGGCTTTCATCATCGTCGGAATGAGCTCCTGCGTCTCGGGAGTGCCTCCGCGTCTTTCGTACATCGAGGCTTTGTCGCGGCGATTCTACAATAACGGGTACGCCATCTTCCTCTCCTAGCGTTGTGGAATTTCTCCTACTTGGTGTTGCCGATCCGGTCTTTTGTGTCATACCGACGGCCCCTGCAGCAAAAATTGAACTCCTCCGTTTCATCTTATCCTTTGCGGATTTGCTCTTCCCTCTCGTCCACTCAAATCGTACTTCCCATTCCCGGCCAAGTCCCTCTCCTCGATTACCAATTCCGTGCGCACTCGCCTCTCTGGCCATTTTCCCAATCATACCCGCAATCAAGCCCTCGTTCTCCGACTTTAACCACTTCTTCATCACCCATACGATCGAAGCACATCGTCCCTGATTGGAATAGGTGCTTCCCGGGCACAACGTTGGCGTAAGGCCCAGGACTGCAGGCAATACAATCGATTCCGTAGGCTGGAGCGTTAAAGCTGGTGGCCCATGGAACGAGGAGATCGATTTCGTCGGAGAATTCGGTTGAATTACTACCGTTGGGGGCACATTCAGCGCAGAAGCATTCGATTCAATGGGTTGTAACAAGTTATTTCCGCGAGCATCCTTCTTTTTGAAGATCTTCCCAAAGAGTTTCTTGGCGCCTGTGGGAGTAGCAGTCGGAGTTGCCGCCATCATAGCTGTCACGTCACCGTGCGTATCAGAAGAAAGCGAGAGGCGAGAGGAACCTGGAGATTGGGACGTCTCTGGCGTCGCAGCGCGACTGCTGCTTGTACCTGGGCCCGCTTGTTGCCCAGAGTTGGAAGCTTGCTGTTGGTGCTGCGGCGGAAGCAAAGAATTCCGCGACGCAGTTCTCGTAATCGCATGAAATGCCTCTTGATCGCCTCTGGCGATCCATACTTCTGAGGGCTCCAGTATTCCTAGTCCTATGACTTCGAGCCCGCGTTTATGGAACTTGGCCACACGTGCATCAGTGCCGGCATCAAGAATCGTGTTGGTCATAACATTATGTGCGTGGAGGTTGTAAAGGGGTATGATCATCCTTCTGCCTGAGGATGTAGTGGAAGCCGATGACGCGAGGGACGTCATAGAGGCGGTGGAATTGGAGGCATAGAAGTCGGAGCGATTAGATCGATTAGAAGCTGAGCGATGCAGCCCATGGCCCTGATCTGATTCTGAAGCAGTAGGTGAGGGAGGAGATGGTTTAGCTGCGCCATCGCCGCCGGCATTAGTATCACTGAACTTGGAATTGGTCGGGATTGTGTTCACAGACGCAGCTGCAGATTGGGCGGTCATTGAGCGTTCTCGTGTGTACGCTGGTACAAGTTGGACCTGAAGGTTGAGTGGATGGTTCGTCTTTGCTGGTGGTGGTCGTACAATAATGAAGCTCTGCATTCGTAAAATGTTAAAGTTTTGTATTCCAAGTTAGGACAGGAACCTGCCTCGTTAGTAGTTACCCGCTTCTTCTTCTCCTTCTTTCCGGCATCGTCAGCGGTATCCTTTCGCTTTACACCATCTTTATCTTCCTCAGCACCGTCTTCAGTGGATTGTCGTTCCTGATGTTGCTTGTTTTCGTTGTCACCGGAGCGCAGATCTAGCTTCTCCAGCTTCTCTGTGAGTGCAGATGGTAATAATGAAGATAGAGTGGAGAGCATAGCACCCGATAAGAGTCGTGCTCGTCGTTGAAGTCGTCGTCAAGAATATGAGTGGTGTATAAGAGGAAAGAAGGAAGGGTGGGAGGAGCTGGTCAGACCATAATGTAACCGGGCGCTTAGTACCTACGTAACCTGTAAGTTCGGCGGGTGCGGCCTCCGCCGGATCCATCAGCCAAATCGGGAATGGACACTATCAACCGACACGCAACCACAGCCTCCCGAGCTCTTGGCATACAAGGAATTTTCTTTTTCGTAAAAGGATTTTAGGAGAGAAAAGGGAAACGGGGAGAATATTATTTTTCTGGAGTTAAAATCAATATTTTTACAAGTCCCATTTACAATGTAAATCGGAGAAATCAACAGCATAGCCTTTCACTACCCTTGGGCTGATTTGGTATATGCACAGAACCGTGGAGTTCAGCGGAAACAAAACGAGACCTTTCTGTGCTCCGGTAATCTCAGCTTCCGACGATCTCCGACGTTTTTACCTCCCTCGGCTGCCAATTTCCCATTTTTCGTATCAACTGATATTTCCATTTCGGTAAGAAACTTTTCATTCAACTCTGCCAACTTCTCCAACAAGTGCAAACGAATAATGGGAGCTTACAGAGAGTGACGGGGAAAAGTAAACGCGTTGAGGCTCTTGCTCATACTTCCGCGCCGACTCAATATATAACGGTGTTTCACTCAACGCCGACACTGACCTCTTCATTGTTTCTTTCCTTCGAGCCACCACCATGGCTAGCGCAACTCGCAGTTCCCCAAGCATGGGGCCAAGTGTATCGGTTATTATGGCATTAACCAAAGTGAAAAAGTCCACATTAAGGTAATGCCGGGCTCAAAATTAATTTCCATTGTCAATTATTAATTCATCTGATAATGTGGCGTATACAGATACAAAAAGGAGTTTCAAAGAACTTTACGAGGGCAACGTACATGTCCATTGACACTAGCAACTTCAGACCGTCTAGGAAGATCCTTAGAATCAACCAGGTGCGTTATATTATTCTTATGCCATATTTTCTACACATAGCTAATTTCAATTCTTCTATTTTCGGCAGACACAAACCCCGTCTTATTGAGACACAGAATCTCCTTCCAACTATCGCTCTTCCGGCCCTTCCGCCCTGCCCTTGGCGAGAGACAGAAAGGGAAGCTCTCGCACTTTTTGACGACCCTCGAATACGTTCCGCAGAGGAGCGGCAAGTTCTCTGTGTTGGATGTGATACATGGTGCACACTACGAGACACGTATTACATGGAAGATTGGGAAGCTCATGCAGGGTCGTGTGCGGCTCTGAAAGCTCAGGGGATCAAGTATGCGCTGTTTACATTTCGCTGGAGGCCATGCTAACAAATCGCAAGGCTTCGCAAACAACCTGAATACACGCCCAAATGGGATGACCCGGATATGATTCTACCTAATGGATCAGGTTATCCCCCTGAAATTCGGCGGCGGCGGCTTTCATTTTCGGCGGAATCGAAGGACGGACGACGCCCATGAACGATTCAATAAAATAATGCTAAACGGACAATCATGATTCATATGGCACGATACTGTGTGCTAGAGAATCATATCCATTAAAATGAAGTCCTCCGAATCAACACGCTAAAGCTTCGAATACTTCTTCCCCGTGTCTGAACGGGGATGATTATCCAATTGCAACTTCAGAGGCCAGGTAGGGCCGATGGTGGAATGTTACAGCAACATGTCCGATCGCAATACTGTGTTTTCTAAAATTATTTGATATCTATTCTTAGAGGATGTGCTGGGAAAGAACTAGATAGATTATAGAAAATCTATAGCGTCGGCTATAAGTGATCGCGAATAATTTCAATCATTGCTACACACATATATACACGATGCATTATTACTGCGATTTTATTGCTAGATGAAATTTGGCTTCTTTGCTACTATCACCCGAACACCGACTGGTGGAAAATGATGAAACTCTCGCTGTCGCACCAATCACCCCTTACAACCTTTATAACTGCATGCCCACCCATAGTCCGTTGTCTCATTGATCTCGATCCACAGTGGAACACTCTTGGTAATTTCTCCTGATGACTACTTTGCTCTTAGGAACAAGGGCGGGATGCATCAGAACCAGATTGTACAGAAAGGAGAAGGGTTTAATGTCGTTTTCCTTCCGCAGGAAAGCGACGGCGTCTAGGTTGTCCATGGGGCCTGCGATTTGCGGATAGGAGGTCCTGTGTCACCCTAAGTTATTGTGTCGGGCCCGATACGGTCCTTTTGAAGAGCTCCGAGGGGTTTCCGTCCTAAAGTGGCACACATAGGGGTGATTCAGAGATTCCATATTAGACCCGTATTTACATATTTGTCATGAGTCTACCGTCTTTAATATCTCCTGAGGAGTCAGGAAATGATCAGCACGCAATGGATTATCTCCTCTTATTTTCTTGTCCGGTCTCAGAATTACAAATTGAGGCTTGAATGTCGATAAATGAACCTTTGTGATCATTGAGCACGACTCTAAGTGGATACCAGGACTTTTGTTTAAATTAAAATCCTATTTAAACGTTTTCAACGACCTTGTAAACTGCCACTCAGAATTTCCCGGATAAAAGTCCGCGCTTGATTGTGAGAGTAATCATTTCTCACCCTCGAGTCCGAGTCCATCCCACAGTCATCAGTAAAATCCGTAAAACATTCTGAGACTTTGTGACGGTTTACAAGTGCCAAAATGCACTATAATCTATGACAATATTTCGCACCCCTCGGACTCGCAATATATTAGCAAGTGATTTTTCAAAACAGTTGTTAATTCGGCACTGCCAGGCCCGCATATGCTGCTGCGTTCTCGGCGGGCCACAAGCAGCGCTGATATCTGTCCTTATTTCGTGTTTGGGCAAGTCTTGGGATTTTGGAACTCAGAGAGGAAAAAACCAACATACGGGATTTAGTGAGTATGTGTATGTACTCGAGAATGCAAATAAAGACTGTAAGTTTTTCATCGGTCAATAATATCTGGTGGTTTTTAAGTTTGTAATCAAATTCTGGAGGAGTACTAGATTTCAAGTTTAAATCAAAACTCCAACAAGGAGGGGAATTTGAAGTTTTTACATTTTTAATTGGAATAGAAAACTTAAAGTCTCGGTTTATGTTCTCAATTATGTACACATGCCTCTTACCATTGAGTCACGTGGTAATTCTCAACATTTAGGACGCATGTGTACATAATCAAGAATGTAAACTGAGACTCCAAGTTTTCTATTAAAGTCTTGGTTTACATTCTCGATTATGTACACATGCCTCTTACCATTGAGTCACATGGTAATTCTCAACATTAGAAGGCATATGTATGTAATCAAGAATGTAAACTGAGACTTCAAGTTTTCTATTCCAATTAAAACTGTAAAAACTTCAAATTTAGTATAGTCATCTGTCTCATAATGCATAGAGATTGTGTTAGGGCAACACTATCAACAACTGACAAGACACCCAACAAGGAAACTTAAGCAAGTATAGAGATAAAAGATAAGAGTGTATACAGCTACTAATGACCCAGGCAGGCCACTTGATACAGTGGAAATCCTAAGAGACTGAAGCTGGGGGTTATCTACAAAACAGAGGTCCTTATATACTAAACAAGAAACTAAAAATAGAAAGTCCATTATAAAGTGATTACCAACCCAATTATAAATCAACTGCAGAAAGCAGTGCAATGTGCTGCAAAGCAATGCCTGCTGAGTGATGCTGTGCATATGATACTGGAACATTCCACAATGTTCCACCATATTCCAAAATGTTCTACCACCTTCTACTGTATAGAAACTCTTGGAAGGTTCTACCATGTTCCATGAAAATAGATAGAGATTGAAGACGAACCCTGACAGATTGGGTGGAATTTATGTGTTAGTGGGTAGGGGCACTTTTTTGCTTAGACCAACGATCTGTCTGCATTAGAGTGTATCAGGGTGTATATTTCAGGAAAATAAGCTGGATGTAGCTTTTTGGAGCTAATTCTAAAGCAGTTCTGGTTGCCAAATAAATAAGAGATGGTGCTGCTGCTGTTGCTGTTGTTGTTGTTGTTGCTGTTGCTGTTGTTGTTGTTGTTGTTGTTGTTGTTGTTGTTGTTGTTGTTGTTTTTGTTGTTGTTGTTGTTGTTGTTGTTGTTGTTGTTGTTGTTGTTGTTGTTGTTGTTGT
>Ga0157379_10001608_pt1 | contig 18631 bp, 14 predicted proteins | sample S25metaG_FD_121802 | JGI IMG/M metagenome (GOLD analysis project Ga0157379, IMG submission 121802) | Switchgrass rhizosphere microbial communities from Kellogg Biological Station, Michigan, USA - S2-5 metaG | ecosystem: Host-associated > Plants > Roots > Rhizosphere > Soil | place: USA... | reverse complement strand
TGGTGACCTCGCAAGGCGCGCGGATGCGCCGATACCGCTGTTGTATCGGCGCATCCGCGCAACGCCGCGAGGGCGCCGGCTGGGCGCCGCGCAGTAGGCCCGAGCTTTTCAGCGCGCTCCTAGCCCGGAACCACGAAGGAGGACGGCGCCCGCCTGGACCCGGGTGCGCACGCCGAGCTTGGCGAAGATGTGGGTCACGTGGATGCCCACCGTCTTCTCACTGATGAACAGCCTGCCCGCGATCTCCCGGTTGGTCAGGCCACCGGCGATCTCGGCGAGCACCTCGCGTTCCCGCGGGGTCAGCGTGTCCAGGCGGTCCCGCGACCGCGCGGCCGAGGCCGGGGGGACCGGCGCCGCCGCCTCCGGCAGCTGGACGCGGGCGCGCCGGGCCAGGTCGCGGACCTCGTCCAGAAAGGGTCGGGCGCCGAGCTCGGTGCCGAGCGCGTGGGCCCGCCGCAGGTCCTCGGCGGCCCGCCGGTCCCGGGTGCGCTCGGCCAGCCGGGCCTCCGCCCGGCGGAGCAGCCCGTACGCCACGTTGTAGGGCATGGCGCGGCTCTCCCAACGGCGGACCACCTCGCCCCACAGCTCCGGATCGGAGGCGCCGTCCGCCCGGGTGACCTCGGCCTCGCTCATCAGCGCGTGCATGCGCACGGACTCCGCGACCGGCGGCGCGGCGCCCTCGGCCCGGGCGCCCAGGGCCGCGAAGTGCTCCCGCAACAGCGCGACGGTCTCGGGGCCGGGGAGCGGACGGCCGAGCCGGACGCACTCGGCGTGGGCCCGCAGGCCGTGCCAGACGAGCGGGGCGTCCAGCCAGACGTCGTCGTGGCCCGCGGTGAGGGTGAGGCCTGCGACCGCGTGCGCGACGCCGGCCTCCGGCCTGCCGCGGAACATCGCCAGCCCGGAGCGCAGGGTCAGCAGCGGGACGGTGTAGCGGGTGCCCGCGGTGCCGTCCGCGAGCATGGCGACCTCGTCGAGGTCCTCGGCCGCGCCGTCGAGGTCGCCGCGGCCGACTCGCATACGCCCGCGGGCGAGCCGGATGTCCATCGCCTCGCTCCCGGAGGGATGGGCCGCGAAGGCGCGGTCGATCACGGCGACCGCCTCGTCCCACCGGCCCACCCGGAACCAGCCGTTCGCCGCGAGCGCGAGCAGCCGGACGCCGTGGGTGCGGCCGAGGCCCAGCTCGGTCAGCCGGGCGGCGCCCGCCAGCGCGACCTCGATCCCGGCGGCCACCGCGCCGAGCGGGCCGGAGAGCAGCTCGGCGCGGCCGTGGTAGGCGCGGCCCAGCACCTCCGCGGAGCCGCTCTCCTCGGCGACCCGCAGGCCCTCGGCCAACGCCGCGGCCCCCGCCGCCCCGTCCTCCAGGTAGGCGAGGGCGTAGCCCAGCGTGACCAGCATCCGGGCCTGCTCGACGAGCGCCCCACCCGCTCGTGCGGCGTCCAGGGCGCGCGCGGCCTCGGTGCGGGCGTCCGCGAAACGGCCCGCGAGGTGCAGGGCCTCGGCGTACCCGGCGAGCGCGCGGACGTCCGGGGCCTCGCGCAGCACCTCCCGGTACACGTGTTCCGCCTCGGCGCCTCGGCCCGCGTCCACGAGGTAGCCGCCCAGCCGGGTGCGCAGCGCGGGACCACCGCCCAGCGCGAGCCGCTCGCGCAGCGTGTCGACGGCGGCGGCGTGCTCACCGGCGAGATGGGCCGCCTCGGCGGCCCGCTCCAGCGTGCCCGCCCGGTCGAGCGGTCCGCTCCCTCGCAGGTCCGCGACCTGCGGCTCGAGTGGGCCGGGGGCGGCGGCTTGCACGGCCGGTCCAGATTCGTGGGCGTGGGCACGGCCGGTCGAGGCGGCGCCCGCACCCGGCGACCCCGCGCCGTCGGAGGCCGGCCGCGCCGGGGCGAGTGGGTCGGGGACCAGCTCGGCCGCCCGCCGCCAGTGGCGGTAGGCGTCCGCGTACCCCCGCACCCGCTCCGCGGCCTCGGCGGCGTGCGCGGTCGCGGCGAGGGCCCGGCGGTCGTCCCCGGCCCGGTCCCAGTGGTGGGCGAGCGAGGCGGGGGTGGCCGAGCCGAGCTCCGCGAGCCCCGCGGCGTGCCGCCGGTGCAGCTCCCGGCGTTCCGCGGGCAGCAGGTCCGCGGCGACCACGTCCACCGCGAGCCCGTGCCGCAGGCGGTAGCCCTCGCCGCCGGCACCGTCCAGGACGACCGACCCATCCGCCACCGCCTCCCGCACGGCGGCGAACAGCCGCTCCTCGGACAGCTCCGTGACCATGGCGACCAGCTCGTGCGGCGCCGTGCCCTCGGCGACCGACAGCGCCCGGACGACCGCCCGGGCATCCGGCGACAGCGCGCGGACCCGGTCCAGCACGAGGTCTCGCAGGGTGTCCGGCACCGCGTCGCGCGCCCGGTCCCGCAGCGCGCGCAGGGTCTCCTCGGCGATGAACGCGTTCCCCTGCGACCGCCGCCAGACCAGGTCCCCGGGGTCCTCCGGCAGCGCCGCCCGCGCGACGAGACCGGCCACCGCCTCCTCGTCCAGCGGGCCGAGCCGCAGGTCGTGGACCCGGGGGTGGCGGCGCAGGCCGCCCAGCCCGAGCGCGTCCAGCCCCGGGGACCCCGCGTCCGCCCGGTGTGTGACGACGACCAGCAGCCGCGCCCCCGTCATGATCGCGGTGAGGTACTTCAGCAGGTCACGGGTGGTGCGGTCCGCCCACTGGACGTCCTCGACGACCCACAGCACCGGCTGCCGCGCGGCGAGCCCGAGCAGCACGCGCCCGGCGGCGTCCAGCGGGGTCGCCGCGGCCGGGCCGTCCCCGGGGAGCACGCCGAGCCCCGCCAGCTCCGCCCGCCAGGGCGCCACGAGCGCCGGGTCCAGCGCGCGCACGGCCAGCGTGAGCGGCAGCAGCGGCGGGCCCTCTCCCACGTCCAGGGCAGCGCCGGAGAGCACCAGCGCGCCGGTGCGGTGGGCCCGGTCGGCGAGCTCGGCGACCAGTCGCGTCTTCCCGACGCCCGCGTCCCCGGACACGAGTGCGACCCCCGCCGTGCCCGCGGCCGCGGCGGCCAGCAGCCCGGTGAGCGTGCCCAGCTCGGCCGTCCGGCCCAGCAACGGCGGACGGACGGGGGCGTTCACTCCGCGTAGGGTATTCAGGCCCGGCCGTCGGGTCCAGCACACCCCGGCCGCTCGCGCAGCTCGGGGCCGCACCGGCGGCGCCGCGCCGGCCCGGGGCCGACCCGGACAGCGCGCCCCGCGCGCGTGTCCGTGCCACCCCCCCGGCCCCGGTCCGGCGTCGCCCTCCCTCACGCAGAGGAGAGAGCATCCGCCACCGTTGCGAGATACATCGACTTCACCCGGTTCGTGCCGAGGCGCTCGCGAACGCCGAGACGACCGGCACCTGGACCTCGCCCAGCCTCGGCGGAGCGAGGCCCGCGGGCGTGACTCAGTCCTCGTAGGCGTCCGGCACGCCGTCGCCGTCGCTGTCGACCTCCTCGACCGCGGCGAGCCGCCGGTACCGGGCGTTCCGCACGCGCAGCAGGACGGTGGCCGCCAGCGCGGCGACCAGCGAGCCGCCCAGCACGCCGATCTTCACCTCGCCGTCCAGCATGGTGCCCGTGCCGAACGCCAGCTCCCCGATCAACAGCGACACGGTGAACCCGATCCCGCCCAGCAGCCCGAGCCCGACGACGTCCCACCAGCCCAGCCCCGCGTCCAGCTCGGCGCGGGTGAACCGCTGCACCAGCCAGGTCGCCCCGCCGATCCCGACCACCTTGCCCAGCACGAGCCCCGCCGCCACGCCCAGCGCGACCGGCGACACGAACGCCGCGAGCCCCGTGTCGACCACCGAGACACCGGCCGCGAAGAACGCGAAGACGGGCACCGCCACCCCCGCCGACAGCGGCCGTAACCGGTGCTCGAAGTGCTCGGCGAGCCCCGGCCCGGGCCCCTCCGCCCGCCGCGCGACGGGCACGGTGAAGCCGAGCACCACCCCGGCAACCGTCGCGTGCACCCCGGACGCGTGCACGAGCCCCCAGGTCAGGACGGCGAGCGGCAGCAGCAGCCACCAGGACCGCACCCGCCGCTGCACGAGCACGGCGAACGCCGCCGTCGGGAGCAGCGCGAGCAGCAGCGGCACGACGTGCAGCTCGTCGGTGTAGAACACCGCGATCACCGTGATCGCCAGCAGGTCGTCCACCACGGCGAGGGTGAGCAGGAAGGTGCGCAGCGCGGACGGCAGGTGGGTGCTGATCACCGCCAGCACGGCCAGGGCGAACGCGATGTCCGTGGCCGTCGGGACCGCCCAGCCGACGACGGTGTCCCGTCCGAGGTTGACCAGCGTGTAGAGCAGCGCGGGCACCGCCATGCCGCCGACGGCCGCGGCCACCGGCAGCAGCGCCCGCCGCGGGTCCCGCAGGTCCCCGGCCACGAACTCGCGCTTGAGCTCGAGCCCGGCCACGAAGAAGAAGATCGCCAGCAGCCCGTCCGCCGCCCACTCGGCGAGCGTGAGGTCCAGGTGCAGCGCCGCGGGACCCACCCGCAGCCCGCCGAGGGCGGCGTAGGCCTCGCGCCACGGCGAGTTCGCCCAGACCAGGGCCGTCGCGGCGGCCGCGACGAGCAGCACCCCGCCGATCGTCTCGGTGCGGAGCAGGTCGGCGATCCGCCGGGTCTCCGGCCACGATCCGCGGGCGAACAGCGAGGTCACGGGCGGCTCCAGGGGGTAGGCGAGCAGGACTCGCCGACCAGACTTCCCGGCACACCGTGGTCCAGCCTACGGTACGTCTTTCGCACACGAAAGACTCAACTGTGGCATCTTCGGTACTACCGCAGGTAGGAGGTCACCGTGACGGGAGCAGTGCGCACGCGGATCGGCGCTCCGGCGACCGCCGGAGAGATCTTCGCGCTCATCAGGCAGGGCGCCGTCGCCACCCGGACGGAGATCGGCCGCGCCACCGGCCTGTCCCGGACGGCGGTCGCCGCCCGGGTGGACCGGCTGCTGACCGAGGGCCTGGTCAGCGAGGTGCAGGGCGGCGCCGTGACGGGTGGGCGCCCGGCCGCGCGGCTGGCCTTCCACGCCGCGGGCGGGACAGTGCTGGCCGCGTCCGTCGGAGTCAGCCGGACCTCGCTCGCGGTGTGCGATCTGGCCGGGACGGTGCTGGTGCAGGACTCGCTGCGGATCCGGGCCCGGTCCGGCCCCGAGCCGGTGATGGACGCGGTCGCGGACCGGCTCGTCGGGCTCGTCGCGCAGGCGGGGATGGACCCGGCCGGGATCCGCGGGATCGGGCTGTCCATCCCCGGCACCGTCGACTCCGCGACGGGCTGCAGCATCGGCGTGCCGGTCCTCCCCGGCTGGGCCGGGGTCCCGCTGCCGCCGCTGCTCGCGGCCACGTTCCCGGTGCCGGTCCGCGTCGACAACGACGTGAACGTCATGGCGATCGCCGAGCAGCACGCCCACCCCGGGATCGACGACCTGCTGGTCCTGAAGGTCTCCACCGGCATCGGCGCCGCCGTGGTCAGCGGCGGGGTGCTGCAGCGCGGGGCGCACGGCGCGGCGGGTGAGATCGGGCACACCCAGGTCGCCGCCGGGCCGGGCATGCCGTGCCACTGCGGGAACGTGGACTGCATCGAGATCCTGGCCAGCGGCGCCGCCCTGATCCGCGACCTGACCGGACGCGGGCGAGACGTCGACACGGTGTCCGGGGTGGTCGAGCTGGTGCGCGCGGGGGACGCCGAGGCCGTCACGCTCGTGCGGGAGGCGGGCAGGCGGATCGGCGAGGTCCTCGCGGGCGCGGTCAACCTGCTGAACCCGGCCGTGATCACGGTGGGCGGGGACCTGGTCGGGGCCTACGAACCGCTGGTCGCGGGCATCCGGGAGTCCGTGTTCAAGCGGGCCTTGGCCACGGCCACGCAGAACCTGCGGGTGGAGCCGGGCGCGCTCGTCGGGCGCAGCGGGGTGACCGGCTGCGCGATCCTGGCGCTGGACCGGGTGCTCTCCCCCGCTGCGGTCGACGAGCTGCTCAGCGAGAAGGATCAGGCCAACCTGTAGGCGGCGAAGCGGACCTTGCGCGACACCGTGAAGCCGAGGTGCTCGTAGAGCCGGATCGCACCGGTGTTCCCGGCCGCGGCGTGCAGGAACGGCTCGTCCCCGCGCTCCCGGACCACCACGGCGACGGCCCGCATGAGCCGGGTCGCGAGCCCCTGCCCGCGCACCGACTCGTCCGTGCAGACCGCGGAGATCTCCGTGTGGCCGGGCACCCGCATGCGCTCGCCCGCCATGGCGACCAGGGCGCCCTCGCGTCGGATCCCGAGGTAGGTGCCGAGCGCGATCGTGTCGGTCTTGAACGGGCCCGGCCGGGTGCGGGCCACGAGGTCCAGCATCTCCGGCACGTCCGCCGAGGTGAGCACGACGGCCTCGGGGTCCGGCTCGGCGGCGAACGCCGTCCCGTCCATCTGCACGCCGGGCAGGTCCATCGTCTGTTCCCAGGTCACGACGGAGCGGGCGGGGTCGACCATCGGTGCGGAGACGGAGCCTGCGGAGTCGACCGTCGACGCCGGCGCGGGGCGCTCCGGTCCGGCGAGCACGACCTGTCCCCCGGCCCCGACGAGCGCGGCGAGGTCCGCCCAGTCCTGTGCCGTGGGGTCCAGGGGCAGCGCCGCGAACGGCGCGACCGTCAGGAGGTAGCGGGCCGCGGCGCCGCGCACCTCGGCGACGGCGCGCTGCGGTCCGGTCAGCGCACTGTGGACGGGGTTCTCGAGCGGATCGGGCACCCCTCCATCCTGCCCGGTAGCGTGCGGGCGCACGCACGGCACGACCCCGGAGCCCCGCCATGACCCAGGCACCGCCCGCCTCCACGGCGTACCGCACCTCGGCCCGGCTGTCCGACGGGCGGGAGATCCTCTGGTACGACTCGGCGCCGGGCCGGGTTCCGGGCGTGGACGAGCGTGGGCTGCCCGAGGTCCACACGGTCTCCGAGATCCGCTACGACGAGCTGCTCGACGAGTGGGTCGCCATCGCGAGCCACCGCCAGACCCGCACGTTCCAGCCCTCCGGGGGCGCCGACCAGTGCCCGCTGTGCCCGACCGTCCCGGGCAGGCGGACCGAGGTCCCCACCCCGGACTACGAGGTCGCGGTGTTCGAGAACCGCTTCCCCTCCTTCTCCGGCGGGGTCGGCCGCTGCGAGGTGGTGTGCTTCACCAGCGACCACGACGGCCGGTTCGGCGGGCTCCCCGCGGAGCGCGTGCGGCTCGTGGTCGACACCCTCGCGGACCGGACCGCCGCGCTCAGCCTGCTGCCGGGCGTCGAGCAGGTGTTCCCGTTCGAGAACCGGGGCGCCGAGATCGGCGTGACGCTGGCCCACCCGCACGGGCAGATCTACGGCTATCCGTTCGTCACGCCGCGGACCCGACAGCAGCTGGAGTCCGCGCGGCGCTACCGGGTCCGCACCCGCGGGGACCTCTACGCGGACCTCCTGGACCGGGAGCGGACCTCCGGCGAGCGGATCGTGGTGGAGTCGGCGCACTGGAGCGCGTTCGTGCCCGTCGCCGCGCGCTGGCCGGTCGAGGTGCACCTCTACCCGCACCGGGGCGTGCGGGACCTGCCGGAGCTGACCGGGGACGAGCGCACCGACCTGGCCGGCGTCTGGCTGGACGTCCTCGCCCGCCTGGAGCTGTTCCACGGCCGCCCGCTGCCCTCCATCGCCGCCTGGCACCAGGCGCCGGTGCGGCAGGACCGCGACCTCGCCCGGCTGCACCTGGAGCTGTTCTCGATCCTGCGCACCCCGGAGAAGATCAAGTACTTGGCGGGCTCGGAGTCCGGGATGGGCGTGTTCATCAACGACACGACCCCCGAGGACGTCGCCGCGCGGCTGCGGGATCTGGGCGGATGAGCTTCGAGCAGGCCTTCGGCCGCCCGCCCGCGGGGGTCTGGGCCGCGCCCGGGCGGGTCAACCTGATCGGCGAGCACACCGACTACAACGACGGCTTCGTGCTCCCCCTCGCGCTGGACCGCCACACCGTCGTGGCCGCCGCCCCCGCCGCCGTGACGACGGTCCGGTCCAGTCGCGAGCGAGCACCGGTGACCTTCGCGGCGGGCTCGGTGAAGCCCGGCGAGGTCGAGGGCTGGGCCGCCTACGTGGCCGGGGTGGTGTGGGCGTTCCGCGAGGCCGGGCTGCCGGTGCCGGACCTGGACCTGTTCGTGGAGGGGGACGTGCCGGTGGGCGCGGGGCTATCCTCCTCGGCGTCCCTGGAGTGTGCGGTCGCGGTGGCGCTCGCCGGGACCGCGGGCGTCCCCGTCGACCGGACCCGGTTCGCCGCGCTGGCCAGGCGGGCCGAGAACGACTTCGTCGGGGCGCCGACCGGCGGCATGGACCAGATGGCGGCGATGCACGGCCGGGCGGGCCACCTGGTCTTCCTGGACACCCGCAGCGCCGAGGTCGAGCCGATCCCGTTCGACCCGGCCGCCCACGGCCTCGCGCTGCTGGTGGTGGACACCAGGGCGCCGCACCGGCTGGTCGACGGGCAGTACGGCGAGCGCCGCCGGGACTGCGCCGAGGCCGCGGCGCTGCTCGGGGTGCCCGCCCTGCGGGACGCGACGGTCGAGGCCGTCGAGGAGCTGACGGACGCGCGGCTGCGCAGGCGGGCCCGGCACGTCGTCACCGAGGACGAGCGCGTGCTGCAGGTCGTGGCGCGGCTGCGCGCCGGGGAGGATCCCCGGGGGGTCGGGCCGCTGCTCAGCGCCTCGCACGCCTCCATGCGGGACGACTTCGCGATCACGGTGCCGCACGTGGACGTCGCGCAGGAGGTGTGCCTGCGAGCGGGCGCGCACGGGGCCCGGATGACCGGCGGCGGCTTCGGCGGCTGCGTGATCGCGCTGGTGGACGCCGACCGGGTGGACGCGGTCGCGGCGGCCGTCGCGGCGGAGTACGCGCAGCGCGGCTGGGTCGCCCCGGCCCCGTTCGTCGCGGTGCCCTCCGACGGGGCCGGGCCGGCGTGAGCTGCCCCTGCGGTACCGGGCTGCCCTATCCGGCCTGCTGCGGCCGGTGGCACGCCGGTGAACCCGCCCCGACCGCGGCGGCACTCATGCGCAGCCGGTACAGCGCGTTCGCCCTCGGGGATGTGCCCTACCTGCGCCGGACCTGGCACCGCAGCACCCGCCCACGCCGCCTCGAGCTCGATCCCGGGGTGCGGTGGACCGGCCTGGAGATCCTGGCGAGCACCGAGTCGACCGTCGAGTTCCGGGCCACCTCGACGGCGGGCGTGCTGCACGAACGCAGCCGCTTCGTGCAGGAGGACGGCCGGTGGTACTACGTCGACGGCGAGCTATCGCCCTGACCACAGCGGCTCGTAGAGCGACCACTCGCGGGCCCAGCGGCGGTGGTTCACGACGGCACACCGGGCCCGCACCCCGGCGCGGACCACGTAGAGCACCAGCCCGCCCACGACCAGCATCAACAGCCCGCTCATGGCGGCGGTGACCGAGGCCTGGACGACGTCCACGGGCGGCGGGGACGGCGTGCCCGCCCGGTCGACCCAGATCGGCACGGTGCTCCCGGCGGGCCGGGGCCCGATCACCACGACGGACTCCCGGTGGGCGCTCCCGTCGGGGCCCGTCCAGGTGGCGAGGGTGCCGGAGGCCGAGGACGACGGGTCCAGCGCGATCGGCATCTGCGCGGCCTCGACGAGGGTCGCGGTCACCTGGTGCTTCTCGGTCGCCTCCCGCGCGGCCTGGGCGAGCCCGTCCCCACGCAGCGAGATCGCGGTCAGCACCGCCCCGACCAGCAGGACCACGGCCAGCACGCGCAGGACGAGCCCGGAGGCGCGCTCGACGCGGTCCGTCCCCCTGCGGGGGATCGGCCCGGCCTGCGACGCCCCGGCGATCGGGCGCGCGGCGTCCCCCTGTCCCGAATCACCCTGGCTGCCCGAATCACCCGGTCTGCCATCGCCCTGCCACGGGGAGCGCACGTCCTGGTCCTCTCGACGTCGGTCCCTTCACGGTGCGCCTGTCCGCCGGGTGCGGCAACGCGAGTGAGACGAGGCCGACGGTGCCGTCCGTCACGCCGGGCCAGCGACCGGTCACCCCGCGTGCACGACCGCTCACCGAGACGAGTCGGCCTCCGGCGGCCGCGGGGCACCCCAGCCGAGCGCCAGCAGCAGTCGCACCCGCACCTCCGGGTCGTTGAGGGCGGGCCCGAACAGCTCGTGCAGCCGCGCCAGGCGGTAGCGGACGGTCTGCGGGTGGATGTGCAGCTCGGCGGCGATGGCCTGTCGGTCACCCAGATGCCGCAACCACGACAGCAGCGTCTCGCCCAGCCGCTCCCGCGAGGCGGGGGCAGCGGACTCCAGCGGCCGGAGCACCTGGGTGCGCAGCACCTCCAGCAGCCGCGAGTCCCGGTGCACGATGATCGCGTCCAGATGCTCCTCGGCGAAGACCGGGTCCTCGGGGAGCACCCCGGTGCGCTGCAGCCGGGCCGCGACCTCGGCGATGTGCAGGCTCGCGGGCAGCCGGTCCGGCGTGACCGTGGGCCCGACGACGGCGCGGGTCCCGCGCAGCAGCTCGGCCAGCCGCTGCCGCCGCCCGCCCGCGGCGGGATCGGGCACGACCGCGCCCGCCAGCGTGGCCCGGTTGATCAGCAGCGAGCCCGGGTCGAACCGGGACAGCACGCCGTGGCCGAGCAGGCTGTCGTCCTGCACCAGGACGACGGCGACCTCCTGCGGCACCGTCCAGCGAGCCCGGGCGGCCGCGGACGCCACGGCCGCCTCGGTCGCCCGGTCCGACAGCAGCAGCTCGACGAGCTCCTCCCGCAGCCGCTCGCGGGCCACCGCGGCCTCGGACTGCTCCAGCACGAACCCGTGCGCGGCCGCCGAGGAGAGCCGGTCCACGAAGGCGAACACGCCCTCCGCGAGCCCGGCCAGCACCCGCGGGGCGAGGTCCAGCTCGACCGCGACCTCCGCGACGTGCCGCCAGAACACCCGGGCGCCCAGCTGGAAGGCCGACAGCAGCGTGGAGACGTCCCGGCCCTCCCGCCACTGCATCCGGCCGATCTCCTCGAACAGCTCCTGCTCGCCGAGCCCGACGAACACCTCGTCGTCCGCGTCCCGCGATCCTTCGCGCACGAGCTGCTGGAGCACCTGGTGGGCGGCCACGCCGACCTCGACCTGGTTCGCGACGAGGAACCGGGCGTAGTCGGGCGACTCGGGCGCGAGCGCGGCGCTCAGCTCGTCGAGGACGGCGGGCACCCTGGTCAGCAGGGCCTCGGTCAGGCCGTCCGGGACGGTGCGCGGCGTATCCACACGCGAGTTCTACGCCGAAGGGACCACGAGGTCGACGGTTTTTGTGCGTGGGTGACAATTCTGGGCCGAAAGAATTAACAAGCACGGGCAAGAGAAGGGCGCGGAACTGCGTCACGATCACGGCGTGGTTCGGGGGAACGCGCTCGGCGGTGAACCATCGGAGACGGCCCACGCCGCCCCCGCGCTCCCCCATGCCCCCGGAACCGAACGACTGCGCTCCGCCGAGGCGGCCGAGAACTTCCCGGTCGCCCTGCGGATACTGCCCGCCCGGTATCGCCGCAGGTTACAGGCGGTTTACGGGGTCGTACGGACCATCGACGACCTCGGGGACGAGGGGGACTCCGCGCCGGCCGCGCGGATCGCCGCGTTGGAGGCCTTCCGGGCCGAGCTGCACTCCCCCGCCCCGCGCTCCCCCGTGCTGCGCGCGCTGGCCCGGGACGCCCCCGACCTGCCCACCGAGCCGTTCGACCGGTTGATCGCCGCGAATGTGCAGGACCAGACCGTCGTGTCCTATGACACATGGGATTCCCTGCTCGGGTACTGCGCGCTCTCCGCGGACCCGATCGGCAGGCTCGTGCTCGCGATCTTCGCCGTTCCGGAGGGCCCCGAGACGCTCCGCGCGTCGGACGCGGTGTGCACGGCCCTGCAGGTCCTGGAGCACTGTCAGGACGTCCGGGAGGACCGCGGGCGCGGCCGCGTCTACCTGCCCGCCGAGGACCTGGCCCGGTTCGGGGTGGCCGAGGCCGACCTGGACCGACCGAGCGCCACCCCCGCGTTGCGGGCTCTGGTGCTGCACGAGACGGACCGGGCCGAGGCGCTGCTGGACGCCGGGTCCGGGCTGGTCGGCGAGCTGCGGGGCTGGGCCCGGATCGCGGTCGCCTGCTACCTCGCGGGCGGCCGGGCCGCCGCCGCGGCGCTGCGCCGGGTGGACGGGGACGTCCTCGGCCGGGCCCCGGAGGCCGCGCACACCCGCCGTCGCGACATCCTGCGCGCACTACCCCGAACGCTGCGCGCCAGCTCGCCTCCCCGGAGCCGCCGATGACCGACACACCCCGATCCGCCGCCCCCACCGCGACCGTCACCGACTTCGGTGCCGACCTCCCCGCCGCGTACGCCGCCTGCGAGGAGATCACGCGCCGCGAGGCGCGGAACTTCTCGTACGGGATCCGGCTGCTCCCCGCACCGAAGCGCACGGCCCTGTCCGCGGTGTACGCGCTCGCCCGCCGGATCGACGACATCGGGGACGGCGACCTCCCCGAGGCCCAGACCTTCGAGGCCAAGCTCGTGGCGCTGGCGGCGGTGCGCGCGTCCGTGCAGTCGATGCGCGAGGGCACGCCCGACCCGACCGACCCCGTGCTCGTCGGGGTGCACGACGCCGTGCACCGTTACCCGATCCCGCTCGGCGCGTTCGACGAGCTGGTGGACGGGGTCGAGGCGGACACCCGGATGGACGAGCAGGCCCGACGGACGGGCGAGCCCGCACGTCCGCACGAGACGTTCTCGGACATGGAGGTCTACTGCCGGCAGGTGGCGGGCTCGGTAGGGCGGCTCTGCCTGGGCATCTTCGGCTCGAGGCCGGCGGAGCGGAGGCCCGCGCAGTCGACCGTCGACACCGAGCGGGCGGCCACCTACGCCGACCAGCTCGGCATCGCCCTCCAGCAGACCAACATCCTCCGAGACCTCCGCGAGGACCTGCAGAACGGCCGCGTCTACCTCCCCACCGACGAGCTGGCCCGCTTCGGCGCCGAGCTCCGGCTGGACGCCGCGGGCGCGCTCGTCGACCCCACCGGCGGCCTCGCCGCCTACATCCGGTTCGCGGCGGACCGCGCCCGCCGCTGGTACGCCGACGGCCTCAAGCTCCTGCCGCTGCTGGACCGCCGCAGCGCCGCCTGCGCCGGGGCCATGGCCGGCATCTATCGCAGGCTGCTGGAGGACATCGCGGCCGAGCCCGAGTCCGTGTTCGCCCAGCGCCGGTCGCTGTCCGGCGGGCAGAAGCTGGTGGTCGCCGTGAAGGCGCTCGCGGGGCGCACCTCATGACGCGCGTGGCGGTGGTCGGCGGGGGTCTGGCGGGGGTCTCCGCGGCCCTGCGCCTGGCGGACCGCGGGCTGGCGGTGACCCTGCTGGAGTCCCGGGCCCGGCTCGGCGGTGTCGCCGGGAGCTTCCGCCGCGGCGAGCTGGACGTGGACACCGGTCAGCACGTGTTCCTGCGCTGCTGCACCGCCTACCGGGGCTTCCTCGACCGGGTCGGCGCGGCGGAAGACGTCACGCTGCAGGAGCGCCTCGACATCCCGGTGCTCGCCCCGGACGCTCCACCCGCCCGGCTGCGCCGCTCCGGCCTGCCCGCCCCGCTGCACCTCGCGGGCGCGCTGCTGCGCTACCGGCACCTGCCGCCGTTCGCCCGGCTGAGCCTGGCCCGCGCCGCGCTCGCGCTGGGCCGGGTGGACCGCGAGTCCGCGGACGACCGGTCCTTCGGGGAGTGGCTCGCCGCGCACGGCCAGGACGCGCGGGCGGTGGACGTGCTGTGGGACGTCGTCGGGATCGCCACGCTCAACGCCCGTGCCGGGGACGCCTCGCTCGCGCTGGCCGCCACGGTCTTCCAGGTCGGCCTGCTCGCCGAGGCCGCCGCCGGGGACATCGGCTGGGCCCGCGTGCCCCTCGGCGCGATCCACGACGAGGCCGCCACCCGCGCACTGCGGGCCGCGGGCGTCGAGGTCCGCCGCTCGGCCAAGGCGGGTACTCCCGAGCGGACCGAGCACGGCTGGCGGGTCCCGGTGGCCGCAGAGGAGGAGACCGTGGTGGACCGCATCGTCTGCGCCGTCCCGCCGGGGGCGGCGGAACGGCTGCTCCCGCCGGGCGCGGTGCCGTTCGGGGTGGGCTGGGCCGAGCGCCTGGGCAGCACCCCGATCGTCAACGTGCACGTGGTGTACGACCGGCCGGTGCTGACCGGCCCGTTCGCCGCCGGTGTGGACTCCCCCGTCCAGTGGGTGTTCGACCGGACCGCGCAGTCCGGAGCCGCCGCCGTGTACGGGCCGCGCGCCCAGTACCTGGCGGTCTCCCTCTCCGCCGCGGACGACCTGGTGGGCCTGCCCGCCCAGGAGCTGCGGGACCGCTTCCTCCCGGCGCTGGCCGCGCTGCTGCCCGCGGCCCGGGAGGCGACCGTGCTGGAGTCCTTCGTGACCCGCGAGCCCCACGCCACCTTCCGCGGCGCCCCCGGCCAGGCCGCGCTGCGCCCCGGCCCGCGCTCCGGCTGCCGCGGCCTCTACCTGGCGGGCGCCTGGACCGACACCGGCTGGCCCGCGACGATGGAGGGCGCGGTCCGCTCCGGGGAGGCCGCCGCCGAGGCCCTGCTCGTCGACCGCGCCGTGGCGCCGATGGGGGCCGCGGCGTGAACACCGCGGTGATGGACGACACCGACACCCCCGACGTGCCCGCCCTGCTGCGCGGCTGTCGGGACGCCGTCACGCCCGCGCTCCGGGCCGCCGTCGCGCGGCTGGACACGGCGAGCCGCGAGCAGGCCGAGTACCACCTCGGCTGGGTCGAGCCGGACGGCTCGCCCGGCGCGGGCGGCGGCAAGGCCGTCCGGCCCGCGCTCGCGCTGCTGTCGGCCCGGGCCGCGGGCGCCGCGGAGGAGGCGGGCATCGTGGGCGGGGTGGCCGTCGAGCTGGTGCACAACTTCTCCCTCCTGCACGACGACCTGATGGACGGCGACCGGGAGCGCAGGCACCGTCCCACGGTGTGGGCCCGGTGGGGCGCGCCGAGCGCCATCCTCTGCGGGGACGCGCTGCTGGCGCTGGCCTCCGAGGTGCTGCTGGAGGACCCCTCCCCGCACGCCCCGGCGGCCGCGAAGCTGATCGCCACCACCACCCGGGAGCTGATCCGGGGCCAGGCCGAGGACGTCGCGTTCGAGCGCCGGGCGGACGTCGGGGTGGACGAGTGTCTCTCCATGGCCGCGGGCAAGACCGGCTCGCTGCTCGCCACCAGCGCCGCGATCGGCGCGGTCCTGGCGGGCGCCCCCGAGCACACGGTGCGCGGGCTCAGCGAGTACGGCATGGCCGTCGGGATGGCGTTCCAGCTGGTGGACGACCTGCTCGGGATCTGGGGGGACCCCGCGGTGACCGGCAAGCCCGTGCTGTCGGACCTCCGGTCGCGCAAGAAGTCCCTCCCCGTCACCTACGCCGTGCAACGCGGCGGCGCGGCGGGCCGGGAGCTCGCGGCCTGGCTCGCACGCTCGGGTGATCAGTCCGAGTCCGAGCTTCGCGCCGCCGCCGCGCTCGTTGAGCAGGGCGGCGGACGCGCGTGGGCCTCAGCGGAGGCCCGCCGCCGACGAGACCTCGCCGAACGAGCCCTCACCGGTGCCGGGCTCGTCGACGGACCCCGCGCAGAGCTCGTCGCTCTGGGCCGCTACCTGACCGACAGGGAGTTCTGATGTCCGTGACCGCACCGGAGGCGACCGACAGCGGGGTCGGTGGTGTGCGCCGGACGCTGGACGCCGCCGTCGGGTTCCTCCGGTCGATCCAGCACGAGCGCGGCTGGTGGCAGGGCGACCTCGAGACCAACGTGACGATGGATGCCGAGGACCTCCTCATGCGGGAGTTCCTCGGCATCCGGACCGCGGAGGAGACCGAGCAGGCCGCCCGTTGGATCCGCTCGCAGCAGCGCGAGGACGGCACCTGGGCCACCTTCCACGGTGGTCCCGGCGACCTCTCGACCACGATCGAGGCCTGGGTGGCGCTGCGGCTCGCGGGGGACGACCCGGCCGCCGGGCACATGCGCGCCGCCGAGAAGTTCTGCCTGGCCGAGGGTGGGATCGAGCGATCCCGGGTGTTCACCCGGATCTGGCTGGCGATGTTCGGCCTGTGGTCCTGGGACGACCTGCCGAACATGCCGCCCGAGCTGATCTTCCTCCCGTCGTGGTTCCCGCTGAACGTCTACGACTGGTCCTGCTGGGCCAGGCAGACCGTCGTGCCGCTCACGATCGTCGCCACCCTCAAGCCGACGCGGCCGCTCCCGTTCGGGGTGGACGAGCTCCGGTCCGGCACCGCGCCGGAGCCGTTCGCCAAGCCCTGGACCTGGGCCGGGGCGTTCCAACGGCTGGACGTCGGCCTGCACGCCTACGCCAGGGTCGCGCTCAAGCCCCTCCGCAGGCTCGCCATGCGCCGCGGCGCCGAATGGATCCTCGCCCGCCAGGAGGCGGACGGCTGCTGGGGCGGCATCCAACCCCCGTGGGTGTACTCGCTCATCGCGCTGCACCTGCTCGGCTACCCGCTCGACCACCCGGCGCTCAAGGCCGGCATCGAGGGGTTCGAGCGGTTCCTCGTGCGGCGGGAGACCCCGGAGGGCACCACCCGGATGCTGGAGGCCTGCCAGTCCCCGGTGTGGGATACCTGCCTCGCGGTCACCGCCCTGCTCGACGCCGGCGTCCCCGCGGACGATCCCGACGTCGTCCGGGCCTCGACCTGGATGGTGGACGAGGAGGTCACGGGGGTCCGCGGCGACTGGGCGGTGCGGCGGCCGAACCTCGCGGTCGGCGGCTGGGCCTTCGAGTTCGACAACGACGGCTACCCGGACACCGACGACACCGCCGAGGTCGTGCTGGCGCTGCGCCGGGTGGACCACCCCGATCCGGCGCGGTTGCGCGCCGCGGTGGACCGCGGGGTCGCCTGGAACATCGGCATGCAGTCCGAGGACGGCGGCTGGGGCGCGTTCGACGCCGACAACACCCGCGAGCTGGTCACCAAGCTGCCGTTCTGCGACTTCGGCGCGGTGATCGACCCGCCGTCCGCGGACGTGACCGCGCACGTGGTCGAGATGCTCGCCCACGAGGGGCTCGCCGAGACCGAGGCCTGCGTCCGCGGGGTGCGCTGGCTGCTCGCCAACCAGGAACCGGACGGGTCGTGGTTCGGCCGCTGGGGCGCCAACTACGTCTACGGCACCGGCGGCGTCGTCCCCGCGCTGGTCGCGGCCGGGGTCCCCGCCCAGCACCCGGCGATCCGACGCGCGGTGGCCTGGCTGGAGGCCCGCCAGAACCCGGACGGCGGGTGGGGCGAGGACATCCGCTCCTACTCCGACGCCTCCTGGGCCGGCCGCGGCGAGTCCACGGCGTCGCAGACCGCCTGGGGCCTGCTGGCCATGGTCGCGGCGGGCGAGGCCCGCTCCGAGTCCGCCGAGCGGGCGGTGCGGTTCCTGACCGACACCCAGCTCGCGGACGGCAGCTGGGAGGAGGAGCCCTACACCGGCACCGGCTTCCCGGGCGCGTTCTATCTGCGCTACCGCCTCTACCGGATGGTCTTCCCCGTCTCGGCCCTCGGCCGCTACGCGCAGGCGGTGGGCCAGTGACGCCCCACCCACACCCCCAGTCCCAGTCCCACTCCCACCCCCAGTCCCTCCCGCACCCCCTCCCCGACCCCGTGATCATGGGCGGATCGGGGCTAGTCGATCATGGTGGGCCCCGATCAGCCCATGATCACCTGGGTTCGGAGCGGGGTGCCGGGCGGGTCTCTGAGGGGCGGCGGGTTTCTGAGGGGTGGTCCGGGCGGGGGATGGCGCCCGGGGTGGTGTGCGCGCCGCTCGGGGTCGAGCTGGCTGCACTGCGGGGTGCGACGGGGGCCGCACGGGTCGTGCGGACGGGCATGGGCCCCGTCCGGGCCCGGGACGCGGCCGCCTGGATCGGTTCCGCAGGGCCCCGACCGGTGCTGGTGGCGGGCGTGGCGGGAGCGCTGGTCGACGACGTGCGGCCCGGCGACCTCGTCGTCGCCTCCGAGATCCGGTTCACCGACTTCCGGGCCCCGGTCACCGTCCCCACCGCCGCGCCCCTGGCCACCGCGCTGCGCAGGCTGGGCCTGCGCGTGCACCTCGGCCCGATCGTGTCCTCCCCCGTGGTCGTCGAGGGCACCCGACGGGTGGAGCTCGGCCGCGAGGGCGCGCTCGCCGTCGACATGGAGTCCGGCTGGCTGGCCGAGGCCGCCGCGGGCGGGCCGTTCGCGGTCGTCCGGGCGATCGTGGACACGCCGGAGGCGCCGCTGCTGCGCCCCGGCACCCCGGTCCGCGGCTTCACGGCGCTGCGTGCGCTGCGCCGGGCCGCCCCCGCGCTGCGGGAGTGGTTCGACTCCACCGGCTCCCGGGACGTCGTGCTGGCCGAGCCGCGCAGCTTCTGCGCGGGCGTCGAGCGGGCGATCGACATCGTGGACCGGGCGCTGGACCGCTACGGCGCCCCCGTCTACGTCCGCCGCCAGATCGTGCACAACGCGCACGTCGTGCGGCGGCTCACCGAGCGGGGCGCGGTGTTCGTGCAGGAGCTCGCGGAGGTGCCCGAGGGCGCCACGACGGTGCTGGCCGCGCACGGGGTCTCCCCCGTCGTCCGGGCCGAGGCCGA
>Ga0157379_10001606_pt1 | contig 18647 bp, 14 predicted proteins | sample S25metaG_FD_121802 | JGI IMG/M metagenome (GOLD analysis project Ga0157379, IMG submission 121802) | Switchgrass rhizosphere microbial communities from Kellogg Biological Station, Michigan, USA - S2-5 metaG | ecosystem: Host-associated > Plants > Roots > Rhizosphere > Soil | place: USA... | reverse complement strand
TGACGCCGTGCCACCCGCGGGTGACGAACCCGCACAACAGGACGACGTTCAGCCCGCCCCAGTAGACCGCGCCCAGCAGCAGCGTCGCATTGGGCAGCGTCCCGAAGCGCACCGCGCAGATCAGGACCACCAGCACGAGCAGCACCAGGGAGACCTGCGGCAGCGTCGCGTCCCAGTGCCAGCGGACGTCGTTGTGCTTGCGCGTGACCTTGTACACCGGCTTGCGGTTCGGGCCGCCGAGCACCGCCTGGATCGAGGCCTTCATGAACACGGGCGCCAGGCCGTTCCAGAGGATCCGCACCCGCCACAACGCCCGGATCCGCCGCCGCTGCTTCTTGCGTCGGTCGTTGTAGGGGTGGTTGTACATGAGCAGCCACGCCTCGTTGGCCAGGACGATCGGCAGCAGGTGGCCGGCGAAGCCGACCGCGGAGGACTCCAGCGGGACGACGCCGAGCAGCGAGGCGACGATCGCCGGCAGGTACACGAGCATCGTGAACGACTGCAGGTAATAGAACAACAGCTCGGCGAAGTGCGCCCGCTGGCGCAGCTTCAGGCCGCGCAGGTCGCCCCAGATCATGAGCCGCACGGTGTCGATCGCCCACGTGCCGCGCTGCTTGTAGACGTTCGGCACGTCCTCGGGCGAGTGCTGGCCGACGGCTCCGACGATCGGCAGGTAGCAGGAGCGCCACCCGCGGCGCAGCGCCTCGACCCCCGACTGGAGGTCCTCGACGAGGTTCCAGGTCGGGAAGTCGCCGATGTCCTCCAGCGCCGCCCGCCGCCAGACCAGGCCCGAGCCGCAGGGGAAGACCGCATTGGCCGCGTTGCGGGCGAGCATCTGCCCGCGGTAGAACATGGTCTCGCGGTTGTTGAAGGGGTCGCCTGCGCTGACCTGGGTCTCCTTGATCGTCTGGACGTAGGCCAGACGCTCGTCGGTGGCGAGCTGGGCGATGACCTGCCGCAGGAACGCGGGCGAGCCCATCTCGTCGTCGGCGTCGCGCGTCTCGACGAACTCGACGTCGGGGTGCTCGGCGCGCAGCCGGTCCAGCGCGGAGTTGAGGTTGCCGGCCTTCGCCGCGCCGTCGCGCCCGGGCGCGTAGCGGTCCGGCGGCGAGTGGTAGACGACGGGATAGGCCTCCAGCGCGTCGCGCAGCCGCGCGTCGTGGCCGTCGTCGGAGACGACGACGACCAGCCGGTCGCTGGGCCAGTCCTGCTCGAGGACCGAGGTCACGGTCCGCAGGATCATGGGGATCGGCTCGCCGCAGGTCGGGATGAGCACGCCGACGAGCGGTTCGTCGCCCGCCGGCACCACGCGCTGCTCCGGCACCTTGCGCGACCACTGGTTGGCGACGTTCAGGAGCGTCGCCAGGACGGTGAGGACGTTGGCCGCGGCGAACGGCCAGGAGAGCCAGCGCGCGTGGTCGTTGAGCGCGCCGAGCAGCCACGGCACGTACACGATCGCCGCCACGAGGTAGAGCAGGCCGACGACGCGGGAGCGCCAGTGGCCGTCCACGGGCGGGTAGTCGTCGCCGAACCGGCGCACGGCGACGGCGATCGGGGAGGACTCGGCGGGTGCGGGGGCGGGCGGCTGGGTCCCGGGCGCATGCTCGGCAAGCGACATCGCCTTGGTAGTCGACCGGTCGCCGGGCGAGGCGAGCCGATGCTCGACGATCGGACGATGGGCGTCCGGGCTCGGACGCCGCCGGCGTCCGAGCCCCGGTCACGACGCGAGCGATACGAACCCTTCAGGCGCCGCGGGCTCGGCCGATATCCGAGACCGAAGGGTCGGATCCCTCGTCAGGAGGTCTCACGATGCGACGTTCAGCCATCCTCGGCGCCGTGCTCGCCGCGACCATCCCGCTGGCCGCAGGCACCAGCCCGGCGACCGGTCACGACGGCCCGATCGCCCACGCCGCCTGCACCCGGGCCGTCATCGCCGGCCAGACCAAGTGCATCGCCCGGGGCCAGTTCTGCGCGCACAACGCCCGCGCCATGAAGGACTACGCGAGGTACGGGCTGCGCTGCAACAAGCGGGACGCCAACGGCCGCTGGCACCTGACCTAGGGGCAGTGGGTCGGCTGGGGCTACCCGAGTTCTTTGTGAAAGACCTTCTAAAGCCCTTCGATCGCGTCCACGTCGCCCAGCCGCGAGCGGCCGACGGCCTCGAAGTGCACCCCCGCCGACTGCGGGTGCTGGATCACCGCGTGCATGTCGCGCACCCGGCGCTCGAACGGCAGGCCGACGTACAGCGCGGAGATCCCCGCGGTGGCGTGGACGGCCTCGACGACGGCGGCGGAGACCTCGATCGCGTGCCCGATCGCGCCGCGGAGCTCCATCCGGACGCCGTTGGAGACCCCGCCCGCGCACGCCTCGGCCCAGGCCGCGTCGATGCGCCCGTGCAGGTGCGCGCGCGCCGCGGCCAGCGACGTCGCCGACCGGCCGACGCTCGCCTGCGCCGCGGGCCGCTCCCCGAGCCGGCCGGCGCCGGTCCCCGGCGTCTTCGTCGCGGCGAGCTCGACCAGCGCGTCCAGCGCCGCGCCGGCAACGCCCAACGCCACCGCGGCGACGCCGACGCCGTACAGGGTCACCGTCGCGAACCGGCCCACCGGGGCGCGCCCCGGCAGTGTCTCGAGCGCGGAATAGGGCGCACCGTACGCCGCCGGCACCAGGACGTCGTCCAACCGATAGGTGTCGCTCCCGGTGCCGCGCAGCCCGCTGACGTGCCAGTCGTCGCCGACCTCGGCGGCACCCACCGGCACGACCGACATGCGCCCGATCACGGGCCCCGAGTCGTCGCCGCGCGGGCGCGTGTTGGCCATCAGCCAGGTCGCGCAATGGATCCCGCTGGCGACGGCCCACGTGCCGCTGATCCGGTGGGCGCCCTCGGGCGCCACGACGCTCGTGCCGCGGCCCGCGCCCGACGCGACGACCACGGCGGGGTCGGCGAAGACCTCCGCGGCGGCCTCGGGCGCGACGCAGAGCGCCACGGCCAGCGCCGAGACACCGCACTGGTACAGGCACCACGCCGTGCTCGCGTCGACGGCGGCGACCTCCTCGATCGCCTCGGCGAACGTCCGCAGGTCGGCCTCCTCGCCGCCCACCTCGCGCGGCACGAGCAGCCGGAACAGCCCGGCGCCCGCCAGCCGCGCGACCAGCGCCGACGGCAGCCGCCGCCCGGCCTCGATCGCGTCGCCCGCCGCCGCGATCTCGGCGAGCAGGCCCTCGTCGACCACGCGGACGTCAGCCGGCCGGCGCATCCGCCACCACGTGGACCACGTTGCCGGAGGGGTCGGTGACCTCGAGCCCGTCGCCGTCGACGCCGGAGTCGAACGCGATCCCGGCCGCCTCCAGGCGCCCGGCGACCGCTGCGACGTCCGGGACGGCCAGGCCGAGGTGCCGCGTCGGGTCGTGCCGGCGCCCCGGGTCGGCGATCCGCAGTGCGAGCCGGTGCCCGTGGGCGTCGGTGACGACGCCGTCGACCACCGGCGCGCCGAGCGCGTCGGAGAACCACGACGACGAGTCCTCGAGGTCATAGGCGGGGATCGCGACGTGGTCCAGCCGCCACGCGCCGGGCTCTGCGCTCGGCCCCTCGCCGACCTGCTGGTTGAGCTCGATCAGCGACGTCCCCGGCTCGTCGGTGTACAGGCGCCAGTAGCCGGTGGGTCCCCACGCCTTTGGCGGCTGCATCCGCCATCCGAGCGCTTCGAGCCGCGCCATGCGGCCCCGGAGATCGTCGACGGTCATCGCCACGTGCGGGCGGGTGTGGTCGATCCGCAACTCGGGATACAGCACATGGAAGTTCGGCGTCGGCGTCGCGATGTGCAGGCTCGTGCCGTCCCTGCCCATGAAATGGGCGAAGGACGTGGTGCTCGCGGCCGAGTCCTTGCTCGGGCTGATCTCGAACTGCGTGGCCTTCGCGTCCAGCACCAACTCATAGAAGTCGATGCTGCGGTCCAGGGCGTGCGCGCTGAGCAGGACGTGGTCGAGAAGCCAGGGTGCCGGGCCGTTCGCGGAGCCGCCCACCTAGACCAGGCTCAGCCGGTCGGGGAGTGCGCTGACCAGGTCCTGGCTCTGGCGCCGGGCGGCGTGGTCGAGGTCGGGCGCCCACTGGAAGTCGAGCAGCAGCCGCGAGAAGGGCAGCGGGCCGACCGCGATGATGTCCGTGTAGATGAAGGCCTGCGACAGCGGGCCCACGGCTCCGGGCACGCCGGGCTCGTAGACGTGGAGATCGAGGCGGCCCTTGAGCAGCTCGTGGCTCTCGTTCGCCTCGCGCAGCGCGGCGACGCGCTCCTCCCACTGCTCGTGCGTCGGCACCGACACCCCGAAGTGGAAGACGAACTGCGGGTGCGCGTCACGCACCTCGGTGTAACGGGCCAGCGCGCGGCCGAGCTCCTCGTCGCGCTCGGCGGCGGCCAGCAGCGCCTTCTCGAACGTCTGCTGGGCCGGCGTCGACTCGTTGACGTACATGACGTTGTCGACGCCCCGGATCCCGTCGGGGTCGATCGTGATGACGAGCCAGGGGAAGGCCGGATACTCCGCCACCTCGAACCCCAACACCTGAAAGAACGCGCGCGCGGCCTCCCGGTCACCGGGACCGTAGACCATCTCGGCGTGATTGAGCAGTGGACCGTCGGCCACGGTGACCCTCTCCTCCGTCGTCGGTCATCCGCGCGCAGCCGGCGCGGCTCGGCCTGATCTAATCACATGCGCCGCCGGCTCAGGGGGCGAGGCGCCCGGCCAGTCCGGACGCGCGGTCGATCGGGCGCCCGACCGCGGCACGGACCGTCGCCTCGTCGCCGACGACCAGCAGCTGCGACCGCGCTCGCGTGACGCCGGTGTACAGCAGCTCGCGCGTGAGGATCCGCGACCGCACCTCGGGCAACAGGACCGCGACCGTGTCGAACTGCGACCCCTGGCTCTTGTGGATCGTCATCGCGTGCACCGTCTCGATGTCGCCCAGGCGCGACGGCGTCAGCTCGACCGGCGCGGGGCGGCGGTCGAAGACCACGGCGCGGTGGTCGGGGCGCGCGACGACGACGCCGAGGTCGCCGTTGTAGATGCCCAGCGACGCGTCGTTGGCCGTGACGAGCACGGGCCGGCCGACGTACCACTCGTCGTCGCGGTCGGTCAGCGGCGTGGTCCACGCCTCGATCTGGCGGTTCCAGTGGCTGACGCCGTGGGGCCCGCGGCGATGGGCGAGCAGGAGCCGGAAGGAGGCCAGCAGGGTCAGCGCCGCGCCCCCGTCGCCGTCGCGGGCCGCTGCGCGGATGCTGCCCGCGGCGGTGGTGGCGAGGTCGCGGACGACGGCGAGGTCGGTCGCCGGATCGGCCGCGTCGGCCTCGATCCAGCGCACGTCGGCGGGGTGTGAGCGCAGCGCGTGCACGACCGCGTCGGGGTCGCCGTTGCGGATCGCCTGCGCGACGGCCGCGATCCCGCCGCCGAAGCGGTGCGCGTCGGTGAGCGTGACGGTGACGGGCCGCAGGGGCGCACCCGGCGCGGCGGCCGCCAGCACCAGGTCGCCGAGCACGGTGCCCGCCTCGACGGAGGCGAGCTGGCCGGGATCGCCGACCAGCACGAGCCGGGCGTCGGGGCGCAGGGCCTCGAGCAGCCGCGCCATCAGCGTCAAGGACACCATGCTGGTCTCGTCGACCACCACGAGGTCGTGGGGCAGGCGGTTCGCGCGGTCGTGGCGGAAGCGGCTGGCCGAGTCGGGCCGCCAGCCCAGCAGCCGGTGCAGCGTCGCGGCGTGCAGGCCGGCGACCGCGTCGCGCACGGGCGCCGCCAGCGCGTCGCCCAGCCGCACGACCTCCTCGGCGATGGCCTCCGTCAACCGCGCGGCGGCCTTGCCGGTCGGCGCGGCCAGGCCCACGAGCGGCACGGGCCGCCCCGTGGCCAGCGCCTGCTCGACGTGCAGCGCGACCAGGCGCGCGACCGTCGTCGTCTTGCCCGTCCCCGGCCCGCCGGCCAGGATCGCCAGCCGGTGGCGGACGGCGGCCTCGGCGGCGTCGCGCTGGGGGTCGGCGCCCGCGCCGAACAGCCGCGCCAGCCCGTCGGCGAGCGTGGGCTCGTCGACCTCGGGCGCGGCGGCGTCGAGCCGGCCGCGCAGCGCGGTGGCGATCGCGCGCTCGTCGCGCCAGTAGCGGTCGAGGTAGAGCAGGGAGCCCTCGAGGACCAGCGGCGCGCCGTCGTCGCCCACGAGGCCCGACGCGGCGACCGCCGCCGTCCAGGCCCCGGTGTCGGCGGGCCACGCCAGGGCGGCCGGGTCGTCGGGCAGGTCGTCGTCGCCCGCACTCGCGCGGGCGGCGATCGTCGCGAGGTCGACGCACGTGTGGCCGGTGCGGGGCGCGCGGACCGCGAGTGCCGCGGCCAGCAGCGTCGCGTCGTCGGCGCCGCCCGCCAGGCGGGCCAGCAGCGCTGCGACGTGCGCGTCCGCACTGGCCAGGATGCCGGCACGGGCGAACGGCTCCAGCGCGGCGGGCGCGCGGCGCGGGAAGCCGGCGGCGAATGGGTCGACCGCGACGCTCATCCGTTCAACGCCTCGCTCAGCGCGTCGAGCAGCGCGCCGCCGGGCTGCCACGCCCAGACGCCGTCGCCCGCGCGCGCTCCGGGCCGCAGGCCGCGGACGAACAGGTACGCGGCGCCGGCGAGGTCGCGGTCGGCGTCGTAGCCCGGCTGCCGGGCGCGCAGATGGCGGTGCAGCGCCACCAGGTAGATCAGGGCCTGCAGCACGTAGTGCTGGTCCTGCATCTCGGCCGCCAGCGCCGGCGGCCCGTAGCCCGGCAACCGATTGGTCTTGTAGTCCAGCAGCGCGAAGCGCCGGCGCCCGTCATCCGCGCGCCAGCGGCACACGAGGTCGATGCTGCCGGTCAGGTAGCCGCGCAGGGGCAGCCCCAGGCCGGGGACCGCGAGCAGGTCGGCGTAGGCGCGCAGCGGGTCGCCCGCCGCGAGGTGCTCGTGCAGGACGGCGGCCAGCCGCCCGAGCGTGACGTGGCCCGACGGGGTGTCCCCGCCGGCCAGCGGCAGCTCGAAGACCAGCTCGTCGAGGCGGTCGGCGCGGGCCAGCGAGGTCAGGGCGCGGCCGTCGAGCACGGGCCCGAGCGGGACCGCCAGCGCCGCGGCCAGCCCGCCGGCGACCGCGTCGAGGTCGCCCAGCCCGGTTCCGGTGCGGGCGACCGCGACCTCGAGGTGCGCGAGCACCTCGGCGGGGAGCTCGCCGGCGGTGAAGTCGGTCTGCTCGAGCACGCGGTGCACGACGGTGCCGACGTCGCGCCCGCCGGGCATGGCGGCCAGGACGTCGGCGGCGTCGGGCGTGATGGCCGTCGCGGACTCGTCGGCCTCGGGCTCGTCGCCGAGCAGGTCGTCCTCGGCCTCGCTGCCGACCAGCACGCGCCGCTCCTTGGCGCCGGCGGCCAGCGCCGAGTACGAGGTACGGCCCCAGGCGCGGTCCAGGGCACGGTCGAACGTGCGGACGGCGAGGCCCGAGTGCTCCTCGACGGTCCGCTCGTACCGCGGGGGGTCGCCCCACGTCGCGGGCGCGACGCTGATCCGGCCCGGCGCCCGCGCGGCGACCTCGCGCAGCTTGTCGGTCACGACCGCGTCGGCGGGCGTGGCGTCCAGCCCCAGCCCGACCGCCCCGTCCGGGCCGCGGTCGAGCAGCAGCCGCGTCAGCGGCGCGCGCGAGGCCATGTGCGTGCCCGCCCACCACAGCACGACCTGATGGCGCGCGCGGGTGACCGCCACGTAGAGCAGCCGCAGGTCCTCGCCGCGCTCCTCGGTCACCTTGGCCAGCACGTGGCGCTGGTAGTCCGCGCCGCGCAGCCCGACGTCCAGCCGGCGCTCGTCGCCGTCGTGGAACGCGGCGGGCGCGCCCTTGCGCGGGGCCACGACGTCCCACAGGTCGGGCAGGTAGACCACCGGGAACTCGAGGCCCTTCGAGCGGTGGATCGTCAGGACCTGGACCGCGAGGTGGTCGGACTCCAGGCGCCGGGCGCGGTCCTGGTCCTCGTCGCCGGCGCGCGCTTCGGCGATCCGGCGGCGCAGCCACGTCGCCAGCGCGGTCGCGCCCAGGCCGTCGGCGGTGCCGGCGCGGTGCAGCAGCTCGGCGACGTGGCGCAGATCGGTCAGCGCGCGCTCGCCGCCTGCGGTGCCCAGGACCCGGGCCGGGAGCGCCTCGCCGATCGTGACGGCCTCGGCCAGCGCCGCCATGCCCTGGGTGCGCAGCACCCGCGCCCAGCGGTGCAGCCGGCCGTGGATCTCCTCGAGCTCGGGCGCGCCGGCGCCGGCGAGCCGCGCGAAGTCCCAGCCCAGGAACGGCGTGAGGGCGGCGAGGCGCGCCGCGCCCTCGTAGCCGGGGCGTTCGAGCGCCTGCAGCAGTCGCAGCCAGTGGTCGGCCGCGGCGGTCTCGAAGACGCTGCCCGCCCCCGCGAGCACGACCGGGACGCCGAGGCGCTCGAGCGCCGCGTGCACCGCGGCGGCGTTGCGCGACTTGCGGCACAGCACGGCGACGTCGCCGGGCCGCAGCGGGCGCCGCGGGCCGTCGCCGTCGTCGCCCTCGACGACCTCCGCGCCCGAGGCCAGCAGCGCCCGCAGGTCGCGCGCGCAGTCCTCGGCGACGAAGCCGCGCGCGCTGTCGACCTGCACGTCGCCGCTCGTGCGCGTCCGCGTCAGCTGCGGGTTGTCGCCGTCGACGACCCGGAAGCGCAGCGCGGCGCCGTCGGGCGCGCCGTGCAGCCGCCGGTTCCGCGCCGCCGCCGTCACGTGCCGGTAGCTGATGCGCGGGTCGCCGAACTGCGCGCCGGCCAGCAGGGCGTCGTGGGCGTCGATGAGGTCCTGGTCGGAGCGGTGGTTGACGTCGAGGTCGTAGACGGCGTCGGCGCGGTCGACGGCGCGCAGGTAGGCGTGGACGTCGGCGCCGCGGAACGCGTAGATCGCCTGCTTGGGGTCGCCGATGAGCACGAGCCGGCCGTCGCCGCCGACGAACGCGCGCTCCAGGACCTCCCACTGCAGCCGGTCGGTGTCCTGGAACTCGTCGACGAGGACGAGGTCCCAGCGCTCGCGCAGCCGCGCGCAGAGCGCGTCGCTGTCCTCGGAGGCCAGCGCGTCGCGCAGGCGCACGAGCAGGTCGTCGAAGGTGAGGATCCGTGCGCGGCGCTTGCGCGCGTCGAGCTCCTCGCGGGCGATCGTCGCCAGGCGGGCCCGCGTCTCGGCCAGGTCCGCCTGCCGGCCCGTGTCGGGCGGCAGCACCTCGACGCCGGGCAGGTCGGTCGCGGCGCGGACGATCTCGCGCGCCTCGGCCAGCCCGAACATCGGGCGGTGGGTGCGGAAGCGACGGAGGTAGAGGTCGAGCAGCACCTGCTCGCGCAGGTCGTCGACCTCCTCGACGATCGTCGGGTCGGGGTCGAGGTCACCGGCGACGCCGAGCGTGCCGAGCACCGCCTGGCAGAAGCCGTGCAGCGTCACGATCGTCGCGGCGTCGAAGTCGGCCAGCGCGCGCCGCAGCCGGGCGCAGCGCTCGCCGACGTCGACCGGCGACCCGGTGGCCAGCAGGACGTCGACCTCGTCGCCGTCGGTGGTGGCGCGGCCCTCGCGCAGCAGCCGCTCGGAGCGCGCGAGCCGCTCGCGGATGCGCTCGCGCAGCTCGCCGGTCGCCGCGCGCGTGAACGTGACGGCCAGCAGCCGCTCGAGGGCCATGCCCTCCAGCGCCACGGCGCGCGTGGCCAGCGCGGCGATGGCATAGGTCTTGCCCGTGCCGGCGCTGGCCTCGAGCACGGTGACGCCCGGCGGCAGCGGCGCCGTCGGATCGAAGGGGACCGGGCCGGCGCTCAGGTCCGCTCCCATCGCCGCGGCCCCTCCCAGAGCCCGGTCGCCAGCGTGGCGAAGTGACCGTCGCTGCCCGGGCGCGCCCGCAGCCACAGCTGCTCGAAGGTCAGCACCCCGCCGAACGCGACGTCGTGCTCGGGGTCGCGGTCCTCGCCCGGGAACGTGAACGTCGACGCCCACTTCCCGGTCGCGGCGCGGATCGCCGCCTCCGTGCCCCGGGGCGCGGCGGCGGCGAACGCGGCCGCGGTCTCGCAGGCCAGCGGCAGGGGCTCGCGCAGCCCGCGGTCGCGCAGCGACACAAGGACCTTGAGTTGGTCGAGCGCCCACGCCGCGCGGTCGCCCTCCTCGGGGGTCGCGAACGCGCTGACGGCCCCACCGCTGCGGTACCGGCCGACGACGACTGCACGCTCGACGGGCTCACCGGCCGCGACGAGCGCGAGCAGCCGCACCCAGGCCGCGAGCCGGTGGCGCGCACGCAACGTCGCATAGGAGACGGTCTGCAGCGTGTCGCCCGCGACGCCGCCGACGGTGCCCGCCAGCCGGCGCCCGTCGGGCAGCACGACGCGGACGTCGCGCGACGCCCCAGCCCCGGGACTGGGCAGCACCGTCTCGGCCTGGCGGGCGATCGCCACGACGCACGGGCCGACGTCGGCCAGTACCGCGCGCTGCAGCTCGCCCGCGGGCGGCAGCTGGCCCCGCGCGCGCTCGGCCGCCACGGCGTCGGCGTCCGGCGTCCCGGCCAACCGGGCGCGCAGCAGCCGGTCGCCGACCGCGTACTTGGCCAGGCCGTCGGCCTCGAGCGTCAGCTCGTCGGCGACCTCGTCGGGCAGGTCGCTGATGCGCACGCCCAGGCGCTGGCGCAGGAACGCCTTGACCGGGTGCTCGACGAAGCGGACGAGGTCGTCGAGGGCGATCGTGTCCTCGGCCAGGGGTTCCAGGGCCTCGGCGAGGGGCGCCGCGGCGGGCGCGCGGCGGGCGCCGCGCAGGGCGGCGGCGCCGTCGCCCATGCCGCGGTCGAAGCTCCACGGGACGCCCGCGCGGAAGTTCGCCGGGTCGAAGGGCTGCAGCGGATGGCGCGTGACGACGGCGGCGCGGCCCGCCGCGCCCGCGGCCTGCTCGACGGCGTCGAGCAGCTCGGTGACGGGCACGGCCGGCGGCCGCGGCGCGTTCGTGCGCTCGTCGTTGCCCGTGTAGGTGACGACGAGCGTCCCCGTCGCGGCCATGACCGCGTCGAGCAGCAGCTGGCGGTCCTCGCTGCGCACATCGGGCTCGCCCAGGCACGGGTCGCGCAGCAGCAGGTCGTCGCCGTCGCGCGTCCCGGCCCGGGGGAAGGCGCCGTCGTCGAGGCCGAGCAGGCAGACGACGCGGTGGGGCACCGAGCGCATCGGCATGAGCGTGCAGACGGTCAGCGCGCCGGTCCGGAAGTTCGCGCGGGTCGGCCGGCCGGCGAGGCGGTCGGCGAGCAGCTCGCGGACCTCGGCGGGCGTGACGTCGACGTCGGCGCTGGCGGCGGCCTCGCGGACGAGCTCGTCGAGGATGCGGTGCAGCTCGGCGCGCTGCCAGGCGTTGCGCGGCCCGGGATCGGCGACGGCGTCGGCGGCGTCGGCGATGGCCTGCGCCCACGCGCCGATCGGCTGCGGCCGCCCGAGGCGCTCACGCGCGTCGTCGAGCCGGTCCACCAGCTCGGCGAAGCGGCCGGCGAGATCGATCGCGCCCGAGTCGACGTCGTCGAGCGGCAGCGTGCCGTGCCAGAGGCGCCCGCCGTCCTCGGCGATCGCGGCGCCGAGCAGGATGCGGTCCAGGCCGGCCCGCCAGGTGCCCTCGCCGACGACGTCGAGCCGGAACGGCGCGCGGTGCCCGGCCTCCAGGCCCCAGCGCACGCCGGTGCCCGCAACCCAGCGTTCGAGCCGCCCGAGGTCGTCGTCGTCCAGGCCGAAGCGCCGCCGGACGGGCTCGCGGTCGGCGAGGTCGAGCACCGCGGACGCGGCCACGCGCCCGGCGACGAGGTCCATCAGCGCGGTGACCGTGGCGAGCACCGGGTTGGTCTGGCGAACCGCGCGGTCGGCCAGCCGCACGCGCAGCCCGGCCGGGCGATCGCCGGCGTCGTCGTCCTCGGGGTCGACGCGGCCCGCGCCGAACGTCGCCGAGATCAGCGGGGCGAAGTCCTCGATGTCGGGGCACATGACCAGGACGTCGCGCGGCTCGAGCGTCGGGTCGTCGGCGAGCAGGCCCAGGACGCAGTCGCGCAGGACCTCGACCTGCCGGGCGCGGCCGTGGCAGGCGTGGACCTGGAGGCTGCGGTCGCCGGGCCCGGGCGGTTCGGGCGTGCCGACGGCGACGTCGTCGCGGATCTGGCGCTGGAGGCGGCCCAGCAGCGTCTCGGACGCCGCGATCGCACCGTGATGGCGCGACGGCGTCCCCGGCCCGAGCAGGAGCTGGAGCTCGCGCACGTCGCGGCCCCACGAGGCCAGCAGCGGGTGGCGCGGGACGCCGACCGTGGGGTCCTCGGCGCGGCGCCGCACGGCGGGCGCGGCATCGGCCAGCCGATCCCAGAGCGCGGGGGAGGGATGCAGGAGCAGGAGGTGCAGCTCGCGCTGCTGCGCCAGCGCGCGCAGCACCTGCAGGTCGCCGGCGGGCAGGCGCGTCAGGCCGAACACGCTGACGCGGCCGGGCAGGTCGACCAGCTCGGGCTCGGTGACGAGGCGGGCGCACGCGTCGTCCACGCGCGCGGCGGGGTGGGGCACGTCGGCGAGCCGGTCGCGCAGCAGGCGCCACAGTTGCGCCTGCCAGACGAGGTCGGCCGGCAGCGGCCGGCCCGCGTCGTCGACGAGCCGGCCCTGCGCCCACGCCTGCACCATCGCGGGGCGGTGATGGGCGTAGCGGTGCAGCAGCCGTGCGAGCCGCCGGGCGACGCCCAGGCGGCGGGCCTGTGGCTCGGGCGACCGGTCCAGGTGGCGGCGAAGGGTCGCCATCCACTCCTCGTGCAGGTGCGCGTCGATGACCTCGACGAGCGCCCACGCCGCGCGGGCAGGCTGCCACGGATCCGCCTGCGGATCGATGCCCGACGCGCGCGCGACCGCATCGGCGACGACCTCGCGCGGCGACGGGAAGCGGACGTTCGCGCAGATGCCGGCGCGCACCGCGAGCTGCTGGGTGACCCAGCGCTCGATCCCGCGCGTCGGGACCGCGACGACGTCGGGCGCGAACGGGTCGTCCCCGCCCAGGTGTGCGGCGAGCTCGTCGAGCAGCCGGTCGGCGCGCTCGGCGCGCTGGACTATGAGCACGGATCAGTCCCCACCGCTGGCAGATTGTGCCGAGGCCCGCGGTCATCGGGTGGCGCCCGCGGACATGCGGCGGCATGAATTTGTGAAACAGCTTCTAACTAAAGCGCGGCGCTGAACGGGAACGACGGGGGCATGGCCAAGAACCACGGCGCGTCCGTGAAGGACGACAAGACCTACGAGGCGCTGCGCGACAGCGGCGCCAGCAAGGAGAAGGCCGCACGCATCGCCAACGCCAAGGCGGGTGGCGGCCGCCCGTCGAAGAAGGGCGGCCACGCGGCCAGGTACGAAGACCAGACGAAGGACCAGCTGATGAAGAAGGCGGCCGACATCGGGATCGACGGCCGCTCGAAGATGAGCAGGGGCGAGCTCATCGACGCCCTGCGCCATCACTAGAAGTCCGCGGTTGCCGATCGGCCCCGAGCGGGCATCAGGTCACCATGGCTACCAAGGCACGCGACGTGATGTCCCCCGCGCCGGTGTATCTCAACGCCGGCGCGGCGGTGCAGGAGGCCGTCCAGCGGATGGCCGACGAGGACGTGGGTGCGCTCCCGGTCTGCGACGCGGGCGGGCACCTCATCGGGATGGTCACCGACCGCGACATCGTGGTGAAGCTGCTGGCCAAGGGCGGCGACGTCCACTCGGTCAAGGTCGGCGACCTGACCGGCGATCAGGGCGAGGTCGTGACCATCGGGGCCGACGACCCGGTCGAGGAGGCGCTGAAGACCATGGCCGACCATCAGGTGCGCCGTCTGCCGGTGATCGACGGCGCCGAGATGGTGGGGATCGTCGCCCAGGCCGATCTCGCGCGCGCCTGCCCGGCCGAGAAGGCCGGCGAGGTGCTCGCGGCGATCAGCCGCTGACGGTGAATCACGCCGCGCGCCGGGTGCGCCGCCGTCCGTCGCGGTCCCGGCGCGCGGCGCGCAGCCGGTCCTGGCGCTCCCGGGCGAGCGTCAACCCCATGGGGATGGTCACGCTCACCAGCTGTCCGCCGCAGTCCGGGCAGGCGGGCGGCGCGTTGCGCGGGGCGTAGATCACGCCGCAGGTCGGGCAGGCGCGGATCATCAGGCGGCCTCGGGCACGACGACCGTCAGCAGGGTCCCGACGCCGGTGACGTCCAGCAGCCGGGCGACGGGGCCCGGGGCCACGATGACCCGCAGCGTGCCGCCCCGGCCGGTGATCCGGTCGCGCGCGTCGAGCAGGACATGGAGCGCCGAGCTGTCGGCGAAGGTGACGGCTCGCAGATCGACGGTCACCTCGGGCCATCCGGCGTCGCCGACCGCGGTGAGCCGGCGCCGATGGACCGGGGCCGAGGCGAGATCCAGATCGCCGGAGGCGACGACGTGGACGCGCTGGCCGTCGCCGATGACGGCCACGGCGCGCGGGGGCAGGGACATGCAAGCTCCGATCGTGGGGTGTGCGGTCGCTGCCGACCCCACGCGCCCGTGGCGGCGGGCGGGCGAGTTCGTGCCAGGTCCGACGGGCAACGGCTCCGCGGCGGGCCACGTCCGCTGCCTGGGGCGAAGCTATCCAGACCGCTGCATCTCGGGCAACCGCGGTGGTCAGGTGACCGGCGGGCGTGCCGGGCATGCGTGACCGGGCCCGGCGGGCATGCCCCCTGGCATGGCCACGGCGCTCATCACCGCAGGGGACTCCGGCATCGGCCGGGCCACCGCCGTCCTGCTCGCCCAGCGCGGGTTCGACGTCGGCCTGACCTGGCACAGCGACGAGGACGGCGCGCACGAGACGGCCACCGAGGCGCGCGTCGCCGGCGCCCGCGCCGAGGTCCGCCATCTCGACCTCAGCGACGCGACCCGCGGCCCGGCGGTCGTCGACGATCTCGCCGACGCGCTCGGCGGCCTGGACGTCCACATCAACAACGCGGCGACGGGCGACTCGACCCCGTTTCTCGAGGTCGAGCCCGAGGCCTGGCGGCGCGTGCTGGAGGTCGACCTCACCGGCGCCTTCCTGTGCGCCCAGGCCGCCGCGCGTCGCATGGTCGCCCAGGGCCGCGGCGGGCGGATCGTCAACGTCACGTCGATCCACGAGCACGTGCCGCTGGTCGGCTCGGCCGCCTACTGCGCGGCGAAGGGCGGCCTCGGGCTGCTGACCAAGGTGATGGCGTTGGAGCTCGCGGGCCACGGCATCACGGTCAACAGCGTCGCGCCGGGCGAGATCGCGACGCCGATGACGGGCAACGAGGGCGTCGACCCGTCGTCGGTGCACCGGCCGGCGATCCCGGTGCGCCGGCCGGGCCACGCGCGCGAGATCGCGGAGGTGATCGCCTTCCTGGCGTCGCCCGGGGCGTCCTACGTCACGGGCGCGTCGTGGGTGGCCGATGGCGGCCTGACGCTCATGGCCGCGGTCCAGGAGCGCGCGGCGCCGTAGCGGCGGGCGTTCAGGCCTTGTTGAACTCGAGCTCGAGGCCCGTCAGGCCGCGGAACTTCGGCGAGGCGATGTACTCGACCTCGGTCCCCGGCGCGTAGCGGATGTCGCTCAGACGCGCGAACAGGTGCTCGAAGGCGACCTTGGCCTCCAGGCGACCGAGCGGCGCGCCGACGCAGAAGTGCGGCCCGTACCCGAACGAGAGGTGGCGCGCGACCTCTTGGCGGTCGCGCTTGAACTCCTCGGGTTCGTCGAAGATGTCCTCGTCGCGGCTGCCCGATGCCCACACGACCATCACGTAGGAGCCCTCGGGGATCGCCACGCCGCCGATCTCCGTGTCGCGCGTGGCGATGCGCGGATCCCACTGCGACGGCGAGTCGAGGCGCAGCGCCTCCTCGAACGCGCGGGGGATGCCGGCCGGGTCGGCGCGCAGCTCGGCCATCTGGTCGGGGTGCTGGAGGAAGTGGTGCATGGCCATCGGCACCGCGTGCGCGACGGTGATGATGCCCCCGCGGAAGAGGTTGGCGGCGTCGGCGCGGATCTGGATCGCGTCGAAGTGGCCCAGCAGCTCGACATTGCGCGCGACGACGTCGCTCAGCACGTCCTCGCGCGGGTTCTCGTAGCGGTCGACGAGCTCCTCCATCATGCGCTCCCCGGCGACGCGGGCGAAGCTGCGCTGACGCTCCTGGGCCTCCGCCCCGAGGAAGATCGAGCCGGACGTCTCGACCATGGACCAGCCCTTGACCCACGACACGTCGTCCTCGCCGAACCCGAACAGGTTCATCATCACCCGCATCGGCAGCGGGCTCGAGAACTGCGAGACGAGCTCGACGCGGCCGTCGTCGATGAACGCGTCGATGAGGCTGTCGGTGATCTCGCGGACCATCGGCTCGTAGCGGCGCATGAGCGTCGGGGTGAGCGACTCGCGGCACGCGTCGCGGCGCGCCTTGTGGGCCGGGGGATCGAGCTCGAGCAGGCCGCGGACGGTCGAGTTGGCGTCACCAAACGCGTCGTAGGGCATCCGGCTGCGCCGGCTGTCGCTGGTGAAGTCGTCGGTCGCGTGGCAGACCTGCCGGATGTCCTCCCAGCGGGTGACGAGGAACGAGTTGGTCCCCGGCACCTGGTAGACGGGCGCCTCGTGGCGCAGCTGGGCGAACAGCGGGAAGGGACACTTCGCCGCTTCGATCGACGGGTACGTCACCTCGACATTGGACATCACGAACGCTCCAGGGTCTCGACAGCAGCGCCAGGCTATCGCCTGCTCGGGTCAGGCCGAGGCCGGCGCCGGCACGCCGCGCGGCCCCGGCTCGCGCAGCTGCGTCCAGATCAGCAGCGCGAGGACGAGCATGATGGCCGCGCCCGTGGCGGCGACGACGGCCAGGCCCGCGACGATCGAGCCCTGCGCGGTGCCCAGGCTCCCCAGCAGTGCGATGCCCAGCGCGCCGCCGAGCTCGTTGCCGGTCTGTGCGGTGCCCGACGCGGCGCCGGTCTTCTCCGGCGGGGCGGCCGACAGCACGATGTTGATGCCCAACGTGACGAGCGGCGCGACGCCGGCCTGGAACACGAGGACGATGAGCGACACGACCAGCGGGGCGGTGCCGGCGCCGACCTGGCTGAGGGCGGCGAGTCCCACCACCATGATCAGCGCGCCGCCGGCCATCAGCGTCTCCGGGCGGTGGCGCGTCGCCAGGCGCGGGACCACGACCATCGTGCCGAGGGTCATGCCGGCCAGGCCGGGCAGCGACCACAGCGCGGCGTGCAGCGGCGAGAGCCCGAGCGTGACCTGCAGATACTGGTTGAAGAAGAAGAACGTCCCGAACATGACGAACGTCGTCAGGCTGTTCGTCACCAGGGCGACGCTGAACGTGCGACGACGGAAGAGCGCGAGGTCCAGCAGCGGCTCGGCGATGCGCGCCTGGCGGCGCAGGAGCACCACGCCGATGACGAGGCCGGCGGCCAGAGGCAGGGCGGGCAGCGCGCCGCCCTGGCCGTGGGCGAAGGCCTTGACGGCGTAGGTCGCCGACAGCACCGAGGCGACGAGCAGCGCCGCGCTGCGGACGTCGACGCGCGCGGCGGCGGCGTTCTTGAACTCCGGCACGAGCCGCGGCACCAGCACGATCACGCCGACCATCGCCGGCACGTTGATGAGGAACACGGCGTGCCAGCTGAAGGCGTCGAGTAGCAGGCCGCCGAGGATCGGGCCGAGCGCGGCGCCGCCGGTGAAGCCCAGCGAGATCAACCCGATGGCCTTCATCCGGTCGCCCTCGTGCGGGAACATCGCGAAGAGCAGGGCCATGGTCGACGGGATCAGCGTCGCGCCGGCGATGCCCTGCAGGCCGCGGGCCGCGATCAGCATCTCGGGCGTCGACGAGCAGGCGGCGAGCACCGAGGCGCCGCCGAAGACCGCCGAGCCCCAGACGAGGACGCGGCGGCGGCCGACCCGGTCGCCCAGCGTGCCCATGACGATGAGCGCGCCGGCGATGAGGAACCCGTAGATGTCGGTGATCCACAGGATCTCGGTCGCGCTGGGGTGCAGGTCGGCGGTCAGCGACGGGACCGCGAGGAACAGCACGCTCAGGTCCATCACGACGAGCATGCAGGGCAGCATCAGCGCGGCGACGCCGAGCCACTCGCGGCGGCCGGCCCGGGGGAGGGAGGTGTCGGTGTCCATGCCCCTACGACGAGGGGCGGCGGCGAAACTCATCGGTCGCCGGCGGGCCTGGACTCCGACCTCAGCGCCTACCCGGCCTTGAGGTCGGGCGAGCCGGCGAAGAGGCCGACGTCTTTGAGGTAGGGGTAGTGCCAGTCGGGGTACTCGATCTCGGCGAACGCGCGGCCGAGTAGTTCGAGGGCCAGGCCTTCGTCGAGCTCGTCGTTGATGGCGCGCTTGAGGTTGAGGGTGAGCGCGGCGCGGGTGTAGCGCAGGGTGAAGTAGGGGCGTTTGGCCCACTCGTAGGCGATCTCCCACGCGCGGTCCATGAGCTGGTCCATGGGCAGGACCTCGGAGACGATGCCGAGCTGCTGGGCCTCGTGGGCGGTGAGCTCCTGGCACTGCATGAGGAACGCGCGGCCGCGGTTGGGGCCGAGCCAGCGCTGCCAGAGCGTGTGGACGCCGTCGCCGGGAACGCCGCCGGTGGTGAAGTGCACGCCGTCGGAGAACGTCGC
>Ga0157379_10001603_pt1 | contig 18659 bp, 14 predicted proteins | sample S25metaG_FD_121802 | JGI IMG/M metagenome (GOLD analysis project Ga0157379, IMG submission 121802) | Switchgrass rhizosphere microbial communities from Kellogg Biological Station, Michigan, USA - S2-5 metaG | ecosystem: Host-associated > Plants > Roots > Rhizosphere > Soil | place: USA... | reverse complement strand
GGCCAAGAATAACGCAAACATGCCTCGATAAGAGCTGGCGACAGTCGCATGGTCGGACGGGAGTACTGTGTCGCCATCCGGCCCATGAAATGCCGAAGAAGCAGGGGGATTTCTTCTCGCCGCTCGCGCAGTGGTGGCAATGTAATCGTGAAGGCGCTTAGCCGGTAGTAGAGGTCTTCGCGAAACTTCCGTTCAGCGATCGCCTGATGAACATTTACATTTGTGGCGGCCAGGATGCGCACATCTACCTCAATGGTGTTGTCGCCGCCCAGCCGGAAAAACCGCTTGTCCTGCAGCACGTGCAGCAGCTTAGCCTGAAGATTGGCGGGCATCTCCGCCACCTCATCCAACAAAATGGTGCCCTTGTCGCACAGTTCGAACTTTCCCGGCTTGGTGCGCGTGGCTCCGGTGAAAGCGCCACGTTCGTAACCGAACAATTCACTCTCCAGCAATTCGCCTGGCAAAGCGGCACAGTTGACTTTCAGAAACCGCCGCTGCGACCGCGACGATAACTTGTGAATGAGGTGAGCAGTCACTTCTTTCCCGGTGCCACTCTCGCCCAGGATCAGTACCGGCACGTCGATGTTCGCCAGAAGCTCGGACTGGAGTCTGACCTTGTGCATCTCCGAGCAGGCAGCCACAAAAAATTCGTCCGCATCCAACTGTTCGATGGTTTCGTGCGAACTCCTGGATCCGGTGGGACTGACGGTTGCGCGTAAGTGACGCAAGAGCACCTTTTGCAATTCGGCTTCCTGAAGAGGCACGTTCAGATAATCTTGCGCGCCCAGGCGGATCGCCTCCACCACTTGCCTGGTATCACCAGAAGTCGAGAGCACCACGATCGCCAGATTGGGCCGCAGCGCGCGCAATTGCCGAAGCATCGGCAGGCCCTTTCCGTTTCTGTCACCGAGGGCCAGGAGTACGAGATCCGGCGCGGGATCGCGGTGCACCCTCACTAGGGCTTCCGCACCCAACGCGGATTCTTCGGCGTGGTATGAGGTGCCCGCCAGCATTGCGCTCAGGGAGTGCAGCGTCGCGGGTTCGTTCCCTACCACTAAGACATGCGGCGAGATCATGCCTCTACCCTCAACCGCTGTCGAACGGCTTTCGCGGGGAGGTGAAATGGATTCAGGAGAATCTGACAAGTGTGTGAAGAGCTAAACGGGTTCTACCTGGTAGTCGCCGAGCTGAACCGCCAGCGACCTCTGAATCGGTTCTACCGAGATTACCAGCGTGCGGTCTCCGTTGCGCGAGACCAGGATTCCTTGAATGCCGTCGAGGACTCCTCCCCGAACCCGCACGTGTTGCCCCACTTTGAGGAACGGGCAGAGCGTGTACGGAGCATTAATCCCGAGAAGGGTCCGGATGCTCTCGATCTGCTTTTCCGGGATGGGCACGCCCTGACCGCGAACTCCGACGAACCCTAGTACGCCACTTACGCGGAGGACTTTGGCCCAAAGTTCAGGCACAAAAGGCATGTGCAGAAAGGCGTAACAGGAAAACAGCGGTAACTCTACAAGCCTGCGCCGGTCGCTCCAGCGGTGTAGTTCTGTTACCAGAGGTAAAAAAGTAGTGATGCCCCGTTCCTGGAGCTGGGCGCTCACCGACTTTTCGTGCTGGGAACGAGTGTGGATCGCATACCATTGCGGCTCAACCGCAGAATTCGCAATCCACTGTGCTGCGGCTATCGGCTCGTGAATCTGACTGCTCACACCTCTGTCCTCCGAGTCACATCGGCAATTACCAGGTGATAGTGGAGCTCCGCCCTAACCTAAAAGTTGACTCGCCATGTGGCGCGTCCCTGGATTGGATCGATTTCGTAACTTTGTTGGTTGGGCTCTTACGGGTGCAAGATTAGGCAACCTCGCAATTGTCTTCAAGATGCGCAAGCACTCAGGGACGCAGCGACTTAGGCACACAGCGATCGGCTCTAGTCGTACCCGCTCTTGCTTGGCCGAGATCTCTCTAGGACAACCGGACCCAGAGGCACCAGGTAAGATTGGACTGCGAAGCGCCCGTACGGGGTGGCCGCAACGGCTCCATCCGGCGATTGCCAGAGAAGGAGAACAAGCAGCAGCCGCACAGGAGTCATTATGCTTGCTTTCCCACTCTGATATCCCTATAATTCGCAGCATTCCCTGGTTCGTCTCCTCCCCCGCGATTAGTTGAGTAGTGATGCGAATCCTTTGCGTGGTGGGGGTTTATGTCAGTGCGGACAGGATGCAGTGAAGACCATCCTACAGTCGTCGTCGCGGACGCCAGCAGGATGGGCTCGCAACTTCTGGCTCAGACGATTCAGGGCCACAACGATTTTCGCGTTGTCGGCTCAGCCACCACGCGTTCGGAAGCGGTTTCCGGTATCTCCGCATTACAACCCGACATCGCGGTGATCAGCTCGCGGCTTCAGGACGGTGCCTTCACCGGAGTTGAGGTGCTGCGCGAACTGCGTACGTTGCAGACTCGGCCGCGCGTCATCATGTTGCTGGACGACGATCAATCAGAACTCGTGGTGGAATCGTTTCGCCAGGGCGCGCGCGGGATCTTCTGTCGAACCGAGTTGACGACCCAATTGCGCAAGTGCATTCTGTGCGTGTCCAAGGGCCAGATATGGGCCAATAACACGCAACTGGAAAGCGTCGTCGAGGCCCTCATGCAGGCGCCCGCGCCGGTGCTGGCCGAAACCACGGCCTTGAGCAAGCGAGAAGAGGAGATTGCCCGATTTGTGGCCTCCGGTCTCTCCAATAGTGAAGTTGCGCAAAGACTCTCCCTAAGCCGGCATACGGTAAAAAATTATCTTTTTCGTGTATATGAAAAGCTCGGCATCTCCACTCGCATCGAACTCGTTCTCTACGTTTTGAGCCGTTACCAAGGTCCTGAATCCGATTGAAGCAGATAGTAACGCAGACGACGGGCGTTTGTGATTGCAGGTTCTTGCGGTCAATTCAAATCTCTGCACTGATACGCAAGATCTTGCGTATGCACTCCAGCAGCCGAGCAAAATCGTGACGCGGGAATTCGTTCAGGGCAGGATTTCATACAGTTCGAACTGACTGGTCGCCGCGAAACCACTTTCCTGATCGATTCCCGTCACGCGCGTCACTTTTCCTTTGGTCTCCAACTTTAGATTTTGCCGGGCGCCGCGTGCCAGAGGTGGAAGATTAATCTCGAGATTGATTTGTGTACCCTTTTCCGGGGGCGACGAACAGAGTACAAAGACTCCCGAGATGCTGATATTGCGGGTACGGCCGACACCCAGTTGATTCCTGCCTGACGGGTCGGTCCAGGAGTAAATAACCTGAGCCTGGACGCCGAAGCGAACGACCCTTCTCTGTTCCACCGACCTCGCCGAGCACACTGATGTCCTCATCTTAATTTGTACGTGGCACGGAAGGCGTTGCAATTTGCATTCCAATTGACGGCAGGAGACGGTGGCGGGCGCGGTGAAGGACGAAATGCGAAGCGCGGGAATCAGAAACTGGTTGGCTTTTGGGAGGCAGGAGCCGGCTTGACAGACTATGATCGGGCCTACGCTCTCTTTGCCACCGTATCCTTTTTTTGGACTGACTGTGCGCCATTCCTCTGGCTTGCAGCGTAGATGACAACTTCTACTCGACTCGATACACCTAGCTTGTTGAAGATATGGAAGAGATAGTTTTTCACCGTGTTGGCGCTGATCTTTAACTTCAGAGCAATCTCACGGTTTGTATTGCCCTCGGCCAGCCAGCGGACCACATCCTGCTCCCGCTTGGAAAGCAGGTTGGTGCCCCGAGTGTCCACGATTCGGGTGGCCGGCGCTTGCGCCAAGGTTTGCAGCAAAAACTCGAGCTGGGCGCCGTTGATCCATAACTGACCCTCGTGCACGCGATGGACACAACGAGTGAGCATGGTAAGCGAGTCGCTACGACAAAACACTCCGCGCGCTCCTTTGCAGAATGCTTCCACCACCATTTCGCGCTGAGCGGAGTCCAGCAGAATGATCACGCGGGTCTTCGGATCTGCCGCCCGCAGCGCCGTCAAAACTTCAAAACCCTTGCCCGCAGTTCCTCCCAAAGTCTCGCTCAGGACGATCACATGTGGGCTCAGCGTCGACGCTTCAGCAAGAACAGAGTTTTCGGTCGCGTTGCTTACCGACAGTTTTCGATCTCGCCGCAAGGCGTCAGCAATCAGTCCACCGGTTAACGGCGTGCTGTCGACCACCAGCACTCGCAGAGTCTTGCTGCGGGCTTTGATTTCGCCAACGCCGCTCATATCCGTGGGCCTCCGAAAACAATGGTCAGTGATTCGCGGGCTTGAATAGAACGGACGTTCGGCGCAGGCGAAAGCCGGTGATCGAGGAGCGGTCCTGGTGATTGCGGGATGATAGAGTCCGACCCGATGATGACGTAGCTTTCGATCAGAGCTAGATGCACAATCCGGCCTCTCAGTTGTCAAAGTTCGAGGACACACCTAAAGGGGAGGCCGTTACTGGGGGATACGCGACTTCGTGGTTGGGGGCTCGAACCGGCCTCTCGGCAGGTTCCGTTCGACCGCTATGCACGGTCAAAACCAGATAACAAGCATACCTGTTGCCCGCGCCCGAGGTCAACAGCATTTGCACTTTTTCAGGGGCAATCGCAGCCGGGTTATTTCTTTTATAACTTATTGTGTCGCCATAGCTTACAGTAACGACGCTAGATTACCCCCGGGGCTATGTACGACGACACACCCGAGGAAGCAGTGGCAGATTAGTCAGACTTCACGACCTCGGCGATCCTCAATCCCGTCCGGCCTGAAATGCGAAGCTGTGACCGCGAATTGCGGGGGTGAAGGATCCACGTGCTGGGCGCTGAACTCTCAGTCTTCGCTGGAAATTTGTTCGCGCCAGCGACACATCGATCCAATCCCAGAAGTTACGGCCAGCGTTTCACGCGGGAGACAGTCTCCTCGCTTACGGACGGAGCCGGCGCCAGCGTCACAATTTTGTTCGGAACAACTTCTTCCTGACTCTTCAGCACGGCGCGAAGCTCTTCCCTTACCTTCTCCGGAAGATCGTTCACATTCTGTATCAGTCGCTTGGCTGCGAGCAGGTTTTCGAAGCATTCCTTCGCCTCCTCGTCGTCAATCGAGTTGACATTATCTTCAACTTTCAAAACCTCGACCAGGGTCAGAAGTCCGTCGCCAAGTTCTATACGTTCAGCAACCTTGGCGAGCGTCTTGTCCATTGGATCAAAATTCGTCCATCCCTTGATTTGGAAGCTGAAATATTTCTCACCCGGCTCAGCATTCTGGTTGGTTGATTCCGCTTTGATTGTCTCGGACATGCAATGGTCTCCTTGTCTAAATCGATAGATCCTGGTTGAGTTCACCAGTCTTTGATTCGGATGGGTACGACATTAATCAGGCCTCCAGTCGTGAGACCTGGAAGCAGACGGAATTGTACACCGCAAATGGCCTGAATGGCCCGCCAGTAAAGGGAAGTGGGCGATTCTATTTTTTTGCAATTCTGCGACCCTGCAGGAATGCACATCGAGCCACCCGCAACCGGCGGGGAAAAAGAAAGGCTGTTCAGAGCAGTCAGGACGGGCCTTCCAGTTGAGGGGATCGCAATGTCACCGATTGGCGTGGAGCTATTTCATTTTCGTTGAACATGCGTTGCGCGAATTACCGGGTCCAGATTGTGAAATTGACGGTAATACGGCTCTCCGTTTCGACCGCCTGACCGGACTGCAGATACGGCCTGAATCGCCATTGCTGCACCGCTTCCCGAGCTGCGGCAGAAAGAATCGTAGGGCCGCTAAGTACCTGGAGTTTTTGAATATTGCCGTCCCGCCCGATCATGGCATTCAGAACGACCGCACCCTCGACCTTCATCTGTTTTGCCAGCAGAGGATAGTCAGGTTCAACCGAACGTGACACGATTCCGACAGCGTTCGGGGAAATCCGGACTCGTCCTGCGTTGGCGACCACACCAGTAGAATCGAAAGGCCTTTCCGCGGAAGCTGCCTGGGTGGGAGAGGCTGGCGTTCCGGGTCGCAAGTCCAGCTTCACCGAATTACTGCCTCCCTGAACTGAGCGATGCTCGTCGCCTGCCACCACCTCGACTTGCAGAGGAGGAAGCACCGCTCGACTGGCGCCAGCCTGAGTCAATGTTGCCGCCGCGCTTCCCTCAGCGGGCGTTGTAGCCGGAGGCATGTGCGCCTTCTTTTTCAGCGGAGCAGCAGCAATTGGCTGCGTGGTTGTGCGGGCAGTTTCGGACTTGGCATTCGGCCCTAGAACAACCTCTTCGATTGGCTCCGATTCCGCTTGCAACGCAGGCGCCGGAGGAAACCAGAAATCGCGATCTTTCACCAGTATGAGGACCAGCGCGGCGAGCAGCAGGGTCAGCGCAGCAAGCATCTGCCGGCGAACCTTTTGTTCTGGATCCCCGAATGAGGATTTGATCTCCGCGGCTTGAGTAGCTTGCATAAAACCCATTTTGTTATCCCCCGAGGCCAACCATTCAGGTGACGAGGCTAAAAAACCGGTCGAGCACAACTAATGCGAGTGCCCGGTGGGCCCTAAGTCCCTAGTCGCCGGGCTCGCGGAAGCAGGCAGGCGGAAGATGACCTTTCCCTTCTGACATACCGTAAGTCCACCGCTCGGCGGCGGAGTTTCAGAACTGACCACCAAAGACTGTCCGCATTCATCCGTCCCTGCACTCTGTGGAAGCCCGCCTACGGCAGAAATAGTGCCAGTACTCTGTCCGGTTTTGGGCAGGGGCATCAACCGAGGGCGTGCCGATCGGACGCCCAGCGCAACCGTGGCTTTTTGCCAACCTAGGCGCCAACCCACCAATGTACCCAACAGCAGCGCGGCCGCAATCACAAGCAGGCCCAGGGCGGCGACAACCATGCCGGATCTTCGGGGCACTCGTGGGCGCACTGGCGGACGTGGGAGTGTTGCCTTTAATTCGGAGCCAGGTTTTTGAACGACCGGATCCGCTTTCGCGAGAGGCTCAGAAGCTTTAGGGCTGGTCGCAGTAGATTCCCAACTCTTACTTCTACTCCGGACGATTCGATTGGTCAGAGCCTGCAAAGTATCGAGATCACCCGGGCCAAACGCGAAGGGTCGGGTCGATAGAACCTCAAAGATGCCGAATAACTTGTCGCCGTCGATGAGCGGCAACACCACAATCGATCTGACTCCTAAAGTTCGACTGGCCTCGGGGTCAACCCGAGGGTCGGTCTCAGTATCATTGCATTGCTGAAGGTGACGGGTTTGGATACAGGAACCCGAAAGTCCGCTGTGGGGATCAAGGCACACCCCAACATCGGGGGCATCAAGTCCAGCGGTTGCGTGACACACGATTTTGTCGCCCCGAATCAGGGCAATCGCTGCGCCAGTGGCACCCGTTGCAATACAGGCCAGCTCCAGTTCCTGCTCAAGCTGGAATTCTGCGGTGGGACTGTTGGGAGCAGGGTCCATCACTTTGCCTGCATCCGGTTTCTTCTGAGCCGGACCGGCCTCTTGGCCGAGGTCGGCTGTCTGCGGTTGGTCGTTGATCGTCTTGAGGTCTTCGCGAAGCTCGGGATTTTTGAACGAATTGGGCCCGTCCACGGTGGTCCTTTCGCCTTGTTACCCGGGGGTGGGCGAGCGAGTTCAGGTTACCCTCCTTCAAACAGCATGTTTTCGGCCAAAGGAGGGAAATCCAAAGTGTTGCAGCGAAGCGGTTAAGGACGAATAAACCGGCCGAAGAGACAGCCTCACTGCAAAATGTTGCAGTGAAACTGACAATGCCCTTCAGGTTATTTGGTGTTTAGGACTAATGCCTCACAAACAACGGTTCCCTGGCGGTCAGCCAGGACTTGTCTGGTTGCCACCACCACAAACTAGATCACGATTTGTGGTCAACGGCATTCAATTCGTATTCTCTCGCCCGCCCTTCTCTCGAAGCGGCGGGGTTCTTGTTTGGCATTTGTTGAGCCACAAGAAGCCATCCGGGGCAAACGATGCAACCAAGACGACATGCCCTTAATGGTTCGGAGAACGAGCGCGTCAGCATTGAACTTTTTTTCCCGACCTGCCGATATAGGGGTCGTGAACGCTCCCGCACCTGCACCCGATCCTAGTGTGGCCAAGGCTGCTCCTGCGCCTGGGTTGCGTTTTGTGGCTCGCCAACCGATTCTTACCAAGGATGAGAAAGTCTTCGGCTACGAACTGCTGTTTCGGGACGGCATAGAAGACTATTTCTGCCCGAAAGATGTAGAAGCAGCGTCGAAGACCATGCTGGACAGCTCACTAATCATGGGGCTCGACGTTCTTTGCAACGGCGGACGCGCCTTCGTCAACTGCACTCGCGACATGCTGCTCAAGGACTATGTAACCCTTTTGCCCTCGAGCCACACTGTGGTCGAGATCCTGGAAACCGTCGAACCCGATGACCTGGTCATGGCCGCCTGCCAAAGATTGAAAGAAGGGGGCTACATGATCGCGCTCGACGACTTTGCGATGGACGACAAGCGGGAGCCGCTGACCAACATCGCCGACATTATCAAGGTTGATGTCCAAAGCACGGCACCGGAGGAGCGCGCCGCCATGATCAAGAAGTACGGACCATGGCGCTGCCGCATGCTGGCCGAGAAGGTAGAAACCCGCGAAGAATTCATGGCTGCCAAGAAGGCGGGCTTTGCCTATTTTCAGGGCTATTTCTTTCGCCGGCCCGAGACTGTAAAGACGCACGCTGTCCCCGGCAACCAGCTCAACTATATAAAGATGCTGCAGGTCGTTTCCAAGCCCGAACTGGAGCCGCGGGAGATCGAAAATGCCATCAAGGGCGAGGCGTCGCTTTGTTATCGTCTGTTGCGTTATATGAACTCCGCCAGCTTCGGCTTTGCCAACGAGATCCACTCGGTGCGGCACGCGCTCTCGATGTTGGGAGAGCGCGAAGTCCGCCGCTGGGTGCGCCTGGTGGTTACCCTGGCCGCGGGGCAAAACAAATCGAGCGATCTCGTGCTCTCTGCCCTGGTTCGTGGGCGCTTCTGCGAGTTGCTATCGCCCAAAATTAAGCACGGAGAATCCGACCTGTTTTTGCTGGGCCTTCTCTCTCTCATGGACTCCATCCTCGACTTGCCCATGACCGATGTACTGGAGAAAGTACCGCTCGACCAGGAAACCAAGGCAGTCCTATTGGGAGAGGAGAGTTATTTGCGGCCACTCTATCAGCTGATGCTGGCGCAGGAATCCGGGGACTGGCAAGGCTCGGGGGTGCTGTCCAAATCCCTCAAGCTCACCGAGAGTGAAGTGGCTGAAGTCCACTGGAATGCGATGCAGTGGGCAAGGCAGATGAACGGCAGCTAACTTCCTGCCGCGTCGTCAATTTATTAAACGGGTGCCCCATTTCTCGCGCTTTTGCGAGAAGTGGGCGGCAGGCCCTCCTTTCTCGGGATTTTCCTCCCTGTGCACGGATGATGCTGTCAGCCACTCATTCGCAAAAGAACGCGAATGAACGGGGCACCGCCGAATGAGTGGGGCACTCAGTCCTTACCGGTTTGCGGCTGCAAACGCGGCGTCCTCCAAACCTTCCAGGTTGCGGTAGCCAAAGAGTTGGCGTTGCTTCACCATTTGCGCAACCTCGGGAGGGACCATTTCCTCCCATGAAGCGTCACTCTCTTTAATTCGTTTCAGTACGTCACGCGAGAAGATGTGGAGGACGCCTTCATCAATGTTGTCGAGCTGCTTGATTCGCCCTCGCTCCACCAGGTGCCGGAAGAGATTGTGTTGGGTACCGGGTATTTCAAGATTTTCGACCGTCTTGAGCTGGCCGGTAACGTGGTCTCGCAGCGGATACACATACAGCCGCAGGTCTTTGGTGAACAACTTTCCGAAGGCCTCTAGGATTCCGCCCTCAAGTTCCGTGTAGTACTGCTCGCTGAACAGATCGAGCACATTCGTCACGCCCATGGTCACCGCAATCGGTTCCGCGGTGTATCTCGTCAAATAGGCGGCCAGCCGGTAATACTCGAAGTAGTCGGAGATTAACACCGTCTTTCCCACGGCTCCCAGAGTGTCGGCTCGCGCCAGGAAGTCACTCAGGTCAATTTCCCCGGCTGAGAGCAGGTTCCGCATGGTGATCTCCATCAACTGGACAACCTGCTTATCTTTGACCTCAGGTTCGTTGGCAAAGCGATCATTGGCACAACGTACCATGTCCATGTTGACCTTGGTGACCGGGCGAAAGCTGCCGCGCTCCACCAGGATGGCGCGTTTGCGCAACAACTCGGACGGCTGCAGGACCTCGCCGGTGGGTCCGAAGATCGCCGCCCCGCTCAGACCTAGTTGCACCAGCTTGAGACTCATCACGCGGTTGTCAACGTGGCGAAACTCAATGCCGGAGAACTCGACCATGTCGATTTCAATGCGCGCAGTCGTCAGGTTGTCGAGGAGCGACTCCAGCATCAGGTGGGGTTTGTGATGCAGGAAGAAAGCGGCGTAAAGAAGATTGACGCCAACAATGCCCAGGGCTTCCTGCTGCAGGCCGTTCTCATTTTCCAGCATCCGGACGTGGATGATGACCTGGCTGTCCTTGTCGCGCGGGTGGGTCTGAAACTTTACGCCCATCCAGCCGTGGCACTCGTTGGTACCTTTGTAGTTACGTGCCGCTACGGTATCGGCGAAAGCAAAGAAGGCAGTACCGCTGCCGCGCGATAACTGCAGCCTCTCCAGATTCAGCCGGTGCTCGTGATCAAGCATGCTCTGTAGCCGTTCCCGCGAAACATAGCGCTTGCAGCGGCCGTAGATGGCATCGCTGACCGCCATGTCATAGGCCGACATTGACTTCGAAATTGTGCCGGCCGCTGCGCCTACCTTGAAGAACCAGCGCGCAACCTCCTGCCCCGCCCCGATCTCGGCAAAGGTTCCGTACCGCATCGGATCGAGATTGATCTTGAGCGCCTTCTGGTTTGTGGTCAGCCGTGGGCGCTCATCGGCAAACGGAGTGTCGAGTCGGTTCATCATGATCCTCACATCCACCCCTCTATACCGTCATGTCCGAGCGAAGCAGGAGATTCGCAAAGCGAATCCCTGCGCAGCCGAGGGACCTTGCTCTAGCATGCGCCACGAAATGTGAAGGCCGTCATAGACCCTCCGCCGCGACAGGGCACAATTTAGCGCACAGCAACTCCAGGTCCCTCGACTTCGTTCGGGATGTCAGTTCGCAAGTAGCGGAATGCTTCGGGGGCATCACTACTACTACGCGTGCAGCGCGCCTAGAACCGGTACATCATGGTGAATTCCAGGAACGGAGCCACCGACCGGTGGCCCTTTTGCGCCGCGGTCAGCGCAGGATCCGTGGAAGTTACCGTATCGTGAAAACTGTAGATCCCTACAGTCTCGCGCCAGAACAGATGCCCCACTGCGGCCGGCGAAGGAAGGTAGAAGCTGATCATCGGCCCCTGCAATTCGTTCGTGCATTGTCCGTTGGGAACAGAACAACCCTTGGCATCGACGTGTTCCGCACCCTTCAACTTGTAGTCGACCTGTAAGCGGAAAGACCACTGGTTCACGCAGTCTTCTCCGGCGCACTCTTTGTGGAAATAGTCCTTCCCGCCGCCCACCGAAGGGTGAAAATCCTGTTTGGTGTAGTTGGTGGTCGACAGTTCACTCCAACTGGCGCCGCCGCCCACAAACCATGCCTGGATAAAGCGGTAGTAGATCGAAGATTCCAGGCTTCGTTCATGCCCATTGTCATTGTTGAGTGTGTTGTCATTCGCCTTGTGCGAGTTCTCATAGGCAGCGCTCGCAGCCCAGATCAGATGCGTCTTGTCGATACGCAGTCCGGCGCCTGCTTTGCCCGACATGGGCGCGTATCCGCCACCGTTCAGTCCCAGCCCGCCGTACACGAACGGACGCGGCCAACCGATGTGAGGAAGCGAAAAGCCAGAATCGGAGGTCGACGAGGGTAAGACCCGGTTCTGGGCAAGCACTTGCGTGCCCGCCATGCTCACGAGAGCAAGAAAGATTACCAACGTGGTGCGCATGAGTGCAGCCTCCAAGTGCCGCCGAAAGACTTCTCCGGCTAGAACTTCAGGGGGCTTTTATCGGTACATCGATTGGGATTCTTCAACAGGTGGATCGGGCGGAGAAACTATCGTTTCTCCGGCACAACGGCATGAATGAGCGAGGGCTGGCGAGGGACGAAGGCAAGAGATTCCTATCGGTCAAGGGTCCGGTGCCCGTACTTCCATGATCAAGAAATAAGTGCGCCCCTGGCGTCGGAATTCCGACCAATCACGCCAGCTTCGCATTTCGCGCTGAAATTTCGATACGCTGTCGCACATTGGCAATAAGCGCCACTATGGAAGAATCCAATACCCCCAAGCTTCTGGCCATCGACCAACAACCACAAAGTCTCGAACTCATCAAGGACGCTCTCTCCAGTTGCGGACTGGAGATTCTCATCGCATCCTCAGCCGAAGAAGGCCTGGACACTCTAAGGAGAACCCGGCCGCGAATCGTGCTGCTCGATCTGATGATGCCTGGAGTTCGCGGCGCAGACCTGCTGGAGTCAATTCTGGCAATCGACCCAGGCAGCGAAATCATCCTGATGACGGATGAGTATTCCGCTGAAGCAGCGGTCGAAGCCATTCAGAACGGAGCCTGCGACTATCTCAGCAAGCCCGTCAATGCGGAGATGCTCCGCCGGCGGATCTCCCAGCTCCTGTCGTGGGCTGAGGAGAGGCGCAGAACCTATCGCCTCGATCATGAACTGATCAATGCCTGTCAGTTCGAAGGAATTGTTGGCCGCAGTCCGGTCATGCTGGACGTGTTCGCCAAAATTCGCCGGGTGGCGCCACATTTCCGTACCGTTCTGATCAGCGGAGCCACCGGCACCGGAAAAGAACTGGTGGCACGCGCGCTGCACAATCTCAGCCCGGTAGCGGCCAATCCCTTCGTGGTTCGTAATTGCTCGGCGATCGTTGATTCCCTGATGGAGAGCGAGCTCTTTGGTCACGTGAAGGGCGCTTTCACCGGGGCCTCCCAAGACAAGCTCGGTGTCTTTGAATATGCGAATCATGGCACGGTTTTTTTGGATGAGATTGGTGAGTTGCCGCTGACCGCTCAAAGCAAGCTTCTACGAGTTCTGCAAAACCACGAGATACAACGCGTCGGCGCCCCTGCCCCCAGGATGGTTGACGTACGCGTCGTGGCCGCCACCAATCGAAATCTGCGATCCATGGTGAAGGAAGGCTCCTTCCGGGAAGACTTGTACTATCGCTTGGCGATGGTTGAGATCAAGCTGCCCGGCCTGGCCGAGAGGCGGGAGGACCTACCGCTGCTGGAGAGGTACTTCCTGGAGAAATTCGCCGCGGAATACAGGAAGCCGGTCAGTGGCATGACGCGTCGGGCGCAAACCCGCCTGGCGATGTACTCCTGGCCCGGAAATGTCCGCGAACTGGAGAATGTGATCGGCAACGCTTGCATGATGGTAGACGGAATCGTGATTGACGTCCGCGATCTACCCGAATCCATACGAGGACAGTCCAGGGATCTCTCCGCCCAGGACGAGACTATGATCTCGCTCGAGGAGTTACAAAAACGGCACATGATACGGGTGTTGGAACGCGTGGGTGGAAACAAATCTCAGGCTGCCGAGATCCTGGGAGTGTCGCGGGCAACCATATACCAGTTACTCGGACAAGCCAGACCCCGGAGCAGCGCCTAAAACGTGACCGTCCTTACGCATGTGCTTCCGTTTCGTCGGAGAGTTCGGCGATGGCCCGGCGCAATTCTGTGGAATCTGGAAAGGCCGTAATACCTCGATGGAGTACTTCCCTCGCCCGTTGACGCTGCTGAGCGTGGGCCCGAATACTGGCAGCGCGAAGATAAGCTTTGGCGGTGCCTTCGAGGCTCGCCAGCTTCTCTGCCTGGTCGGCGGCATCTGAGAGGATATTGACCGCGACGAAGGCCTTCATCAGTCGCTCGCGTATTTCCGCAACATCAGGTGCTTTCTCGGCAGCTTCTTTCAGCCTGTTGATCCCCTCTCTGGCTCGTCCGAGCCGCACCTCTGTGTATCCTAACTTACTGCTCAACACAGGATCGTTGCCGGAAAACCTGACGGCCTCGTGGTAAGCGGTTCGGGCGTCAAGCAGACGGCCGAGATTGTGCAGCGCGTCTCCACGAAGATGCTCGCGGAGTCCACGGCTGCGATGGTCGCTACGCGTGGAGTCCAACACTTCGATTGCCTGGCGATACTTGCCGAGATCGAGATAGACCATCCCCTTGAACAGAGCAGCCTGGGTCGCCTTCGGCTCGAGAATCAAAGCGCGCTCAAAGCAACGCAATGCCTCGGATGAGTCCCGCGAACACTCGTATTCCTGTAGCCCGAGCTGGATCCATGCCATGGGATCGTTGGGTAGCTCGCGAACTTTCATACGCAACATGTCGCGATAGGCAGCCGCCTTTTGGTTTCGCGTCTCTTCTTGCGCCAACTGGCCGAAGTGGTGAATGAAGAACGGCGCCAGGGGCAGCCGCCGGCCAAGTGCCTTGATCCGGGGCTCAACCAGCTCATGCACGCGGCCCACAAAATAGATTCTCGGATCACGGCGGAACAGCCGGCAATTTTCGTGGACGAAATATGCCGGTGCGCACTGGGCACGCGGATGCGAACTGGTATTCACCTCGGCGATACGGTCCCAGCCCCGGCCGGTCACGGTGGGAATGTAATTGCGAATGGGGACGAGATATCCGTCGGCGCTCGATGTCGTCAATAGATTGGCAATTTGTCTCTTTGCCTCAACATCCAATTCCTCGTCCGCATCCAAAACAAGGATCCAGTCCGTCTGCATCAAATCGAGAGCGGCATTACGAGCATTGGCAAAGTGATTTCCCCACGGAACAGAAGCTACGGTGGCGCCACATTGACGGGCGACGTCAGTCGTGGAGTCCGTCGAACCAGTGTCGGCCACCACAATCTGGCTGACGATCCCGGACACACTTTGGAGACATGGCACCAGTGCCTGCGCTTCATTTTTCACGATCATCGAGAGACCAAGCGTGGCCATACTCTCCTCATCAAGCACTAATCCCCAGACTCATCCACTGAAGTAAGAGCAACTTCTTGGCCAAAATGGCCCGGAGGACCGGACGATGCGGCGAGAGTGCCCTGGCCCGACAAATCCCCGCAACAGACGGTTTGCGAGGTTTGCCCGCATCGGTTGGCCCATGGAAGAAATGGCCAGCATATTAAGGGCGAATGAGGCAAGGAAATTGCTCAGCTCCCTTGGGGACCCATGAGCAAGCACGACGAAGCCATCGCCGCTTTCCGCCAAGGCCGTTCCTCGGACGCCTTGCGTTTGCTGCAACAATTGCTGGAGGCCGGCGAGACCTGCGAGCTTCGAAATGATTGGGCTGCGGTGCAGTTGGCTCTAGGGGACTCCGAACAAGCCAAAGCGGGGTTTTCCCGAGCCCTCGAGCTAGATCCGGACAACACCGATGCCACCATCAATCTCGGTGTGCTGCTTCTCAGCCGGGGCGATGCGACTCGGGCCCTTCCACTGCTGACCAGCGTCTTGCCGCTATTGCCAGCCGCGCACCGGCAAACCGTGAATGCCCTGCTGGCGCGCAATGGTCGGCAACCATCTTCCAAGCCAGAAGATACGACTACGGACGAAGGGCACCTGCACATTCTCGTAATCAGCGACACTTTTCCGGATCCAGCCGGAGGCGGACGCGACCGCCAGTTGCTGCAAATCCTCCGCGCGTTTCGCGAACTCGGCGCTGAGCTCACATTCGCCGCACGCGAAGGAGTGAAGAGCAAGGAGTGCGTACCTCTGCTACGCCAGGCCGGAATCATCACCCATGCGAACGATGCGGAATACATGGCGTCGCTCGGATCTGACGGTGAAGCGTCGTACTGGTCTCTGCACGGCCTACTGGCGCGGGCTCAATTCGACATCGCTGTCCTGATACAAGGCTTCGACCGTGGCATCTCTGTTCCGGAGCAATATCTTGACCAACTGCGGCAACAGGCTCCTGCAACACGAATTGCGGTATTTGCCCCCGAACTGTACGCCGCTTCTGGCGGAGGTGGTGAAACCGCCCTGGTCGACTTTGAAACGGCCGAAAACTGGTCGACCCGGCAATGGGAAGCGTTTGAGCGCGCCGATGCAGTGCTCGTCCCCACGGAAGCTGAAGCCGCCATGCTGCGTAAATGCGGCCATAACCTGCGAGTCGAAGTTACTCACGACCTCAAGACTGTAAGCCTGGCAGCTGCAATAAGAAGGATCATGACCCTTAAACCACAGGCTTATGGGGGAGAGAGCTTTTCGGCAAGGTTGATACACGCTTTGTTTCTCGATCGTATGTCAGAAAAAATTGGAAATGACAGGCTGCTATGCGAACTCGAGTGTTATGCGCGCCTCGCCGAACAACTGCTGCGCGAGGATAAGCCGGCGAAGGCCCTTCAACAATTACGACATATCTTCGGACGGTCAGGGCAATCGGTGCGCGCAGGTTACTTTGCCGCCCAAATCTTCATCATGCTCAGGCGCTGTTACCGGCAACTGGGCAATATGGAAGTGGCCGATCGTTGTGCAGCCGAAGCTCGCCGGCGTGTCATCGCAGAAGCGCCGCAAGCCCCAAAGGTCAGGCGCCCACGATTCTCGGTCATCGTGCCTACTTACAACCGGCTGCCGATCCTCAAGAAATGCTTGGCCGCGATGGAGGCACAAACTCTGCCGCGCAATGATTTCGAAGTGATTGTCATCGACGACGGTTCTTCCGACGGAACACAGGAAGCTCTGAAGAATTATCGCCCGCCTTTTCGGTTCCAATACCTGCACCAGATAAACTCCGGAACGGGCGCCGCCAGGCGCAACGGCGTTGCCCATGCTAGCGGCGAGTACCTGCTGCTGATGAATGACGACACCATCTGCGACTCCGACCTGCTGGAGCAGCATCTACGGATCCAAACCAAATACCGCCCCGAGCGCTGGGCCTTGCTGGGGAATTTCGAGTACCCCGTCGAGGCGAGGCGAAGAGCACTGACGCAATATTTCTGCGTCGAGCCTTTCATGTTTCCCCAGGTGAGCATGGAGGCCGGCTGCCCTTACGGATATTCCCACTTCATCACTTGCAATTTGAGTGTCCGCCGAGACGCGGTGGTCGAGGCTGGTTCTTTCGACTCGACCTATAAGCTCAGCGAGGACACCGAACTAGGCATCCGTCTACATGAGATGGGATACCGTGTGCTCTACCATCCCGAAGCTCACGCCTTCCACGACCACCTTCCCTACCCGGCTCGCAATCTCATCCGGCGCGCGCGCGTGTATGGCGCTGACTATTTCTACATGTATGGCAGGCATCCGCGCGTGATGAAGGAATGGGCCATGCCGGTGAACTTGACCGGAATGGATGAACAAAACGCGATACGCATTCTCCACTATGTCGAGGCCCACCGTAACCAGGTGGAAGAGGCAGTCGAGGCTCTCGAGCGCTGGGACTCAGTTGATTTTGAGCCGCTCCTGGCAAGCCACGCCGATACCGCTGCCATGGTGCTCAATCTGTTCCGCCAGGCAGTGCCAGCGATTCACTGGTTCTATCTGTTTGAGACCATGCTCCAAACCATGACTCGGGAACTGGGCTTGCGCCAACTGGCGCTCGAACCGCCTCGCCTCCGGGCCCATGCCGCCGGAGCCACGTCATGAGCCAGGAGTTGCTCAATCGACCAGATGTTGCCCAGGCCACCCTTCAAGGACCCCACGGGACGCTTCCGTTCTGCTTGTTCAAGACCGACGCTTGTTTCCAGATTGCAAACGACATCTTCGCTGGAATCACCTACCCGATTGTCCCTGTTGTGTCCGACGTAAAGACCGTTCTCGACATCGGTGCCAACGTCGGCGCCGCTACCTTCTATTATGCGATGGCCTACCCCGACGCGCAGATCTACTCTCTCGAACCGGGAAGCTCTCCCTTATCGCTGCTGCACCAGAATATAGCGTCCTTGCGGAATGTGAAGGTGTTTCCTTTTGGCCTCCACTGCAGCGAAAGGACCGTGACTTTATTTCACGGCAAGAAAGACAGCGTGGAATCGTCCTTGTCTTCCAGTCTTCGCACCAGTAGCGAGAGTGAGCAAATTCGCCTCGTGGGTGCATCTCAATTTCTTTCCGACCATGGCATCGATAAAGTCGACGTCATGAAGATTGATACCGAAGGTTGCGAAGTGCCAATTTTGCGATCCTTGAAGAGCTATCTGCCCGAGGTCAAGGTGTTGTATGTGGAGTATCACAGCGAACGCGACCGCCGGCTGATCGATGGGATCCTGGCAGAAACTCACGTCCTGTGGCGGGGACATGTCAATCTCGCCTACCGGGGAGAATTCTGCTACCTGAAGCGCGAATTGGTGCCGGGTGAAACCGAAACTCACACATGTGAAATTCTCATGAACCTAGAGTAAGTGAAGGCACAATCATGTTTGCAATCATCGGAATTCTCGTCGTATTCGGGGCCGTGGCCGCCGGATATCTGATGGAGCACGGCAGCCTCAAGGTGCTGATGCAACCGGCCGAGCTCGTCATTATTGGAGGGGCCGCGATCGGTACGGTTCTGGTGGCGAATCCTTTGCACATCCTAAAGAAGATCGCTGCCGGATTCGGCGGGGTGTTCGGGGGAAGCAAGTTTAACAAGCAGCGATATCTGGACACGTT
>Ga0157379_10001602_pt1 | contig 18664 bp, 22 predicted proteins | sample S25metaG_FD_121802 | JGI IMG/M metagenome (GOLD analysis project Ga0157379, IMG submission 121802) | Switchgrass rhizosphere microbial communities from Kellogg Biological Station, Michigan, USA - S2-5 metaG | ecosystem: Host-associated > Plants > Roots > Rhizosphere > Soil | place: USA... | reverse complement strand
GAGGGCCGCCGCATTGCGAACAGGATTTCGCCGTGCGACGACGCCGTCGAGCAACACAACCAATACCGCGAAGGCAAGGAGCAGCAGCGCAACCGCATCGAATGGGGCAAAGCCCAGCGCGGAAATGGCCCCGGCAGCGGTGGCCGCGACACGTTGGCGCCATCCCGCGAGCTTGTTGAGAAATGCACCGGCGCGAAGCAGCGTAGACGTCACGCCGGCGTCCCAGTTGCTCCGCTGCTGCCGGGGTGTACCGGTTCGCGAACGCGCAGCCGTTTGACGCGGCGGGGATCGGCCTCCAACACCTCGAACTCGTAACCGGACGGATGGGTCACGATCTCGCCGCGTTGTGGCACCCGGCCAAGTAGCGAGACTACCAGCCCAGCGAGAGTGTCGATCTCTTGATCGGCGTCTTCGGGACCGAGCGCGATTCCCGTCTGGCTGCGAAAATCCTCAAGGTCGGTGCGCGCATCGGCGATATAGGTACCGTCCTCGGATTTGCGGATGCGCGCGGAATCTTCATCATGTTCGTCGGCAATGTCGCCGACGATCTCCTCGACGATGTCCTCAATCGAGACAATGCCGTCGGTGCCGCCATATTCGTCGATCACCAGCGCCAGATGCGTGTGCAGGGTCTGCATCTTCAACAACAGATCGACGAGCGGCATGGAGGGTGGAACGAACAGCAGCTCACGCTTGAACTGCGAGATCGGTCCCTCCTTCCAGCGAAAGCTGCCATCCGGCTGGATTTGCATATAGGCGAGGACGTCCTTGATGTGCACCAAGCCGGTCGGCACGTCGAGCGTTTCGCGATAGAGCGGCAGGCGCGAATGCTGCACCTCGCCGAACAGTGCAATAAAGTCAGGCAGCGAGGTGTCCTCGTCGACCGCAACGATATCGGCGCGCGGCACCATGACATCGCTCACTCGCAGTTCGCCGAACTTCAACAAGTTGGCGAACATCTTGCGTTCGGGCGGCGAGAGCTCGGGACTCTGTCGATCGCTTTCCTCGATGACCTCTTCGAGACTTTCGCGCATCTGCTGCGCGTTGGCGGTGTCGCCACGCATGAAGAGAGACAGACGCCGCAACAGGTTCGGCTTATCGCTCTCGCCCGATGAATCGCTGCGCGCTGCGTCGGCCATCACGCGGCCTTCCGGGCGTAAGGATTGGCGATCCCGAATTCATGCAGAATTCGCGCCTCCAGGGGCTCCATCACACCGGCAGCTTCCGCGGTCTGATGGTCGAAGTCCAAAAGGTGCAGCACGCCGTGGACCGTCAGGTGCATCGCGTGATCGCCAAAGCGCTTGCCACCGGCATGTGCCTCATCGGCCGTCACGCCGTAGGCCAACGCCACGTCGCCCAGATATCCGCCCGGCGCGTCGCCGGCCGGAAAGGCCAGTACGTTCGTCGCCTTGTTCTTGCCGCGAAACTCCCGGTTCAGTCGGCGCAACCGCGCATCGCCGGTAAGCAGGATCGTCAGACTCGCAGTCTTTGCGGCGCGACCACGTTTCAGCGCCAGCTCAGCGCAACGCCGCAGCCGCGCCGACAGACCGCGAGGCTGGCGCCAGCGCGGATCGTCCACCTGTATATCTATGGAAAAGCTCACGGCTCGTGCTTCTGCGCGTCGGCTCTATTATAGGCGGCGACGATGCGCGTGACGAGAGCGTGGCGCACCACGTCTTTCTCGGAGAACTGCGCCACCGCCGACCCTTCGACACCATGCAGGATCCGCAAGGCCTCGCTCAGTCCTTCGCCACGACCGCCCGGAAGATCGCTCTGAGACGGATCGCCGGTCACTACCATGCGCGAGTCCTCGCCCAGGCGCGTCAAAAACATCTTCATCTGCGCCGTCGTCACATTCTGCGCCTCGTCGAGAATGACGAACGCCCGCGCCAAGGTCCGGCCGCGCATGAAGGCAAGCGGCGCCACTTCGATCGTGCCGTTCTCCAGCAATTTTTCGGTGCGTTCGCCCAGCACGTCGAACAGCGCATCATAAAGTGGGCGGAGATAAGGATCGATCTTCTCCTTCAGATCGCCGGGCAGGAATCCAAGTCGTTCGCCCGCTTCCAGCGCCGGACGTGACAGGATCAGCCGTTCGACCTGACGCTCATGCAGCAGATGCGCGCCGAACGCTGCGGCGAGATAGGTCTTTCCCGTGCCGGCAGGGCCAATGCCGAAGACAAGCGGATGGGTACGCATCAGATCCAGATAGGCCGCCTGTGCCGGCGAACGCGCGCGCGTCACGCGCGACGGCGCCGTGCGGATGGCAGGCGAACCAAAGGCGACGCCGACAGGGACGGCATCGCGTTCGCCGGCAAAGCGTACCTCGGCATCAACCTCGGCCGAGCCGCAGGTTTCCCCCGCCTCGAGTCGGGCATAGAGCGCCCGCATAACCGTTGCGCCGCGTTCGCGGGCATCCGCCGCACCTGCGATGGCCACCAGGTTGCCGCGCATTGCGATACGCACGTCGAGCTTTTGTTCGAGGCGCACGAAATTCTTCTGATGCGCACCTGCCAGGCCGGCCAGGAGCGCGTTATCGCCGAATTCAAGCGTCGTCTGCTCGCGCGGGGCACGTTTCTGCTTGGCGGCGCTCAATGGGCCAGCACCTTTTCGCCTGCCGCGACCAGGCTGACCTTGAGGCTGTTTGGAAACACCGCATCGATGCGGACACGGTGAATGTCGCCTATGAAGGGCGCCGCATTCTCGGCATGCACCGACTGCAGATAGGGGGTCCGGCCGATCGCCTGGCCCTTCTTGCGCCCCGGCCTTTCGAACAGCACGTCCATCACGCGACCAGCGCACGACTGATCAAATTCGTTTCGCTGCGCGAGGAGCAGCGCCTGCAACTCCTGTAAGCGCGCATCCTTGACCGGCTCTGCCACCTGCTTCCGCGCGGCTGCTGCCGGCGTGCCAGGACGCTTGCTGTACTTAAAGGAGTAGGATTGCGAAAATCCGACATCGCGCACCAGCGCCATGGTTTGCGCGAAGTCCTGATCGGTCTCGCCGGGAAACCCGACAATGAAATCCGATGACAATGCAATGTCGGGCCTGGCGCGGCGGACACGATCCACGATCCTGCGATAGTCCGCGACCGTGTGGCCGCGGTTCATGGCGGCGAGCACGCCGTCGCTTCCCGACTGAACCGGCAGATGCAGGTTGGGCATGAGTTGGGACAAATCGCCATGGGCCGCAATCAGCTCGTCACTCATGTCGCGTGGGTGACTTGTCGTGTAACGCAACCGCGCCAGACCCGAAATCTCGGCGAGACGATAGAGTAGACGGGCCAGCGACCAGGTTTCGCCATCGGGACCAAGGCCGCGATAGGCGTTGACGTTCTGGCCCAGAAGTGTGAGTTCGCGCGCGCCGCGGGCTACGAGCCGCCTCGCCTCATCTTCGATTTGCAGAACCGAGCGTGAATATTCGCTCCCGCGCGTGTACGGCACGACGCAGAAGGTGCAGAACTTGTCGCAACCTTCCTGCGCCGTGAGAAACGCAGCGGCCCCGCTTGGTGAATCACCCTTGGGCAGAGCGTCGAATTTTTCGAGCATGGGAAAATTGGTGTCGAGCGCGTGACCGCCGGCACGCGAAATGCGCGCGATCAACTCGGGCAAGCGGTGATAGGATTGCGGCCCAACGACGATATCAACCTGCGGTGCGCGCGCGATGATTTCGTCGCCTTCGGCCTGCGCCACACAGCCGGCGACGGCGATCATCGCGCCGGTATCCTCCTTCAATTGCTTCAAGCGACCGAGTTCGGAGTAGATCTTCTCCGCGGCCTTCTCGCGTATGTGGCAGGTGTTGAGGATGATCAAGTCCGCGTCGCTGGTCGTGTCGGCGGCGCCATAGCCGATCGGCGCCAACAATTCCGCCATGCGCGCGGAATCATAGACGTTCATCTGGCAGCCATACGTCTTGATGAAGAGTTTCTTCATGGCGGCGGGTTATGGGCGAGCGGGGCGTTGCTGACAAGCGACAGAGGCCTCACGCGATGGCCTGCGCCAGTTGCGCTTCGCGGGCGACGGTCCGCACAGGCGTGGGGTCACTGATCGTCGGGCCGGGTCGGCCGGCGAGGGCACGCGCCTGGCCGCGGCGAATGATCGCTTCGGCGCGCGCCGCCAGCGCCTTGCGCCCACCCATCTGGTCGACATCCATCGGCTGATGGAACTCGACGATGACGTCGATTGGTCCGGTCTTCAGCGCTTCCCAGAGATGGGGCACGAGCTCCATATCGCCGTACCAGGCAAAAAGCGGCCGATTCTCACGACCCATGGGCAGGCCATGCAGCCCGACATAGGCCGTCGAAACCGGCTGTACCTGAACCGCTCGCTCGCCGCCTTTGCCGTCACCGATGCGGGCCTCGACCGCGCCCATCAGCGCGCTTTTGAAATTGAGCACACTGTTGCCGTCGTCCGAGGTGCCTTCCGGGAACAGCACCAGCGTATCGCCGGCGAGCAGGCGCTCGCGAATCTTGTCGCGTGCCTCGCCCGTCGCATGGCGCCGGGTTCGTTCGACAAAGACCGTCTGCTGTAATCTGGCCAAGGTGGAAAAGAGCGGCCAGGTTTGAACCTCGGACTTCGCCACGAATGAGAGCTGTCCTACGGCAGAGAATACGACGATGTCGAGCCATGAGGTGTGGTTGGCGACGATGAGCACGCCCTCGCCGGTGAGGGGCTTGCCGATCGTGCGGATGCGGATGCCGAACAGTCTCGCCATGAAGCGGTGATAGGCGTTGGGGAAGGTCTTGCGACTCTTCCAACCAAAACGCAGGGCCATGCTCTGGTAGGGAATGCCAAGCAGAGTGACAGCCAAGAATACGACGACAATCGCCCAGGCTCGCAAGGTCTGCATCAGCGCGGCTTCTTGCTGCCCTTGGGCACGCCGTACAGTTCCAGGCGATGGTCAACAAGCTCGAAGCCCAGTTCCTCTGCGACGCGGCGCTGCAGCTTTTCGATATCCTCATTGCGGAATTCGATCACGCTGCCGGATTGAATATCGATCAGATGATCGTGGTGCGCCTCCGGGGCCTCCTCATAGCGCGAACGGCCATCGCGAAAGTCATGGCGCTCCAAGATGCCGGCATCTTCAAATAGTTTTACCGTGCGATAGACGGTTGCGATGGAGATGTGCGGATCGGCGGCGGCGGCGCGGCGATAGAGCTCTTCAGCATCGGGATGATCGGCGGCCTCCGACAGCACGCGCGCGATGACCCGGCGTTGCTCGGTCATCCGAAGCCCCTTCTCGGCGCAGAGGTTTTCGATCCGCGTCACGTCGCACTCGCACTGTGTTGTTCCATGCCGGTGATTTTAGCCAGCCACGGGCTTTTTCCCAAGGGGCGACAGAGGCAGATTACTGCGCAAAATCAAGGCATCTTCGCGTTTGTTCGCTGCGATGCCGTAATAGGCGGCCCGCCGGCCGACCTCGCCAAAGCCAATTCCTGCATAGAGCTGGCGTGCGGCGGCATTGCCTATTGCGACTTCCAGGAAGATGCGACGGGCCTGCAGACGCAGAGCATGCTCTGCGGCGGCGTGAACCAGCGCCGCGCCGATCCCGCACCGCCGCCGTTCGGGCCGCACGGCTAGCGTCAATATTTCAGCTTCATCGGCAACAACACGGGCCAACGTGAAACCGTCATCGCCGCCAAAACCAAACGCGCCAGGCGACGCAAGCAGTTCGCCTAAGGCCGACGCCGACCAAGGCTCGGCAAATGACGCGGCATGAATGTCTGCGAGAACCGCGAGATCGGCGCCGCAGGTCGTATGCAGCGGTTTCACGCGCGGACCGGGAGCTTGGCGTCGGGTGGGCGCAAGTAGAGTGGTTTTGGCGGCTCGGTCGGCGCTTCCATCTGCTGCGCCAGTCTCGCCACCCATAGCGCATCGGGCTGCGCCACGCGCGACAGGGCAGCGGCGGGCAGCATGGCTTGCGCGCGCTCGGCCGCGGTGCCGGCAAGCACGATGCGTTGCGCGAGTGTGGCAACCCGTTCGACCGCCTCTTCGAATTGCAGAACGCTTGGTGCTTGCTCCACAGCACCGACAATTTCCAGGTAGACTTCGTTGCGGCGCGCGTCATGCAATGCCACACCAATGGTCCGGCCGCTCTGCGCCATCGCCTGGTGCGCCATCACCGACAATGTCGTGACACCCACCAATGGTTTGTTGAGCGCGATGCGCAATCCCCGCATGAAGGCAAGTCCAACACGCTGACCGGTAAACGTTCCGGGCCCAGTCGTGACGGCAAGACGATCGAGGTCGGTGAACGCCAGGCTCGCCTCCTGCATGGCCGCTTCCACCATGGGCGCGAGTGCTTCGGCGTGGCCGCGTTCCATCACCGTCATCCGATGCGCCAGCACACTTTCGCCATCGAGAATGGCGACCGAACAGGCGCCCAGCGCGGTGTCGACAGAGAGAGTCTTCACAGCGCCGACCGCTTACACAATCTTGCACGCCTCGTCGAACGTCAGCCGCGGGCTGCGCTCAAAGACGCCGGAAGGATCGCCATGTCCGACACTGCAGATGAAATTTGATTTGACCTTCGTGCCAGCGAAAAACGCCTGATCCACCGCTGCATTGTCAAATCCCGACATCGGTCCGCAATCCAGTCCAAGCGCACGGGCGGCAATGAGGAAATAGGCGCCCTGTAGCGAGCCGTTGCGAAATGCGGTGGTCTGGACATGCACCGGCTCGGTGAACCAATTCATGGCGTCCTGATTGTGCGGAAAGAGCTTGGGCAGGTGCGACGCGAAGTCGAGGTCGTAACCGATGATAGCGGTGACCGGCGCCGCGCGTACCTTGGGCGCGTTGGCCGGCGAGCAATGTGCTGCGAGACGCTCTTTGGCGTCTGCACTGGCGGCAAATACGATCCGTGCCGGCGAACAATTGGCGCTGGTCGGCCCCAAGCGCATCAAATCATAGATCGCCATCAGCATGGCGGGACTGACTGGCTTGTCGAGCCATTTGTTCTGCGTCCGTGCCCGGCGAAAAATCGTGTCGAGCGCTTCATCGTTGACGGCGTGATGATCCATGTCAGCCATACTCCGGCGCGCCGATCCAGCAGTCGAATCGCGCAAAAAAGCTTACACCGCTTCGACGGCGTTCACTTCCGGAACATAGTGGCGAAGCATGTTCTCGATGCCGTTTTTCAAGGTCATCGTCGACGACGGGCAGCCGGCGCAGGAACCTTGCAAGTGTAGGAAGACGATGCCGGCACCACCGTCAAATCCCTTGAAAATAATGTCGCCACCGTCCTGGGCCACGGCGGGCCGCACCCGCGTATCGATCAATTCACGAATCTGCGCCACGATTTCGGGGTCGCCCTCGCCGTAATCCGCATCATCGCTTTCCTCCGCGGTTCCTTCCAGGATCGGCAGGCCCCGGGTGAAATGATCCATGATCGTGCCCAAAATGGCAGGCTTGATGTGTTTCCAATCGCCCTCGCGCTTGGTCACGGAAATAAAGTCGGCTCCGAAGAACACGCGCGAGACTTCCGGCGTTGCGAACAGGGCGCGCGCCAGCGGCGAACGCTCGCCCGCTTCCTTGCTCGGAAAGTCGGCCACCTGACCCTCGCCCATGACGTCGCGACCCGGCAGGAACTTCAAGGTTGCGGGATTGGGTGTCGATTCGGTTTGGATAAACATGGGTTCTTTCGTCCGCTCCAGTTTGGAGCCGTTCCAAGCCATTACATGGACCCTGACCGTCACCGGATCAAGAGAGATGGAAAAAGCCTTAGAAATCTGAGGCTAAGCCGTTCTTTTCCCAGTCGCCGAAGCGTGTCGGCTCGGGCCCCTTCTGGCCGCCGATCTCCTTTGGCCGGGCCGGGTCCGCGGCAGCTCGGCGGCGCGCCTGCGCTTCGGCCTTGGCGCGCTCGCCGGCTTCGCGGATGCGGGCGGCGATTTGTGCCTTTGTCGGTTTTGTTGTGACGCGGGGCATAGGATTCGAGTTCCGCTTGACCTTGAGCCCGGCCAGCATACATCACCAGCGCATGAATATCGTGCGCACCGGAGTGCTGATGGCGGCCTTGTCCGCCCTGTTCCTGTTCGTCGGCTTTTTGATTGCCGGCGAAGCGGGAATGGTGGTCGCGCTGCTCTTCGCGACGGGCACCAATCTTTACGCCTACTGGAATTCGGACCGCGTGCTGCTGTCGATGTATGGCGCCAAACAGGTCGACGAAACGACGGCGCCCGAACTGGTTCATACGGTGCATCAGCTCGTCGCGCAGGCGGACATGCCGATGCCCAAGGTCTTTATCGTCGACAATCCGCAGCCAAATGCCTTCGCAACCGGTCGCAGTCCGCAACACGCTTCGGTGTGCGTCACCACCGGGCTCCTGGCGCGCGTGACCGGCGAAGAACTCGCCGGCGTTGTGGCACATGAACTCAGCCATGTGCGCAATCGCGATACCTTGACCATGACGATCACCGCCACGATTGCCGGCGCGGTGTCGATGTTGGCGAATTTCGCCTACTTCTTTGGCGGCCGGCGCAACGCGCTCGGCTTTGTCGGCTTGATCCTGGTCGCGGTTCTGGCCCCGATCGCGGCCATCCTCGTGCAAATGGCTGTCAGCCGCGCGCGCGAGTTCGAAGCCGATCGCATGGGTGCCGAACTCTCCGGCCGGCCCCTTTGGCTCGCAGCCGCTCTAGAGAAGATCGATCAGACCGCCGCCATCACCGACAATCCGCAAGCCCAGGCCCATCCGGCCACGGCGCACCTTTTCATAGTCAATCCGTTGCACGGCGGCGGCTTGTCGGGATTGTTTGCCAGTCATCCCTCGACCGCCGAACGCATCGCACGCCTGCGGGCGATGGTCGCACAGAGTGCGGCGCAAACCGGTCCCTGGACGTGAGTGATGGCATTCCGGCGCGTGCCGCCGCCCAGGTCATACTTTCCGACGTTCTGCGCAAGCACCGAACACTGGACGGCGCGCTTGAGCAGTTGGGTCATCTGGAACCGCGCGATGCCGGCTTCGCACGCGCCATCGCCAGCGAAACCTTGCGGCGTCTGGGCCAGATTGAGGCGCTCATCCGCAACTTCGTTCCCAAGTCGCCACCGCCGCACAAGGCCGGTCCGACACTGGAGATTCTTTATGCCGGCGCCTGCGAACTGCTCTTCTTGAATGTCGCGCCACACGCCGCGGTCGATGCCGCCAATCGATTGGCGCAAGCCGACGCCAAGGCCGTCCACTTCAAGTCGCTTGTCAACGCAGTGTTGCGCCGGGTCGCACGCGATGGTCCTGCCGTGCTGGCAGAGCAGGATGCCGCGCGACTTAATACGCCCGATTGGATGTGGACGCGCTGGTGCGGAACTTATGGCGAAGAAACGGCGCGCGCCATCGCGATGGCGCATGCGGCACCGGCAGCGACCGATCTTGTGCTGAAGGATGCGACGTTTGCCGGACGACTGGGTGGCATGCCGCTGATCGGAAATGTTGTGCGGCTGCCAGCATCGTCGCGCATCGAGGAATTGCCCGGGTTCACCGCTGGCCACTGGTGGGTGCAAGACATCGCTTCCTCCCTGCCGACGCGATTGTTTGGTGATGTAGCCGGCCAGACGGTCATCGATTTGTGCGCGGCTCCGGGCGGCAAAACCATGCAATTGGCCGCGCGTGGCGCCAATGTGATTGCCGTCGAGCGCGAACCTGATCGGCTGGAACGTCTTGCCGAGAATCTGAAGCGTACCGGTCTTGCTGCAACGCTGGTTCAGGGCGATGCGCGAGATTTTGTACCGGAGTCTCCCGCCCCTTTCGTGCTCCTCGATGCGCCATGCACGGCAACCGGTACGATCCGGCGGCATCCCGACCTGCCCTGGCTCAAAAGCGCGTCCGACGTAACCTTCTGCACGCAGACCGCAGCGGAACTGCTTGCGGCGGCCGCGAAGATGGTGGCGCCCGGTGGTCTTCTTGCCTTCGCCGTATGTTCTCTGGAACGCGAAGAGTGCGTCGAACAGATCGAAGACTTTCTTCGCCTGCACCATGAATTTGCGCGTGAACCGATCGGCGAAGCGGACGTGCTCGGGCACGCGCAGTGGCTCAGCGCCGAAGGAGATTTGCGGACCTTGCCCTGTTATCTGCAGGAGATCGGCGGCATGGACGGTTTTTTCGCCGCGCTGCTGCGCCGGCTATAGCCGGCCAAGCGCGTAGGCGACGGCGAGATAGATCTTTCCCGTATCGGCGCTCAGCATCGTGGAAGTCAAAAGTCCGCCGCCGTCACCATCCTTGGCGCGCGCCAGCAAAGCTTCGAACTCGGTGAGATAAGAATTGGCGGCATCGCGGAACTTGGCATCCTCGCGATAGAGAGTGGCGACGCGGTTGACTGTGTCATCGTCGATGGCTTCGGCCAGCCGGCGCGCGAACACCGAACGATCGCCAGCCAGATAACGCCGCCACTCCGCCTCTCCTGGGGCCGCATCTGAAGAGATGCCCTCAAGGTCGACGGCAAGGTCCGCCAAGGCCACTTCAAGCGCGCCGAGTGCTGCGGCACTGCTTGGCTTTAGATCCTTGGCTTCGCCGGTCTCGACCGCCGCGAGGAGCGCGCGCATCTCCCACGCTTTGGGATCCCCACCACTTTCGACAGGTTTTTTCCGAGACCGTTGCGTGAGCCGCTTGGCCATGCCGAGCAGACCTTCGCTCTCAGGCTGTTCGGGCGCCGCCGGCTCGTTCGCTTTGCGGGCTGTCTGGCGTGGCGCGTTGCGCGCATGGATGGTGGAGAGCGTGCGCGCCGAAAGATCGAGTATCTCCTCGGTCTCGGCGCGCACCATGTCGCGCACACGGCGCGCTTCCTGCTGTGCGATGCCGGGCAAACTCACCAAGTGCTGCTGAACCTCTTCCACCGATTTGGCAAGCGTGGTGCGAATGGCGGTCGCTTCGGCCGACAACTCGCCCGAAGTCCGCAGCAGACGTTCGCACTCCGCCATTGCTTCGCCGACCAGGGCGCGGGCGTTCACCTTTGCCTCTGATGCCGTCTCACCGATCAGGGTTTGTGCGCCGGCATTGGCTTCCTGCAGCGCGCTGATCATGTCGGCGAGCGTGGCATTTGCGGAATCGCTCGCCTGCTTGAGCTTCTCGGCCTCGCGCATGAAGTTCGCCGTCAGCTGCGCGGCGCGCGTCGCGGCGTTTGCCATGATGAGTTCGAGATGGCGTTCGGTATCGCCCGTGACGTTCTCGAATTTCTGCGCCTCGCCGCCCAGCGCCTGTATGGCCTGTTCGATCGAGGAGCGTTCCTTGGAGAGCGCGGTTTCGAACGAGGCGCTTTCGTCCTTGAGGCGTTGCATCAATTCGTTCATTGCGCCGCGATGACGTTCCTGGCGACCAAGGACGAATTCGGCGCGTGCCATCGCCGCGTCCGCCACTGATTCAATGCGCTTGGCCTGGCGATCAAGCTCGACTGCCGCGGCATGCGGGGCATCTGCTGCAACATTGGCCGCGGCGCGAAAACTGGCGGCCTGGGTGTCAAGAGTGGCTCCAGCAGTCTTAAGGGCCCCCTCGGCGGATTCGATCGACGCCTTGAGTTGCGCAGTGCGACCCGCGACCGACTCGGCGGCGCGCGCGGCCGAGTCGCTCAAGGAAACCGCGGCGGATTCGATCCGTTCGCGTTCGCTGGTTAAACGGGAGGCAACCGCTTCGCCGCGCACTTCGGCGCGCGCGCCGGCTTCATCAAGGGCGGCGATCTGATTTTCCAGGACAGTTTCCAGCGCGCGCAGGCGCGAGAAGGCGCCATCGAGGCCGGAGTTCAGCGCGTCAAGCTCGCGGCGCACGGCGCGACCGAGCCTGGCGGCGGTGCGCGACGCCGTTTCGTCGGCGGCAAACAACCGGTCCGTCGCCTCGGCGAGCGTTTGCGCGGCAACCCCCATCTGCTGTGCGCGGGCCAGCGCCCAAGCACTGGCAACGAACAGCAAAGGCGGAATGATCGTTGCGGCCGTGAAGATCGCCAGTTCCTGCACGTCGAGGCTGGCCAAACCGCGCGGTCCGAAATAGCCCCACAGATAGGCTGCTGCCGCGCCCGCCCAGAAAGCCGACAAGGTGATGGCGAAAACGATGGCGGCAATGCCGAATTTGGGTTCAGGCCGCGCGGCGAGGCGCAGCTCGGCATCGCCCACCGGCTCAGCCGATTGCAGCAAAACGGGCTGGCTGCGTTCTGATCCGATTGTTGCCATCCTGTCCTCGGCGAATTGCACTGGCGCGAGCGCACTTTAACCATCGAACGGCTTGAAGAGCGAGAGTTGCAGGCATTTGATCGGGCACGCACACCGCTAATCCGAATTATTGTTTACAATGAAAACATAAAGGGGACGACCCATGACGATGCTCATTGCGGCCGCGGCTGTCTTTCTGGCCATCCACCTTCTTGTCGCGGGCACCAGGGTGCGCGACGCACTAACGGGCGCCATCGGTGAAGGTGCTTATCTTGGCCTTTTTTCCCTGGCCTCGATCGGCGTCATCGTCTGGCTGGTCATGTCCTACAACACGGCACAGGCCTCCGCGGAAAACCGTGAGATCTATTCCCTTGGAAAAGCTGTGCATGACTTGGCGGTCCCGATCGTGCTCCTCGCCTTCCTGATCGGTGTCCCCGGACTGATGATGCGAAGCCCGACGGCAGTCGGCCAGGCGGCGGCGACCAATGAACAATCCATTCGCGGCGTCCTGCGGGTGACACGCCATCCCTTCTTGTGGGGTGTCGCGATCTGGTCGGCCTACCATTTGGCCGCGAACGGCGATCTGGCGTCCGTCCTGCTGTTCGGCACGTTCCTTGTGCTGGCGCTGTTCGGAACATTTTCCATCGATGCCAAGCGCAGACGCAAGCTCGGCGCGCAGTGGAACGCGTTCGCGGACCGGACATCGAACATTCCCTTTGCCGCCATTGTACGCGGGCGCACTTCCTTCAAGCCGCGAGAATATTTCGACTGGCGATTTTTTGTCGCGCTGCTCATTTTTGTTGTGGCGCTCTTTGCCCATGCGCAGGTCATCGGAGTGTCGCCGTTCCCGGGTGGTTGAACTTCGGCCCGATTCACCCATCGGGCGCCACGTAATGCAGGTAGCGATAGGCATCGCGAAATCCGGCCTCACGATAGAGAGCGCGCGCCGGCAAATTCGTTTCGTCCACTTGCAGAAAGAGTCGCCTCGCGCCGTGGCACTGCGCCCAGGCAGCAATGCCGGCAAGTACGCGCCGCCCGTGACCGTTACGGCGCTGTGACGGCGAGGTGCGCATGACATATACACTCGCCCACTCACCAGCGACCACCGAGGCGCCGCAGGCAACGCCGGTACCGCCCTGCCACATAGTGACATAGGCTTTGGGCGCCGTGATGCGCGCCAGGATTGCCAGACGTTCCTCGCCGTCGCCGACCGAGTGGGAGCCTTCTAAGGTGAGGCGATCAAAATCCGGATTCGGCGAAGCGGAGGCTTGTGTCTCGACACTCTTTTCTGCGGCCACAGTTGCCACATCGGCGAACATCAAAAAGGTCGGCGTCTTGTGACGATAGCCGCGGGCGATCAGGGTCTGCTCCAATGCGAGCGGAACGCTTGCCGGCGAAATCTGAAACTGCGGCGCCAATCCACGCGCGCGGTAGGCGGCCTCGGCTGCCGCGATGGCAGATTCCAGCGCGCCATCGAAGGACAACGTCGATACGGAATTGGCCCGCGCGGAGTGGCCATCGCTGAAACGCAGCAGCCAACCGTGCAAAGCGATGGTTTCTCGCGCCGGCCAAACCGCAACGGCGATCGGTTCAAGTGCCCGAGCTAATTCGTTAACGGCGTGTTGAGAAGTTGCGTTCATTGTCGCAGGGCCAGTTGACGGGATATTCCCATGCCAGCCAAGGCTGCCATAAACCTGGAGCACCTTGCCCGTTACACGGGAGGCGATGCCACGGTGAATGCGGAGATCCTGCGTCTGTTCGATTCGCAGGCCAATGATCTTGTCGCCCGCCTGCATGCCATTTTGGACGCGCGAGACGCGAAGTCCTGGAAGGAAGTCACCCACTCGATAAAAGGCGCGGCGCGCGGCATCGGGGCGTTCGAGCTGGCCGACGCGGCGGCACGCTGTGAGCCGATCGACCTCGCCGACCGCCAGAGCGCGGCCTCCGCCATCGCCGCTTTGCAAACCCATTCCGAAGCGGTCCAGGCGTTCATCAAGGCCTATCTCGCCAGCTGATCTTGCGGCTTTCCCCTTGGGTTTGCAGGAGCGCTGCGTCACATTGCGGCCCCTTGCCTTGAAAGGGTTGTTGCCCGACCCATTTTTACATATGAAGAGTGCCAGTTTCCTGGGTCGTACACTAAAGAGTTGTGGAATATCGCATGAGCACGCCATTCCAGACCGATGTCGCCATCGTCGGAGCCGGCCCGATCGGCCTCTTTGCCGTCTTTGAGTTGGGTCTGCTCGATCTTAAGGCGCACCTCGTCGACATTCTCGACCGGCCGGGCGGGCAGTGCACCGAGCTCTATCCCGAAAAGCCGATCTACGACATTCCCGGACTGCCGATCGTCACCGGCCAGGAGCTGACCAACAAGCTGTTGGAGCAGATCAAGCCCTTCAAGGCCGAATACCATTTCAACGAGATGGCCGCTGCCCTGGAAAAGACTCCGGATGGCAAATGGAAACTCGTGACCGACGCCGGTACCGAGATCATCGCGCCGGTCGTAGTTATTGCGGCAGGGGGCGGCAGCTTCGTGCCCAAGCGCCCGCCGGTCCCGAACATCGAGACCTTCGAGAACAAGGGCGATGGCGTCGGCGTGCACTACGCCGTGCGCAAAATGGAAACCTTTCGCGGCAAGAACATCCTGATCGCGGGCGGCGGCGATAGTGCACTCGATTGGACGATCAATCTGGCGCCCATCGCCAAGTCGCTGACCCTGGTGCATCACCGCGATGGGTTTCGCGCCGCGCAGCACAGCGTCAACCAGATGCGCGAGTTGGAGCGGAACGGCAAGGTGAAGTTCCACGTCGCCAGCGTGAAGCAGTTGCACGGCGAAAACGGCGCGCTCACCGGCGCGACGCTTGCTGGTGCCGACAAGGTGGAGTGGCGGCACGACACCGATGCGTTCCTGCCGTTCTTCGGCCTCACCATCAAGCTTGGCCCCATCGCCGAGTTCGGCTTGAACCTGCACGAAAATCTCATCCCCGTGGATACGGCAAAGTTCGAGAGCGCCACGCCGGGCATCTTCGCCATCGGCGACATCAACTCCTATCCGGGAAAGTTGAAACTCATCTTGTCGGGTTTTCATGAGGCGGCCCTGATGGCACAGGCCGCGTTCCACATTTGTCGACCGACGGAAAAGTTGCGCTTCCAGTACACGACCTCTTCGTCCAGCCTGCAAAAGAAGCTGGGCGTGACGGCATGAAGATCATCGCCACCGATCGCAAGGGCGCCGAACGCACTGTTGAAGGCCGCGACGGCTGGACGGTGATGGAGATCCTGCGCGACGCCGGCTTGCCGGTTGCGGCGGAGTGCGGCGGGGCCTGCGCCTGCGCCACCTGCCATGTCTATGTGAACGACGGCTGGTACGAGAAGCTCTCGCCGCCGTCCGACGCCGAGGTCGACATGCTCGACATGGCATTGGCGGTCGAACCCAATTCGCGGCTCTCGTGCCAGATCGTCTGTGCCGACGAACTGGATGGCATCAAGGTCACCATCGCGCCGGAATAGGGCCCTTGCCTTCGTTATACATATGTTATAACCTTGGGTTCTAACGTATGTTGTAACGGAGTAAATCGCCATGCATTTCAAGCTCAAGCTGACCCAGATCGGCAATTCGGTGGGCGTCATCCTGCCGAAGGAAGTGCTTGCCGCGATGCATGTGGAGAAGGGCGATACGCTCACGCTCACCTCCGCCCCCGACGGCTTTCGCGTCACGCCGTATGACCTCGACAAGAACAACCAATTCGAAGTCATGCGCCATGTCATGAAAAAGCGCCGCAACGCACTGCGTGAGCTCGCAAAATGAAAGAATGGGTCTGGCTCGACCCCGAAGCTCTCATCGCAGCACATGAAGAGCAACTCGCCGAACACGGCGGAGCAGCGGGAATGCGAGATAGGGGACTGTTCGAATCGGCACTGGCGCGACCGCAAAATCTTGCGGTCTACGGTGATCCTGATGTTTCGACGTTGGCTGCTGCCTACGGCTTCGGGCTGGCGAAGAATCACGCTTTCATCGATGGTAACAAGCGCGTTGCGCTGGTCGCCCTGGAATCCTTCCTGCTGCTCAACGGCCATCAGCTGGTGGCTGATGACGCCCAGGCAGTGCTCGTCATCCTTTCCGTCGCCGCAGGTTCGTTCGATCAGAAAGAACTCGCCGATTGGATCATGAAGAATATTGAGCCACTGTAGCTGCCGCTTACCGGGAGCTTGCGTGCCATGGGGTTCTACGATCGCCACATCCTGCCGCGTCTTTTGAATGTGGCGATGAGTGCCAAGCCGATTTCCTATCAGCGGCGCAAGGTCGTGCCGCGCGCCGAGGGCCGCGTGCTCGAAGTGGGCTTCGGTGCCGGCCATAACCTGCCTTACTACGATGCGGGAAAGGTAACGCAGATTTGGGCGCTGGAGCCGTCGGCCGAGATGCGCGCACGCGCCGGCGAGCGCGCCGCGGCGAGTACCATCCCGCTCGAGTTCATCGGCTTGCCGAGCGAGAAAATTCCGCTCGACGCCGATGCCGCCGACACGGTGCTCGTCACCTACACCTTGTGCACGATCCCCGATGTCATGGCGGCGCTTGGCGAAATGCGACGCGTCATGAAGCCCACAGGGCGCATGATCTTCTGCGAGCATGGCGAAGCGCCTGACGAAAATGTGCGGCGCTGGCAGCGAAGCATCACGCCCGTCTGGAAGATGATCGGTGGCGGCTGTCATGTTGGACGCGCCATCCCATCGCTCATCAAACAAGCGGGCTTCAAGGTCGAAGACATGGAAACCATGTATCTGCCGGGAACGCCGCGCTTTGCCGGATTCAACTATTGGGGCAGCGCGTCGCGCGCCTGAGCGCCGCTTAGCCGGCGTCACAGCGCATTGTGATTTCCTTTCGGCGCGCCGCGCTGCTGCGCAACGGAATTGTTCGTCGTTTTTTCGCACTTTTTCTTCGGAATCCACATCGGAATTAACTTTCGTATCGTTCGGGCGCCATTCTACGGGCGATCCAACGCTGTTGGGTAAGTCAGCCGCCACTCGCCTCAACACCCTGAGCCGCTAGCGTTTCCCGCAACCGTCGGGCGCGGATAGCTGCACGCAATCGTGAAGCGTCGCCGCCGCTCTTTGATTGTCTGCGCGCGCGGCGCGGCCTAAGCCTTTTTTCGTAAAATGAGGGGAACCACCATGTGGGATAGACGTACCGTCCTGAAGACGGGCGCCGCGAGTGCAGCACTGCTCGCGTTCGCGCCGGCGACATTGGCCAAGGTCGGCGCCAGCCAGGCGCTCAACGAACTGTTCGACGCCTTCGTCCAGGAAAATCTCGACCAGTCGCCGACGCTGGCAACCTCGTTGGGCGTGGACACCGGCGGCCGCGCGCATCAGAAAAGCGAAATCGACGAAGCGTCGCTCGCAGCGATCGCCCGCGGGCAGAAGCTCGTGGCGAGCCAGCTGGCGCGCCTGTCGGCGTTCGACCGCGCGTCGGTCGATAGCGGCGACCAGCTCAGCTATGACGTCGTGCTGTTTCGTTTGCAGAGCCGCGATGCCGCCAATCGCCGCTATTCCTATGGCGCCGGCGGCGCGGGAAATCCATATATCATCAGCCAGCTTGATGGGCTTTACACCCAGATACCGTCCTTCCTCGACAACCAGCACACCATCGCGACCAAATCCGACGCCGATGCCTATCTCGCGCGGCTGGAGCAGTTCGCCATCCGAATGGACGAGGAGATCGAGGTCGCGCGTCACGATGTGGCGCTGGGCGTGGTGCCGCCGGACTTCGCGCTCAGAAAGTCGCTGGTGCAGCTGAACGCGTTGCGCGGCCAGCCCGCCGAAAGCGCGACGATGACGCAATCGGTGGCGCGGCGCGCCAAGGAGAAGGATATTTCCGGCGACTATGCCGGCATGGCGGCCAAGATCCTGAACGACAAGGTCTATCCCGCGCTCGATCGCCAGATTGCGCTGGTCGGCGAAATGCAAATGACCGCCACCCATGACGCCGGGGTGTGGAAGCTGCCCGATGGCGAAGCCTATTACCGAGACAGCGTGCTCTCCTACACAACGTCGACGATGAGCCCCGCCGACATCCACCAGACCGGCCTCGACATCATCAAGGACCACACCGCCCAGATCGATGCGATCATGCAGAAGCAGGGCATGACCAAGGGCACGGTCGGCGAGAGGCTGCGCGCCATGTTCAACAATCCGAAGCTGCTCTACGCGAATACCGACGCGGCGAAAGAACAGTTGATCGCCGATCTGAACGTCAAGGTCGCGGCGATCCGCGCCCGGCTACCGGAGTATTTCGGCACGCTCCCCAAGGCTGAGGTGAACGTCCAGCGCGTACCGAAATACATCGAAGCGGCGCAGCCGGGCGGCTACTACAATGCGCCCTCGCTCGACGGTTCACGGCCCGGCATCTACTGGATCAATCTGCGCGACACCGCTGAACAGCCGCGCTGGCTGTTGCCGACGCTGTCCTATCACGAAGCGATTCCCGGCCATCACCTGCAGCTTTCGATTCAGCGCGAGGCGCAGATGCCACTGATCCGCAAGCTTTCCTATTTCTC
>Ga0157379_10001600_pt1 | contig 18672 bp, 22 predicted proteins | sample S25metaG_FD_121802 | JGI IMG/M metagenome (GOLD analysis project Ga0157379, IMG submission 121802) | Switchgrass rhizosphere microbial communities from Kellogg Biological Station, Michigan, USA - S2-5 metaG | ecosystem: Host-associated > Plants > Roots > Rhizosphere > Soil | place: USA... | reverse complement strand
GTGCCAGTAGGGCGTTGAAACCACTGCTTTTCCAAGGCCAAAGCTGTAGGCAAGCGTTCCCGACGTCATTTGCGCTTCGTTGAGATAGGGCGTCACATAGACGTCGCACATGGATATGAAATCCAGCAAAGTCGCCTGGTCGACGAACTGGTCGAGAAAGACGACGTTGTCCTGGATTCCCAAAGTCCGGGCGCGCGCCATCAGGCTTTCACGATAGGCCTCGCCTTCCTGGCGCACGAGATTGGGGTGGGTCGCTCCGAGAACGACATAGACTGCGTCCGGCCGGCTCTTGAGGATCAGCGGCATCGCGTCGATCACCACTTCGATCCCCTTGTTGGGAGAGAGAAGCCCAAAGGTCAGGATCACAGGTTTGGCCGTGAAGCCCAGCTTGACCTTCGCCAGGTCAGGTTCGACATAGGGAAAGTCCGGGATGCCGTGGGCAATGACCACGATCTTCTCGACAGGAACGTCATAGACCGCGCACAACAGCTCGCGCGCCTTTTCCGCCATCACGACCACCATGGAGGATAGTTGCGCGATCCTGCGCAGGACATTGTGCTGAGCGGAGGTGGGATGGGAAAGGACGGTGTGGAAGGTCGTCACCACCGGCATGTCCAGCCGGGAGAGCAGCGTCAGGACGTGCCCGCCGGCATCGCCGCCGAAGATGCCAAACTCATGCTGGAGAGAAACGACGTCGTATTTCTCGGTGTTCAGGAAATCCGCGGCCTGCGTGTAATCCTCGAGGACGTCGTCGCGAATGTGAAACCTGACCTCGGGGGGATAATCGTAGGCCCGCCTGTCATCATTCATCGCCACGATGCAGGTCTCGATCTGCGTGCCGGATGACAGGACGGCTTTGTGCAAATCGGTGGTGAAGGTCGCAATGCCGCAGCGGCGCGGCAGGGAGTTCCCTATAAACGCAACGCGCTTAGGCCGGGTCATGAGAGCCCCGCAAAAGGATTTGGACGTCGCGAGCGCTCGCCGCCATTCGATGGGCTCAGGCCGCCTTCAGATTGACGGCCTTGGCGCCTTTGGCATCCGATTGGGTATCAAAAGAGATGCGCTGGCCTTCCGCCAGGAAAGTCATGCCGGCAGCCTCGACAGCGGAGGCATGCACAAATACATCCTTGCCGCCGCCTTCGGGTGCCACGAAGCCAAAACCCTTACCCGCATTGAAGAATTTTACTGTTCCGATTGCCATGGTCACTCCGATGCTTGGCGCCAAGCGCATGCTTGAACGGCGCGGAAGGACACATCTGTGTGAAGGGTGGTTGCCCCGGCCAGGCGCCGGATGCGGATGGTGAGCACAACTTCGCGTTCAACGAATGGAACGCCGTCGCCTCCCCTACATAGGCGCCTGCACCGCCGAATACAAGCCAGGGACGCTTGCAGTATGGAGCAACCGCGCGGTTCGTTGCGTTTTATAGCATCCAGCCCGGAATGAATCAGGACGCGGCCCGCGCCAAGTGCTATCTTCACGCATGGCACAAAACCTTCGCGGGACAGTCGATTATCGCGGCTATTCCCTGCAAGTCACCTATGCTCCGCCGCAATGGCAAGTTTTGATTGGCGTGGTGCTGCAAGACAGGCCAACGCTCGCGCCCGAAAAACGGATCGTCAGAGGGTGGGACGAGGAAGAGACTTTGAAGCGCGCGAAAATGCGAATTGATCTTCTGATTGAAAGTCCCAGCCTCCACTAAAGGTCGCAATGAGCTATCGCGGATATGATCTCGAACAGAAAACGTTGATGGTCGGATGGCAGATCACGATCACCAAGGACGACAAGTTCATCCACAACGGAAGCGTCACAAAAAGCTTGGCCTCCGCTGTGGACGAGGCTGAGAGATTTGTCGATCGGGCTATCGCCGAAGCCGATGGCGCCCCGCCGGCCGCGCGGCTCTGATGTTTTCGAGAGGGCAGATATTCGAGGGCATGGTCGGCGGACTGCGCAGGTCGGCAAAGGTCATCGCCATCGTGGATGGGGGACGCATCGGATGGCTGGAGTTCATGGACACCAAAGGCCCGCCATTCGAACTGGATGTGGCAAAAAATTCCGCCTGGACTTTGGTTCGGCGCGAACGATAGTTCGTGATGCCTGCACCCACCCGCCGATAAAAAGTCCGTGCTTTCGCACGGAGCTTTTTCCCGCCATGACCTATTTGCGCTTTCCCGCGGCTTTGCCGGCGTTCGATGCCGCTCCGAACGGTGTGGCGGCCTCGATGGGCTTTAGCTTGCTCTTATCGGCCTTGGGCTTTTTCTTCTCGCGATTGCCTCTGGACATCTGTCTCTCCTGTTGCGCCGACTCGGCGTCGGCGCCGGACCTTACGCCTTTCATGGCGTATCAGGTGGTTGATGACGGCTTTGGACGTATCAACTGAACCTGTTTGGGCGTAGCGTTCGTCCATGCTGAAGGGAATTGAAAAGATGGAGCGGTCGGCGCGCTATATCGTCAGGATGCAGAAGAACGGGCAGTACACCGTCGTAATGTCCCGGCCCGAGTGGGCAAATAGGGAGATTCCGGGCTTTTCAACCGAGGCCGAGGCCAATGCCTGGATTGCTGCCCGCCGGCAGCAGTCAAAATTATAGTATCGGCGGCGGAGGATATTCGGTGAGCTATATCCTTGGGTTTAAACGGCCGTCTCGCGCCTAGCTTCGGTCGTTCTCGCCCTTCTTTGCCTGTTCGGCCTTGCGTCGAGCGGTTTCTTCGGCGAGGCGCTCGGTCTTTTCCCTGGCCTTGGCGGCCTGGGCACGTTGGCGTTGCAGGCGATCCTGCGAATAGTTCGGGGTTTTGGGCGCCATCGCTCTCTCTATTCCTGGGATGGAACTTCACCTGCGCCGGCATAGCGCGCATCGAGCGCCCATACTTCACCGGCTTTTTCGGCGGGGCGGCAGAACAGGACCGTTCCCGATGTCTGTGTTGCGTCGTCGCGGCAGAACTGCCGAAAGGCGCGTTCCACATCGGCCTCCATCTTGAGCGGAATTTCCCGCGCCACGGCCTCGCGGTTTTTGCGGATAGCGCGCATCACGGACCAGCGCCGCAGCCCCCTGGGATAGGGTGCAAGCGCGGCGACGATTTCTTCCACAATAGTCGGGCGCGATGCAGGCAAGTACTGGGACATGGATGGCCTTTAAATGAGCACGAAAGAAGGCGAACGGATTGGAAGATGATCCCCTGCCACCTCCCGGTCGAATTGTTCAGATGTTCTTCAGGTTCACGGCTTTGGAGCCCTTGGCGTCGGGTTGGGTGTCAAAGGAAACCTTCTGCCCCTCCGACAGTGACGTCATTCCGGCAGCTTCCAGCGCTGTCGCGTGAACGAACACGTCCTTTCCGCCCCCCTCCGGTGCGATAAAGCCGAAGCCCTTTGAGGAATTGAAGAATTTCACGGTGCCGAGGGTCATTGGATATCCTTTGCGAATGATCGTGCGAACGGGCGTCAGGAGAAAAGCGGGGTAAATATTGGACCAGGTGCCCGCGAAGCGGGTCGGGATTGGCGTCGCTATTGGAGCAGCCGCACGCTATGGGCCCTTATCTGGGATAATACAAGGCTGGCGGGATCAACTGCGCGCCGAGATGGGTGCAATTGATCATTCGCCGCGTTTGGAAGGCGCCACATCCGCGACAAGAGCGCTCCGCCTGTTTCGCTGCGGCAGGGGCTCGACCGTCCGACCATTAGGTGACCGGAGACGTTGCGTGCTATGATTTGCCGTCGCCAGAAGCCGATCCGAGCGCTGGCGGTTGAGAGACCTCCGGGACAAGCCCCCAAACCTTGTCCGCGCTCCCGCTCGCACTTGGGAGACACCCATCCGTTGCAACAATATAAAATGGCATTTCTGGACAAGAAAGCGTTTGTCGTCACGGTCCGCGACATCGACGCCCCTGATGACATTGCTGCCCTGGCCCATGCCTACGCGCTATGCACAACTCACATGATCGCGGTCACCCAGGCCGACCGCCGTGTGGGCGAGGTCGCCAAGGGGGCGATGCATTCAGGTTTCGAGTTGGATCGGGATTGATCGGCACGTTGGACATTCTCATTGTCGTCCCGGCGGCACGCTCGCCAAGAATAGATATTCGTGACCATGCTCCTCGATAAAATCGAAGATGCCCGCTCGCTCGCACAGGTCGTCGTGGAGACGGTCCGCGAACCGTTGCTGGTGCTCGACAGCAAGCTGACAATCCTGGTCGCCAGTCCCTCCTTTCACAAATCCTTCCTGATCAGTCCCAAGGATACGCCCAATACATCGCTGTTCGCATTGGATGACGGCGCCTGGGACATTGCGGCGCTGCACGAGCTGCTGGAGCGTTCCTTGCTGGACCAGACGGTGGTGGAAGGATTTCTGGTCGCGCAGGAATTTCCCCGTATCGGTCCCCGGATATTCCTGCTGCATGCCCGCAAGGTTCTGGGTACGGATGACGGCCACTCGCTCATCCTTCTGGGTTTCGAGGACATCACCGAGCGGCGATTGATCGAAGAGGAAAAAGCGGTTCTCCAGCTTCGGACGGACGATCTTCTCCAACAGAAGGAAGTGCTGATGGCGGAGATGCAGCATCGTATCGTCAACAGCCTACAGATCATCGCCAGCATCCTGATGCTCAAGGCGCGCGCCGTGACGTCGGAGGAGACCCGCCAGCATCTGCAGGACGCGCACCGCCGCGTGATGTCGGTTGCCGCCGTGCAACAGCATCTGCATATCTCCGGCCGCGCGGACTCGGTGGAGATCGCGCCCTATCTCTCGAAGCTTTGCGACTCGCTCTCGGAATCCATGATCGGCGAGAGCCGGCCTGCCACGCTCACGGTGACCTCGGACGCGGGCTGGGTCATAGCCACCGATGCCATCAGCCTTGGTCTTATCGTGACCGAGCTGGTGATCAACGCCCTGAAATACGCCTTCCCCGACCCAAAAAGGGCAGCGACCGTCACCGTCGTCTACGAGGTCAATGGCACGGATTGGAAACTCTCGGTTACCGACAATGGCGTGGGGCGCCCGAAGAATGACGGGCCACCCGCAAAGGGCGGCCTGGGCACCAGTCTGGTGAAAGCCCTCGCCCACCAACTGGATGCTCAGGTAGAGATCATCAACAAACCGACCGGCATGAGCGTTTCCGTCACCCACGCGACCTTTGTGTCGCGTGCCGTGAATTAGCCGGGGACGCAAGGGAACCGATCGCTGTTAACAGCGTTCACTCTCCAGAGGGCATGCGATGTCCTCCAATAGGAGTTTCCCCAAAAATGATTTTCATGAAAACGGCTGTCTCAGCCGCCGCCATTGCTTTGCTCATGGGTACCGGCGCACTCGTCGCCACCACCGCGCCAGCCTCTGCCCGCATGGTCTGCAACGACTCGGGCGATTGCTGGCATACGGAGTCCAGCTACAAATATCCGGGCCGTGGCTACAGCCGTCACAATGACGATTGGTATTTCCACCAGACCTGGAACGACCAACGCCATTATCGCGAACCCCATCGTGACCGCGGTTATTACAAAAGCGGTGTGTGGATCGGTTTCTGATCCCAGCGACAGGTCAGTGGGACGGGGCGGCTCCAGAGCCGCCCTTTTCGCTACGAACGCAACAACGCCGACGGAATTTCCGCGGCCCATTTCTCCAAGGGAGATACACAAATGATGTTCCTGAAATCAGCTCTTTCGACCACTGCGATTGTCTTGTTTATCGGTACTGCGTCTTTTGCCCAGGGCGGCAATCCCATGCCGGGCGAACGAGTCGATGCCAACGGCATGCCCACCACACGTTCCACACCGGCGGAACAGGCCCAGACTGTTGAAATCAACAAGCAGGTCGGTGCGCAAAACGCGGCGGCGGATGAAAAAGCCGCCGCCAACGATGCCAAAGCCGCCGCCGATAATGCCCACTATCAGGCGCAGCAGCAGCAATATCAGGGTCAGTTGCAGCAGAACCAGGCGCAGCAGCGGGACTATCAGGACCGCACCGCCGCCTATAACAGCCTGCAAACCCGCTATGCCGCCGAGCGTGCCGCCTATCGCCGCGGCGTGTGGCCGAACCGCTATGTGAAATGGGTGATCGTGGACCGCGATGCCGGCCTGATCGGCGAGCGCGTTCAGCTGATCACCGGCAGCCGTGTCGGTACCGTGGTGGATACCGCCCATACCGCCAATGGCAATGTTTCAGCGCTTCTGGTACGGCTGGACAGCGAAAAGATCGTCTGGATCGACGCCGGCGACGTCCGCTACAACCGTGCCGACGGCATCGTGATGACCAACCTGAACCGGGCCGACCTGCGCCATATGGCGGACGAGCGCGTTTGAACGAACAAGGTTGCTCCGGCAGGACTTCAGGCCTGAAGCATCTAAAGAGAACAGTCTTTTAAGCCGTTCATTTTGTTGGCGCGCCCTATCAGCTTGCAAGCTCGTCCCATATCAGCCGCAATTCAGCATCGGGGCACCCTTCCCGCCTGGTCTCAGCGCCGAATACCATTGCTGGCTGATCAAAGATTGTGCGTCGCTATCTCGAAGTCACCGCCGGCGGCTGACTGTCAGGCGCGCTGTTTCTTGCCGGCAATGTGTTTTTCCGCCTGCAAATGCTTTGCGCCGGAAATGACCGCTGGCCATTTGGGCGCCGTCGTTATGTCCACCAATGCCAGGTCCACCAGCTGCGCCATCGCCTTGCGGGCCGCCGCGGAATTTCCGCTCTCGATGGCTTTGTAGACCTTTCTATGATCGGGAACCGGATCGCGTCTCAGCGGCTCGTGGCGTTGCTTGAAGATCGTCGACCAGCTGACGGCCGCGTTGATGCTGGAGGTCATGGAGGCGAGGAACGGGTTGCCTGAGGCCTCCAGCAATGCCGTATGGAATTGCTCATCGGCGTCGCGCCATTCCTTGCTGATCGTCTTGTAGCGCCCCATGCTCTCCAATGCTGCAGCCATCGCCGCGACATGCTGCGGCGAGCGGCGTTCGGCCGCCAGCGCGGCCGCTTCCGGTTCGACCATCCGGCGCATCTCGAAAAGGCTGTAAACCAAGGTATAATCGGGTTCGTTCTGGAATATCCAGGACAACACGTCGGGGTCCAGCAGATGCCAAGTCGAACGGTCATTGACGCTGGTGCCCATCTTGGGCCGGGACTGCACCAGGCCTTTGGCCACCAATATGCGGACCGCTTCCCGATAGGCTGAGCGGGAAACCTTCCGCTGATCGCTGGCCTCGACTTCGCCTTCCAGAACCATTCCCGGCCGCAGCATGCCCGAGACGATCTTTACGCCCAGATCACGCGCTATCGTGCCGGGAATACGCAAGCTGGAAGACGGTTTCTTTTTCACAATGGAAATTTTTACTGCTCCCCTTTCCTACAATTCGCACAGGATTACCGGCGTCACAAGTGTTTGTGCTATAAGGTAAAGCAGTCGGCGATATACGGCCAAGATGGAGCGCCGCGATACCGGGCAGCCGGGGGCTGTGCCGGTGGCGGCCGTAAAATGGAGCAAAAACCGGCCCCTTGCTCCCGATAATCCCTTGGGACGAATGGACCTTCCGGTCATGTCGGCCGCCCGGCGATGTGAAGATTTGTCTGACAAATCTTTGCCGGCCGATACATGCCGAGATTCGGTTGGGTTTCAATCCAGGATGCACAGCCCCGGCTAGCCCTGGGCATACGAACGCAGACCGCGCCATATTGCGTATCCGCCCGATGAATCGCTTATCATGGGGTGACGCATTTATAGAATCGGGCCGGCTGTGATTTCGTCCGATAAGAACATTTCCAAGCTGGAGAATGACCAGCTGTTCCGCGCGCTAATCGCGACGGCAGTGGACGGTATCGTTGTCATCGATGCCGCGGGCATGATCCAAGTCTACAATCAGGCGTGCGAAAGACTGTTTGGATATTCGTCCGACGAGGTCACTGGCCGCAATGTCAAGATGCTGATGCCGGCACCTTACCATCAAGAGCATGACGGCTATCTCGCCAACTACCAAAGCACCCGTGAACGAAAGATCATCGGCATCGGCCGCGAAGTTGTAGGCCAGCGCAGGGATCGCTCGACCTTTCCGATGTACTTGTCTGTGGGCGAAGGGGATCTTGGTGGCCAGAAGATATTTGTCGGCATCATTCACGATCTGACTGCCCAGAAGAAGGCGGACGACGCGATCAAGGAACGCGAGGCGCGACTTCGTTCGATTCTGGACACCGTCCCGGACGCGATTATCACCATTGACGAGCATGGAACGATTGAATCCTTCAGCGCCGCGGCGTCGCGACTGTTTGAATACAGTTCAGCTGAAGTGACCGGGAAGAATGTCAGAATGCTTATGCCGTCGCCTTATCGCGAGCAGCATGACGGCTATCTGTCGCATTATCGCGACACCGGCGAACGGCGAGTCATTGGCAAGGGCCGCATTGTGGTGGGACAGCGTCGCGACGGCAGCACATTTCCCATGGAGCTGGCCGTTGGGGAGGTTACCGGCGGGGGCAGACGTCTCTTTACGGGCTTTGTCCGGGACATCACCGAACGGCGGGGCACCGAACAACGGCTTCAGGAATTGCAAAGCGAGCTGCTTCACGTCTCCCGGCTCAGTGCCATGGGGCAAATGAGCGCCGCCATTGCCCATGAGCTTAATCAACCGCTGACCGCCATCATGAACTACGTCAAGGCTGCCCAGCGCATGCTCCCTACTGGCGGCGAGGGGGGCGACAAGATGCAGAGCGCCCACGACGCAATGGAAAAGGCCGCGGCACAGACAATCCGCGCCGGTGCCATCATTCAACGCCTTCGTGAGTTCGTGGAAAAGCGACAAAGCGAGCGGTCGCTCGAAAATCTCAATAAGATAGCCGAGGAAGCGATCGCACTTGCCTTCGTAGGCGCCGCCCACACCAATGTGAAGGTGAAATTGGATCTGGATCCCGGGATACCGTTAATCATGGTCGACCGGATTCAGATCCAGCAGGTTCTCATCAATCTTCTCAAGAACAGCATTGAGGCCATGGCCAGCGTGGAAAAACGAGAGTTGACCTTAGCTACGGGGCCGGACGAAACCGGCTTTCTGCAAATCACCATTCGCGACACGGGGCCTGGCCTGTCGCCGGAAGTTCTGGCGAAACTTTTCCAACCCTTTGTGACGACCAAGGCGACCGGAATGGGGATCGGCCTCACAATCTGTCAATCAATTGTAGAAGCGCATGGCGGGCATATTTTTGTGCTTCAGGATGAGGTTCCGGGGGCAGGTTTTCGCATCCGCCTCGCGCTACCGAACAAAGCGGACTGATCGGGATGGAAAAAACGAAGAATGGCATCGATTAAGGGCGGTCGGACCCCCTTGGCATATATCGTGGATGACGATGAGGCGGTCCGGGATTCAACTTGCGTGTTGTTGAAATCCGCCGGCATTGCCGCGGTCGGTTTTCCTTCAGCGGACGCATTTCTGGAAGTCTTTGACCCTGACGCGGCCGGCTGCGTCCTGCTTGACCTGCATATGCCGGGAATGAGTGGGCTTGAGCTTCTCGAATTGATGCAGTCCCGAGGCGTAAAAACGCCCGTGATCGTAATAAGCGGCCGCATGGATTCCTTACTCAACCATCTTGTAAGGCGCGCTGGAGCAATGGCGATTCTCAGCAAACCATCGAGCGACGACGAATTGCTGGCGCTGGTGCAGCAGGCCTTCAGCTTGCAGGGCAAATAGAATCCCACATCGCTACTACGTAGAATTACCTATATCCGGGCGGGTTGGGCGGCCCTAGCCTACCGGCATGGCGGCAAGCATGGAGCCGATCTTGAGCCCCGAAACGGCCCGCCCGATCTATGTGGTCGAGGATGACGACGCGGTCCGGGCCTCTGCCAAACTGCTGCTGGAGGCCGTCGGATATGTTGTGCGCGACTATGCCAGCGCCGAGGCGTTGCTGGCGGATCCGGCCGCGCCGGATGCCGCCTGCCTTCTGCTTGACTTTCAGCTGGGTGGTATAACGGGCTTGGACCTGCTGGAGCGACTCCGCGCCAGGGGGGTCCAGACGCCCGCCATCATTCTCACCGCCAATGCCAACCACCTGGATGAGCGTTACCAACGCGCGAAGGTGCTGACGGTGTTGCGCAAGCCGGCCCCGACCGCTCATCTGCTGGCCTGGATCGAAAAGGCCTGCTCTCAACCCTGACAGCTTGTCATCCAGGCGGGCGACTCCCATTCGGCACCTCCAGCATTTGCCGTAAACAGTGACGGCCTGCGTTACCGCATACGCCTGTCGCCGTTGCCACCATCGCGCGGCCCGCCTACACTTCCGCCATCGCATGATTTCTTGTGCGTTGCGTGCCAAAAAGCCGGGATCACCTGGTATGGACCAGCCGGTCTACATCGTCGATGACGACGCTGCAGTGCGTGATTCGCTGCGCATGCTGCTGGAATCCGCCGGCTATGCCGTTCACGGCTATGACGCCGCGCCGTCGTTCCTAACGGGGGCGGATATGGATCGGGGCTGCCTGATCGCGGACATCCGTATGCCGGGAATGGGCGGCCTGGAATTGCAGGAGGAGCTGGTTCGCCGGAATGTCTCTCTGCCGGTCATCGTCATTACCGGGCATGGCGACGTGCCGCTCGCCGTGCGGGCGATGACGGCCGGCGCCGTCGATTTCATTGAAAAGCCGTTTGAAACTCAGAGAATGCTCGACAGCGTCGCTCGGGCCCTGCAGATCGGAAACCAAAAGCGGAACCGGGCGGGGGAAACTCAATCTGCGCTTGGCCTGCTGGCCTTGCTGACGCCTCGCGAACGCGAAGTGTTTGACCAGCTGGTCAAGGGGCATCCCAACAAAATCGTGGCGCACGAACTGGGTATCTCGTCAAGGACGGTGGAGATTCACCGCGCCAGCATCATGGACAAGCTGCAGGCGCGCAATCTGTCGGACATGGTGCGAACCGCCCTGGCCGCCGAAGGTTAGCCAACAGCCGCGGCGGCCTGGCCCCGGCGGAAGGGAACGATCTCGGCCTGATGCAGGAGTTCGTGCCCTATGGTCCGGGCGCGGGGGAAAGTGATCGTCACGACCGTACCCACGTCCGGTTCGCTGCGGATATCGAATGTGCCGTCATGGAGCTCGACCAACTGCTTGGCCAGTGGCAGCCCAAGGCCGGTGCCTTCGCGCTTCCGCGCAACGTATGCATCATCCACCTGGCCAAAACGTTCCATCGCTTTCGGCAGGTCGGCTTTGGAGATGCCGATGCCGGTGTCGCACACCTCAAGAACCAGCTCGCCCATGCGTTCGCCGGCGTTGACCGTGACAGTTCCACCCGCCGGCGTGAATTTCACGGCGTTCGATACGAGATTGAGGACGACCTGCCGGATGCGCCTTTGGTCACCATTCAGTCCAGGCAGGTCGGGCGGCAGGTTCGCCGTAAGCTTAAGCCTGCCCTGATGGGCCAAAGGCTGCAGCGACCTGCAGACGTCCGTGATCGACTGATGCAGGGAAAATGGCGCTTCAACAAGCTGAGCCTTGCCGGCATCCAGGCGCGACAGGTCGAGAATATCGTTGATCAACGCCAGAAGATGCGTACCGCTTTTGTTGATGTCGTCGATATATTCGACATATTTGGGATTGCCGAGCGGGCCGAACAGAGCGCCCTGCATGAGCTCGGTGAAGCCGATGATCGCGTTCAACGGCGTGCGCAGTTCATGGCTCATGGTCGCCAGGAATGTGGATTTTGCTTCGCTGGCGGCCTTGGCGTCATATAGGGCCTGGTTCAATTCGGCCTTGCTGGTCTGCAGTTCTTCTATCAGCGCCTTTTGCCGCGCCGCCTCGCCGGTCCGCTGGGCCGCCAGGTGCCGGTCCAGTTGTGCGCTAATCTGGCCCAGCGCGACGATCAGGATCGCGATGGCCGTGACAGCTATCGAAAGTCCGGCCGGCGCGATCGCAAAATCGGAAATTTCGACACCGGGGCTGGGCACGAGTGTCGCGGCGCTCATTCCGGTAAAATGCATCGCGCAGATGCCGATGGTCCACAGGCCGGCCGTGGCGACCAGCCCCGGCAAGCCGCTCGCCCTTTGAAAGGTGCGGGCCGCGACGACGCAGAATACAATCGCGCACACCACCGACGCGACCACATAGCCCTCATTCCAATCAATCCGGAAATAGCCGCGCAAACCGTACATGCCGACATAATGCATCGCGGTGATTCCCAATCCCACGATCGCCCCACCCAGGCTTGTCCGGCCCGGCTGAAACATAAGTGAGAACCCAAGACCCGATAGGGCCACGGCAATGCCAATTGAAAACGCCGTCCAGCCAATCGCGTAGAAAATCGGAAAACTGGTGCGGAACGCCAGCATGGCGACAAAGTGTGTCGACCAAATACCCCCACCGAAAACAAGCGCCGCGGCGGCTATCCACATACGGCGCTGTTTGCCATCGCCAGCACCGATACGCGACAGCAGCGTTCCAGTGGTCCAGCACGAAAATGCGCAAAGAACCGCGGCTATCGCGACAAGGCGCAGATCATGATCGTTGGTGATGCATCCAAGGATGTGTAACATGCCCGCAAGTGTGCAGGACCGTGCATAAGGCGGTGTTAAAACACCGCCGCATCGCCATAGGGAGTTCTACCTACCAGAGGGGTCAAGGACATAGGTATTTTTACGTAGCACAGCGCATCCTCCGGTTCGTTGCCCTAGCGCGAACCGGACCGGAAGGTGCGTAGAGGCACTGCACAAACGCATCCCAAAAACGAAAAGGGAAAGTGACCAACCGCCTCTGAGAACGGTGACTGACCCAGGAGAACAAATTTCTAAGTGTTTGATTTAAATGGCGCGCCCTAGGGGAGTCGAACCCCTCTTGCAAGATTGAAAATCTTGAGTCCTAACCGATAGACGAAGGGCGCTGCCGGAGGGCGGGGGTTTACCGGCCCAAACCGGCTTTTGCAACCCAAAATCAGGCGGTTGCGGCAGCCGCATCCTCGATTTCCAGCTGCACCCTTATCCGGCCGTTCCAGTCGTCCTGGCGGAGCCGTCCCGCCACATGCAGCAGGCTCCCCCGCCCGCCCAAAAGCCCGTCTCCCAGGGGCGTTCCAGCGGCCCTGAAGGCAATCGCATCCAGCATGCTGCCGTCGCCCCCCGCCAGGCGCAGTTTGACATGCGCCCTACCCACCACAGCGGCAAATGCCACCCGGACATCGGAGAGACCCAGCAGGGGCTCCGGGTTGCCCGCGCCAAAGGGGCCGGCCGTGGCGATCTCCTGCGCCAGAGCGATGTTGGCACCGGCCGGCGAAGACACCGCATCCAGTTCCAGGTCATTGGCAGCGGCCAGCGCAGGCCCTGCGCCGCTGAATCGCGCTTCGATGAATTTATGGAAACCATCGAGCTGCGCGGCCATCAGCGAAAAGCCCGCTGCCATGGCATGACCGCCGCCATATTCAATCACGCCGCTTTCCGCCGCCGCGCGGATGATGGCGCCGACATCGATGCCGGGAATGGAGCGCGCCGACCCTCTGCCCATGCCGCCCTCGAAACCGGCAACGAAAGCCGGTTTGGCGAAGCGCTCCTTCAGGCGTCCCGCCACGATGCCGACCACGCCGGGATGCCAGCCTTCGCCCGTCACCAGCAGGAACGGTGCATTGGCCTGGGTGGCCGCCATGGCGATGGCTTCTTCCAGGATGATCTTTTCGATCGCCTGGCGTTCCTTGTTGTGCAGGTCGAGCTGGGCGGCAAATTCCGCCGCCTTGTCCGCCTCGCGTGCCGTCAGAAGATCGACGCCCAATGATGAGCGTCCTACCCGTCCGCCGGCATTGATGCGCGGCCCGAACACAAAGCCCAGATGATAAGGCGTGAAAGGCCCCCTGGCGCCGGCTACGCCCGCCAGCGCCTGAAGACCGGGGCGCGACAGGGTGCCGATCTGTCCCAGGCCGAAACGCACAAAGGCGCGATTGACGTCTTTCAGCGGCACCACATCGCAGATGGTCGCCAAGCCCACCAGATCCAGGAACAGGCGCAGGTCCGGCTCCGTCATGCCGTGCTGTTCGTAGAAACCCGTGTCGCGCAGATGACGGTTGAGCGCCACCAGGAACAGGAACGTCACGCCGGCGGCACACAAATGTCCCAGACCCGATATATCATCCGGCTGGTTGGGATTGACGTGCGCAACGGCCGGCGGCGAAGCATCGACGCGATGGTGATCCAACACCACCACATCCAGGCCCAAGCTCCGTGCTTCCTCCAGTGCCGCGATCGCCGCCGAACCGCAGTCCACCGTGATCACCAGCCGGGCGCCTTCGGCGGCCAGCACACGCATGGCGGCCGGCGACGGCCCATAGCCTTCCGTCATGCGGTCGGGGATATAGATACGCGGCCCCGCGCCCAGCGCCGACAGGAAATCCGACAACAGCGCGGCCGAGGTCGAACCGTCGACGTCATAGTCGCCGAACACCGCGATGCGTTCGCCGGCTTCCAGCGCCGCCGCCACCCGCAGCACCGCGGCCTGCATGTCCTTCAGCACAAAAGGATCGGGCAGAAGATTTCTCAGCCGCGGCGTCAGATAGTCGGAGGCCTGCGCCGGCGTGATGCCGCGCAGGGCCAGAAGCCGCGCCAGCACCGGCGAGATTTCGCGCAGCAATTCGCGCTCGATCTTTTCATCCACCGGCTTCAGCAGCCAGCGCCGGCCCGTGAAGGAACGGGCGACCCCGAACGCCGCCGTCTGGCTCTCTATGGGAACCTCAAGCACCGCGGCGATGGCGCGCCTTGATCCAGCGCACCGTGCCGGTGGTCGCCCGCATCACCACGCTTTCGGTGGTGATGAAATCGCCCTGGCGATGGACGCCCCGCAGCATGGAGCCGTCGGTGACGCCGGTGGCGGAGAACACCACATCGCCCGCCACCAGTTCGTGCAGATGGTATTTGCGGTTGAGGTCCTTGATGCCCCAGCGGGCGGCGCGCGCCCGCTCGTCATCGTTGCGAAACACCAGGCGTCCCTGCATCTGGCCGCCGACACAACGCAAGGCCGCCGCCGCCAGCACCCCTTCGGGCGCCCCGCCGGTGCCTAGATAGAGGTCCACGCCGGTGAGCGGATCGGTGGTCTCGATTACGCCCGCCACGTCGCCGTCGGTGATCAGCTTCACTTTCGCGCCGGCCTTGCGGATCTTGGCGATCAGGCTTTCGTGACGCGGCCGGTCCATCACCAGCACGGTGATCTCGCCCGGCTTGCATCCCTTGGCCTTGGCCAAGGCATGGATGTTATCGGCGGGTTCGGCGTCCAGGTCCACCAAGCCATCCTTGTAGCCGGGACCGATGGCGATCTTGTCCATATAGGTGTCGGGTGCGTTCAGCATGGTGCCGGGCTCGGCCATTGCCATCACTGCCAGCGCATTGGCCATCGCCTTGGCGGTCAAGGTGGTGCCTTCCAGCGGATCCAGCGCGATATCCACCGCCAGACCGCCCTGCCCCACCTTCTCGCCGATGAACAGCATGGGGGCTTCATCGCGCTCGCCTTCGCCGATCACCACCGTGCCGTCGATGGGCAGAACATTGAAAGCAGCCCGCATCGCTTCCACCGCCGCCTGGTCGGCATCGTGTTCATTGCCGCGTCCGATCTGGGCGAAAGCCGCGATCGCCGCGGCTTCGGTGACACGCACCGCTTCCAGCGCAAAGGAACGGTCCAGCGGCTTTTCCTGTACGGGCGGACGTAGTTCGGTCATGTTTTTCTCTGGCTCTTTTTTTTAAAAAACTCAATTTTGATCCCAATTGCGTTCAGCGACCCGGAGGGGACCGCAGGGGAGCTGAACGACTAAGACTCCATAGGAATCATGCAAGGCCGGGCCCGAACCTTGTCGGATAGGGCGATGGCCTTCAAGGCGCGTTCCACCGCGGCCTGGGCGGTTTCATGGGTGATCATGACAATGGCCACCGGCTCGCCCGGGGCCCGGCCGCGCTGGATCATGCTTTCAATGGAAACGCCGGCCTCGGCCAGGCTGCCGGCAATGGAAGCCAGCACACCAGGCACATCCAGCACTTCGAAGCGCAGATACCAGGGTGATACCGCCTGCTTGCCGTCGGCGGCCTCGAGCCGCGACAGGCTTTTGGCGGGACGGCCAAAGACGGAGCTCGGCCCGCCGCTGGCCGCTTCAACGATATCTGCGACCACCGCACTGGCGGTGGGCGCTTCGCCGGCGCCACGGCCGGAGAAAAAGAAGGAACCCGCATCGCCGGCATCGATCAGCACGCCATTGGCGGCGCCTGAGACATTGGCCAGCGCGGCGCGCACCTTGACCATGGCCGGGTGCACCTTCTGGTCGATTTTGCCCTCAAGCTTGCGGGCCACGCCCAGGAGCTTGATGCGATAACCGAACTCCGACGCGAAAGCGATGTCGTCCGGAGTGATGTGCTGGATGCCTTCCACGGCCACCGCGTTCAGATTGGGCGCGGTGCCGAAAGCCAGGCTGGCCAGCAACGCCAGCTTGTGCGCGGTGTCGCCGCCGCCGACATCGAGCGTGGGATCGGCTTCGGCATAGCCCTTGGCCTGGGCTTCCTTCAGCACGTCGGCAAAGGCGCGTCCCGTCGCTTCCATTTCGGTCAGGATATAGTTGCAGGTGCCGTTGAGGATGCCTTTCACCGCCGCAACCGGATAGGTGATCAGGCCCTCGCGCAGTGCCTTGACGATGGGGATACCGCCGGCCGCGGCGGCTTCGAATTTCAGGGTGACTCCGTTCTGCTCGGCCAGCTCCGCCAGTTTGAGGCCATGCTTGGCCAGCAGCGCCTTGTTGGCGGTTACCACATGCTTCTTGTTGGCCAGCGCGGTTTCGACAAGCTGGCGGGCAATGCCTTCATCGCCGCCGATCAGTTCCACCACCATGTCGGCACGACCCGTTGCCAGCGACAACGGATCGTCGGTCCAATCGCTGACATGAAAATCCCGCAGCTTGTGCTTGTTGCGGGCCGAGACGGCGGCAATCTGCAATTGGCGTCCCGCACGGCGCGATAATTCATCTCCGCGCGCGGCAAGCGCTTTCACCACACCGCCCCCGACCGTCCCGAGACCGGCGATGGCAATCTTGAAGACCTGTGTCATTTTGCGGGCGCCAGGTTCTTTTTGGATTTGGGTTCCGGTTTTTCCGGATCGGCCGTCTTCGCATCGGAGGGGGCCATGTTGGTGCCAGCCTGCAGGAACTTCTTCACGTTGCGCGCCGCCTGGCGTATGCGATGCTCGTTCTCAACCAGAGCCACGCGCACATAGCCTTCGCCATACTCGCCAAAGCCGATGCCGGGCGACACCGCCACCTTGGCATGGATCAAAAGATCCTTGGCGAATTCCATCGAACCCAGCTCGCGATATTTCTCCGGCACCGGCGCCCAGGCGAACATGGAGGCCGGCGGCGCGGGGATATCCCAGCCCGCCGCGGCCATGCTCTTCACCAGCACGTCGCGGCGCGATTTGTAGACGGCGCGGATCTCGTCCACGATATTCTGCGGCCCGTTCAGCGCCGCCGCCGCCGCCACCTGGATGGGCGTGAAGGCACCATAATCCAGATAGGATTTGATGCGGGCCAGTGCTCCGATCAGCTTTTCATTGCCGGCGGCAAAGCCCATGCGCCAGCCCGGCATGGAATAGGTCTTGGACAGGGACTGGAATTCGATGGCGATGTCCTTGGCGCCGTCCACCTGCAGGATCGAGGGCGGCGGCTCGTCGCCGAAATAGATATCGGCATAGGCGAGATCGCTGAGCACCCAGATCTCATGCTTCTTGGCGAATTTGATGATCTCTTTGTAGAAATCCAGCCCGACCACCTGCGCGGTGGGATTGGAGGGATAATTCACCACCAGCGCCAGCGGCGACGGCACCGAATGACGGGTCGCGGTGCCCAGCTTGCTGAGATATTCCTCCGGCGACGTGGCGGGCACATGGCGGATGGCGGCGCCCGCGATCATGAAGCCGAAGGCGTGGATCGGATATGCCGGATTGGGCACCAGCACCACATCGCCCGGCGCGGTGATGGCCATGGCCAAATTGGCGAAGCCTTCCTTGGACCCCAGGGCTGCGATCACTTCGGTGTCGGGATTGAGGTCCACACCGAAGCGGCGCTTGTAATAAGCGACATGGGCTTTGCGCAGGCCCTTGATGCCGCGCGAGGCCGAATAGCGGTGGGCCCGGGGATCGCGCGCCGTCTCGCACAATTTGTCCACGATATATTGGGGCGTTTCCATATCGGGATTGCCCATCCCGAAATCGATGATGTCCTCGCCACGCGCGCGCGCCTGCGCCTTGAGGCGGTTCACTTCCTCAAAGATGTAAGGCGGCAGCCGCTTGATGCGGTAGAAATCGGTTTGCATGACTCGGATCCTGAAAACGCCTGAGAATCCGGGATTTACACCCCTGGCGCAATGTTTTTTGGGTCAAAATACGGCACTTTGGTGCAAATCACATATTCGGGGAAAGCGCGGCAGCGGTTCGCTGGCGTTAACGGGGCTTGTGGTGGGGAGCAGTCCGGTTCGCGTTCGCTGCAACCAGCTCCCCCGCCGCTCGCCCAAGCTCGCGGCGTTCGGCGCTCAAATCGATCCGCAGGATCGATTTGACCGGCTACGCCGGTCGCGCCTCACCCCTGTACAAAGATTTCCGCGCGGCGATTGCCGGCTTCGCCCTTGGGCATGGATTCGTAATAGATGGGCTGGCTGTCGCCCACCGCCTCGATCTGCACCTTGTCCGCAGGCACGCCTGCCTTGATCAAGGCCTGGGCCACGGCATTGGCG
>Ga0157379_10001599_pt1 | contig 18677 bp, 19 predicted proteins | sample S25metaG_FD_121802 | JGI IMG/M metagenome (GOLD analysis project Ga0157379, IMG submission 121802) | Switchgrass rhizosphere microbial communities from Kellogg Biological Station, Michigan, USA - S2-5 metaG | ecosystem: Host-associated > Plants > Roots > Rhizosphere > Soil | place: USA... | reverse complement strand
CACGCCAGCTGCTAGGGCGCGTCGACGACGCGAGCTGGTCGGCCCACGGCCACTACGTCGCGGCGGTGCGCGGGATCGAGCTCATCGCCGTCGACCTGCACGGCCACCGCCGCTGGCACGTGGCGCCCGGCGGCGCGCTCAGCGCACCCCGCTGGGCGCCCAGCGGGTTCCGCGTGTCCTACCTCGAGGCGGCGGGCGGCCGCGGGCTGCTGCACGTCGTCGACGGGGACGGCACCGGCGACCGGGTGATCGCCGCCGCGCGGGCCACGCCGCCGGCCTGGCACCCGGGCACGGTGCGCAACATCCTGGCCTACGTCGACGTGACCGGCCGGCTCACGGTCCGCGACGCCGACACGCTCGCGCCGCTCTGGCACGCGCGGATGGCCGCGACCCCGCGCACGTTGTCGTGGTCGCGCGACGGACATCGCCTCCTGGCCGTCGACGCCGGCGGCGCGACCGTCTACGCCGGCGCGACCGGCCGGCGCCTGGGCCGCGTCCCCGCGCCGGCCGGCACCGAGGACGTCGCGGGCGCCTATGCCCCGTATGGCCGGCGCGCGGCGATCGTGCGCCGCGTGCGCGCGACGGGCGACGGCCGGCTCGTCGTCGTCGCGGGCGGCCGCGAGCGGCTCCTGCGCGCCGGGCCGGGCGCGCCGCGCAACGTCGCCTGGTCGCCCGACGGCGCCTGGCTGGCCCTCGATCTGGCGGGGCAGCCGGCCTGGACGCTTGTGCGCGCGGCGGACGGCGTGACCCGCGATCTGGCCGCCGGAGCGCACGCGCGCCTGGCCGGCTGGTGCTGCGCCTGACCTGAGGTTCAGAAACGGACTGGACAGGTCGGGCTAACCTTGCACCCGCAATGTCCGCCTTCCCGCGCACGCGGCTCCGCCGCCTTCGCCGCACGGGGGCGCTGCGCGATCTCGTGCGCGAGACCACGCTCGCCCCGTCCGACCTCGTCCTGCCGATGTTCGTGCAGGAGGGCCTGGACGGGCGGACGTCGATCGGCTCGATGCCGGGCGTCGACCGTTTCTCGGTGGCCGAGGCCGTCGCCGAGGCGGGCGCCGCCGCGGCGCTGGGTGTCCCGGCCGTGCTGCTGTTCGGCATCCCGCGCGAGAAGGACCCCGACGGGTCCGGCGCATGGGACGACGAGGGCGCGGTTCAGCTCACCACGCGGGCGATCAAGGACGCGCATCCCGACGTCATCGTCATCACGGACCTGTGCCTGTGCGAGTACACCTCGCACGGCCACTGCGGCCGGCTGCGCGACGACGGCTCGGTCGACAACGACGAGACGCTCGGCCTGCTGGCGCGCACCGCGCTGTCGCAGGCGCGGGCGGGCGCCGACGTCATCGCACCCAGCGACATGATGGACGGGCGGGTCGCGGCCATCCGCGAGGCGCTCGACGACGAGGGGCTGTCAGACCTGCCGATCATGTCCTACTCGACGAAGTTCGCCTCGGCCTTCTACGGGCCGTTCCGCGAGGCGGCCGACAGCACGCCGGCGTTCGGCGACCGGCGCAGCTACCAGATGGACCCCGCCAACGGCGCCGAGGCGGTGCGCGAGTCGGTGCTCGACGCGCAGGAGGGCGCCGACATCCTCATGGTCAAGCCGGCGCTGCCGTACCTCGACGTGCTCTGGCGCGTCAAGGAGCGCACCGGGCTGCCGCTAGCTGCCTACCACGTGAGCGGGGAGTACGCCATGATCAAGGCCGCCGCGGCCGCCGGCTACATCGACGAGCGGGCGATCGTGCTGGAGACGCTGACGGCCATCCGCCGCGCCGGGGCCGACATCGTGATCACCTATTACGCGAAGGACGCCGCAAAGTGGCTGCAGTGACCCCGAAGATCCGCTCGCGCAAGGACGGCGCCGCCGTCCCGCTCGACGCGTTCGACAAGAGCCTGCTCAACGCGATGCAGGGTGCGTTCCCGATCGTGCCCCGGCCGTACGCGGAGGTCGCGACGGCGCTCGGCGTCGACGAGTCGGTCGTCCTCAAGCGCGTGGCCGAGCTCGTCGAGCAGCGGATCATCCGCCAGGTGACGCCGATCTACGACACGCGCGCGCTCGGCTACGCGTCGATGCTCGTCGCGGCCAAGGTCGACGCGGAGCACCCGTGGCGCCCGGCCAAGATCATCAACGAGCACCCCGGCGTCTCGCACAACTACCTGCGCAACCACGAGTTCAACATGTGGTTCACGATCGCGGTCGAGCCCGACTCGGCGCTCGGGCTCGAGGGCACGCTGGACGTCCTGAAGGAGCTGGCCGGCGCGGAGTCCGTCCGCCAGCTGCCGACGCTCAAGCTGTTCAAGATCCGCATGGACCTCGAGATGGCCGGCGAGACGACCGACCTCGCGAAGGCCGCCGAGGCCGTCGAGCCCGCCGAGACCGAGCGCCAGCCCTACGACGATCTCGACCGGGCCGTCATCCGCGTGACCCAGGGCGACCTGCCGATCGTCTCCGAGCCCTACGCCGACGCGGCGCGCGAGCTCGGCATGCCGGTCGAGCAGCTCGTCGAGCACCTCGAGGGCATGGTCGAGCGCCGGCTGCTGCGCCGCGTCGCCGCGATCCTGTTCCACCGCCGCGCCGGGTTCAGCGCCAACGGCATGGGCGTCTGGCGCGTCCCGGAGGACCGCGTGCTCGAGGCCGGCGCGCGCATGGCCGCGTTCCGCGGCGTCAGCCACTGCTACCAGCGGCCGACCTACGAGGACTGGCCCTACCAGCTGTTCACGATGGCCCACGGGCGCTCCAAGGAGGAGTGCGACGCGATCCTCGACGCCGTCGAGGCGGACGTCGGGTGCGTCGAGCAGCGGTCGACGCTGTACTCGTCGACCGAGTTCAAGAAGGTCCGGCTCCTCTACTTCACCGACGACTTCAAGCGGTGGGAACAGGAGCACGCCGGCGTCGCCGCGTGACTCGCCCGTGAGCGTCTCCATCACCGACGCGAAGTCGGGCGAGCTCTACACCCGCGCGCTGCAGCGGCTGCCCGGCGGCGTGAACTCGCCGGTCCGCGCCATGCGCGCGATCGGCCGCGACCCGATCTTCGTCGACCGCGCCGAGGGCGCCGAGATCGTCGACGTCGACGGCAACCGCTACGTCGACTACGTGTGCTCGTGGGGCCCGCTCATCCACGGCCACGCACACCCGGAGATCCTGTCCGCGATCAGCGTCGCGGCGGCCAAGGGGACGAGCTTCGGCGCGCCGACGGCCGCCGAGGTCGACCTCGCCGACGAGGTCGCCCGGCGCGTCCCGTCGGTCGAGATGCTGCGGATGACCTCGTCGGGCACCGAGGCGTCGATGAGCGCGATCCGGCTGGCCCGCGCGGTCACCGGCCGCACGAAGCTCCTGAAGTTCGCCGGCGCCTACCACGGCCACGTCGACGGCCTGCTGGCCGAGGCCGGCAGCGGCCTGGCGACCGCCGGCCTGCCGTCCAGCCCCGGCGTGCCGGAGGCGACGACGCGCGACACGATCGTCGTCGCCTTCAACGACGGCGCGGCCGTGGCCAAGGCGTGCGCCGAGCACGAGTTCGCCGCGATCCTGGCCGAGCCCTACCCGGCGAACATGGGTCTCGTCCCCCCGCTGGAGGGCTTCCTCGAGCTGCTGCGCAACCAGGCCGACGACAACGGCGCGCTGCTCATCTTCGACGAGGTCATCACCGGCTTCCGCGTCGCCGCGGGCGGTGCCCAGGAGCGCGAGGGCGTGCTGCCGGACCTCACCGTCATGGGCAAGATCATCGGCGGCGGCCTGCCCGCCGCGGCCTACGGCGGCAAGCAGGCGTTGATGGAGCACATCGCGCCGGCCGGCGACGTCTACCAGGCGGGGACGCTGAGCGGGAACCCGCTCGCCGTCGCGGCCGGCCTGGCGACGCTGCGCCTGCTCGACGAGCCGGCCTACCTGCGCCTGGGCGCGACGACCGAGGCGCTGGCCGGCGGCCTGCGCGACGCCGCGGCGGGCGCCGGCGTGCCCGTGACGATCACGACCGTGCCCGGCCTGCTGACCGTGTTCTTCGCGCCGAGCGCCCCGCGCGACTACGCGGGCGCCCAGGCCTGCGATCTCGAGCGCCACGCCGCCTGGTGCCGGGCGCTGCTGGCCCGCGGCGTGTACCCGCCGGCGTCGCAGTTCGAGGCGTGGTTCCCCTCGCTGGCCCACACTGCCGAGCACCTGGACCGCACGCTCGACGCCGCCAACGCGGCGTTCGCCGAGATCGCCTCCTGAGGTGAGCGGCAGCACGACCGTCCTGACGCGCCTGCGCCGGGCCGTCCTCGACGAGGGCGGCCTCCTCGCCGACGCCCTGCACCCCACCCCCCGGGGGAGCGACAGTCCCTACGCCGAATGCGTGACGGACGCGCCGCGCGCCGCCGGCCACGCGGCCGACCTGCCGCTCGTGGTCGAGGCCGTCCGCGAGGGCTACCTCCTGCACTACGGCACCGGGCGGCTGCTGTCGCGCGACGACGACGACGACCTCGCGCTGCTGGCCGGCGACCGGCTGTACGCGCTGGGGCTCGAACGCCTCGCCGCGGCCGGCGACCTGGAGGCGGTCCGCGCGCTCGCCGACCTCATCGCGCTCGGCGCGCAGGCCCAGGCGGCCGGCGACGAGGCGCTGGCCGACGCCGTCTGGGCGGCCGGCTGCACCGAGGTCGGCTGGGGCCCCGACCCCGCGCTCGACGACGCCAAAAGCGCCGTCCGAGCAGGAGATTCCGCAGCGGCGGACAAGCTGCGCGCAGCGGCGCGCGGGCTGGCCGGGGACCGCCTTCCGGCCAACTGAGCGGACCTCGGCGCCGTGACGGGGTCGTCGAAGAGAGGCGACCGGTAGATTTCCGGGCCCGGCCCTTCGCCGACCGCCAACGGTCCCACGGGCCCCGGACATCAGACGCGAGAACCAGTGCCCAAGAAGCAAGCCAAGAGCAAGTACACCGCCGACCGGAACATCCCGGGCGCCTTCGAGGGCGAGACGGTCACCCGCCGCCGGTTCATGACCGGCTCGGCCCACCTGACCGGCGCCATCGCGGCGTCCGCCTTCCTCCTGCCCGCCCTGGGCTTCGCCCTGGGCCCGATCTTCGAGCAGCACGAGCAGCGCTGGCAGCCCGTCGGCCCGCCTGACGAGTTCCCGAACGACACCTACGTGCCGAAGGTCATCACGATCTCCGACGGCATCGGCGAGACGGGCAAGACCACGGTCTACATCCGCAAGCGCAACCCGGCCCTCGACACGGACAAGCTGCCCAAGGGCTTCGAGGCCGAGCAGTTCGTCGCGATCTCGACGCGCTGCATGCACCTCGGCTGCCCGGTCCGCTACACGGACGCCGCCCAGCGCTTCATCTGCCCGTGTCACGGCGGCGTGTACGACTTCCAGGGCAAGGTGTCCGGCGGCCCGCCGGTGCGCCCGCTCGACCGCTTCTACAACCGCGTGCGCAACGGCCAGCTCGAGATCGGGCCCCGCTTCTCGGTCAACAGCGAGCTGGAGCGCTTCTCCCCGCGTGATCCGGGCGAGCCGCTCGACGGCATCGGCCAGTACCTGTACCCCTCGCGGCCGTCGATCCGCAAGCTCGACTCCCTCCCGACGAACTAAGCCTCATGCCCAAGCTCAAGCTCCCCGCGCCGCCCGTCCCGCCCGGCCTACGGCCGGCCCCCAAGCGGCCCGGCGCGCCCAAGCAGAGCCCGCTCGACCAGGCCGCCGACGCCGGCGCGCACGCCGTCGACTGGATCGACGAGCGCACCTCGCTCTCCGGCGGCCTGCGCTGGATGATGTTCCGCAAGGTCCCCAAGGGGACCAACTGGTTCTACACCCTGGGCTCGGCGACCCTGTTCGCCTTCGTCTCCCAGGCGGTCACCGGCGTCTTCCTGGCGATGTACTACCGCCCCGACGCGGCGGGCGGGGCCTACGAGTCGATTCGCCACGTCAACGACGACGTCTTCCTCGGCGAGTTCGTGCACGGCATGCACAAGTGGGGCTCGTCGGTGATGGTGATCCTGATCTTCCTGCACATGGCCAGGACGTTCTTCTTCGGGGCCTACAAGTACCCCCGCGAGCTGAACTGGGTCATCGGCGTCGCACTGCTGATCCTCACGATGGCGATGGCGTTCACGGGCTACCTGCTCCCGTTCGACCAGCGCTCCTACTGGGCGACGGTCGTCGGCGTGAACATCAACGGCACCGGACCGCTCGTCGGGCCCTACCTGTCGGACTTCCTGCGCGGCGGCGCCGAGTTCGGCGCGACCACGCTGTCGCGGTTCTACGCCATCCACATGATGTTGATCCCGGGCATCATCGGTGCCCTGATCGGGGCACATCTCTACCTCGTGGCCAAGCTCGGCACCACGGCACCGCCGTGGCTCAAGGCCCAGGAGAGCGACGAGCTGGTCGAGGAGCGCGCGTGAACCGCCAGCAGAAGGAGGCCTACCTCCGCGAGTACGCGCAGCTGAAGGCCCAGGGGAAGCCGTTCTTCCCCTACGCGGTCGTCAAGGACTCGGCGATGGCCTGCATCGTGATGCTGGCCATCATCCTCATGTCGATCTTCCTCGGCGCCGAGCTCGGCCCCAAGGCGGACCCGACGACGACGACCTACACGCCGCGCCCGGAGTGGTACTTCTTCTTCCTCTTCGAGCTGCTGCGCGTGATCAAGCCGTCGGAGCTGGTGCCGCTGGCCACCATCGGCGTCCCGACGGTCTGCATGATCCTGCTGTTCCTGCTGCCGTTCTACGACCGCGGCCCGGAGCGGCGGCCCGAGCGCCGGCCGATCGCCACGCTCGCGGGGGTCTTCACGATCGGCGCGATGGCCTACCTGACCTACCTCGGCGCGGCGGCCGGCCCGCCGACCCAGATCGACCTGCCGACGCCGGCGTCGGTCGTCGCGGAGGGCCCGAAGGTCGTGGCGCAGTACGAGTCGGGCCGCCAGGTGATGGCGCAGTCGGGCTGCCTGGCCTGCCACAAGGTCGGGGAGAACGGCAACTCCGGCCCGGGGCCTGAGCTGACCGACATCGCCGATCGACTCCCCGCCGACGGCATCCAGCGCACGCTCATCAACCCCACGGCGCCGATGCCGTCGTTCGCCAGCCTCCAGCAGAAGTCGCCCGAGAAGTTCAAGGATCTCGTGGCGTTCCTGGGCCGGCTGCACGGCTCCGGCGACTGATCCATGACCGACGGCGGCAGCGGTCGTCCGGCCGCGACCGCTGATCGCGGCACCCTGCCCGAGCCGCAGGTCCGCGCGATGTTCGACCGCATCGCGCGGGTCTACGACCTGATGAACTCGGTCATGACGGCCGGGCTGCATCACGCGTGGCGCCGCCGCGCGGCCGACGTCGCCGCGGTCGGACCCGGCGACCGCGTCCTCGACGTGGCGACGGGCACCGGCGATCTGGCGATCGAGCTGGCGCGGCGCGTCGGGCCCACCGGCGAGGTCATCGGCAGCGACTTCTCGCAGGACATGCTCGCCCAGGCGCGGCGCAAGGCGCCCGGGCTCACGTTCGAGTGGGGCAACGCGCTGGACCTCGCCTACCCCGATGCGAGCTTCGATGCCACGACGGTCGGCTTCGGCGCGCGCAACTTCTCCGACCTCGAGCAGGGGCTGCGCGAGATGACGCGCGTCGTGCGGCCCGGGGGCCGGGTCGTGATCCTCGAGATCACCACGCCGCACCGGCCGCCGCTGTCGACGTTCTTCCGGCTGTGGTTCGACCGTGTCGTGCCGCTGATCGGCAAGGTCGCGGGTGACAGCGACGCCTATGACTACCTGCCCAGCAGCGTCAAGCGCTTCCCGGGGCCCGAGGGGCTGGCGGCCACGATGGAGCGCGCCGGCCTGCGCGACATCCGCTGGATCCTGACGGCGGGCGGCATCATCGCGCTGCACGTGGGGACCCGGCCTCCGGAGGCGTGACCGGCTCGCCCGTCACCCAGGCCGGCGGTCCGGTCACCGCGGTCGTCCACGCCGGCGGCGAGCATGTCCTGCCGCTCCTGGACCGCGTCGAGGACGTGCTCCGGGAGACGACCGCCGGCCACGGCTCGGTGCTGGCCCGCCACGCCGGCGACACGGTCGCCGCCGGCGGCAAGCGCCTGCGCCCGCTGCTGGTCATCCTCGCCGCCGGCCGGGAGCCCGAGCCGGCCGACGGCCTGGTCCGCGCCGCCGCGGCGGTGGAGCTCGTCCACAGCGCCACGCTCGTCCATGACGACGTGCTCGACGACGCACCGCTGCGCCGCGGGCGGCCGACCGTCTATGCGACCGCGGGGCGCGCGGCGGCGACCCAGACCGGCGACCTGCTGTTCTCGCGCGCCTTCGCGCTGCTGGCGGCCAACGGCCGCCCCGGCCAGGTCCGCGCCCTCAGCGACGCGGGCTCCGCCCTGGCGCGGGGCGAGCTGCTGCAGCGCGCCGACGCGTGGAACGCGGCGATCCCGCTCGAGCGCTACCTGCACCGCTGCGAGCTGAAGACCGCCCGGCTGTTCGAGGCCGCCTGCGTGCTCGGCGCGCTCGAGGCGACGCAGGACGGCGCGGTGCCGTTGCGCGAGTTCGGCCGGCGCATCGGGCTGGCCTTCCAGATCCTCGACGACGTGCTCGACGTCGCCGGGCCCGCGGAGCGCACCGGCAAGCATCGCGGCACCGACCTGCTCGACGGCACCGTGACGCTGCCGTTCATCCTGGCGCGCGAGCGCGATCGCGAGCTCGGCGCCCTCGACCCGCGGTCGATCACCGAGCCCGCGCAGGCCGAGGCCATCTGCGACCGGATCGCGGCGACCGGCGCGCTGGAGGCCGCCCGTCGGGTCGCGCTCGAGCACGTCGCCCAGGCCAAGGCCGTCCTGCCCGAGGGCCTGCCCGACCGCCAGCGCCGCGCGCTGCGGCTGGTCGCCGACAGCGTCGTCGAGCGCTACCGCTGAGGCCGTGACGACGACGGGCCGCCCTCTCGGGCGGCCCGTCGCAAACGTCACGGAGAGTGGGTGACGGCTCTAAAAAGTCCTCGCCGACGCTTCGCGTCGGTTGAGAACGTACGGCTAGAAATCCTCGGGGACGATGTGGCCCTGCTCGAGCGCCGTCGTGAAGCGCTCGATCTCGTCCTCCATGTTGGCGTGCGCCAGGCGCTTGAGGTCGCGGACGAGCGCCTCGGTGCCCCGATCGAGCTCCTCGTCGAAGCGCTCGACGAGATCCTGCTCGAAGATGCCCGTGCCGCTCCACTCGCAGTTGGGGCAGCGCAGGGTGACCTCCCAGTGCGTCGCGCCCGCCTCCTCCCACTCGGTCGGGTAGACCAGGTTGGAGGTGCAGGACCCGCACACGTGCAGATCGGAGATCGTGTCGTCGTGCGCCTTGCCGGTCTCGGCGTGCTGATCCTCGAAGTAGACGACCTCGATCGTCTTGCCCGAGGGGAGAACGACGCGGCGGACGTAGTGGCGGGGGTCGTTAGGGCTCATCGTCTCGAAGAAGAAGAAGGGGCGCTGACAGTCCGGTGATCGGTCTTGGCTGCGGCGAACTTGAACCTCCACTCCACCATTCGTCCGCACTCGGTCAGGTGGATGTCCACGGCGTGTGCAAGGGCGTCGCAGGTACCCTTTCAGCACCCCGGAACGGAGGCAGTCAACCATGCCGATCGGCTGGCCTGAGCTCATCATCATCCTCGTCATCGTGCTGCTCGTCTTCGGGCCCAAGCGCCTGCCCATGCTCGGCCGCCAGCTGGGCGGCGGAATGCGGGAGTTCAAGGACTCGATCACGAACAAGACGCCGCCCGCCGACGCCGAGGATCCGGCGGCCGCGCGGCCTGCGCTGACGCAGCCCGAGGCGACCGATCCGCCGGCCGGCGACCGCGAGGCGACGCGCGCGGAGCGCGACCCCTCGGTGTAGGACGCCGCCGCCTTGCCCGCCCTCCGGCCCGTCGGCCACGAGGAGCGGCTCAGCCTCGTCGAGCACCTCGACGAGCTGCGCTCCCGGATCATCCTCTCGATCATGGCCTTCGTCGTGGCGTTCGGCCTCTGCTACTGGCAGAGCGACCGCGTCCTCGACATCGTCAACCGGCCGCTCGAGCACGCCCACCGCGTCGACTGCGAGGACCGCAAGAAGGCCGACGACGCACTCGAGCGCTCGGGGTGCTTCGACCAGGCGGTGGGGCGCTACCTCGTCAGCGCCGCGGTCGCGTCCGACCGCGCCGCGCAGGCGCTGCAGGGGCTGGCCGGCGCCGACGGCGTGTCGGCCGACGCCAAGGCGCAGGCCGACGGGGCCGTGCGGGCGTTGCGCGCGAGCACCCAGCAGGCGGCTCGGGCCGCGGCGCTGACCCCGAAGGCGCAGACGGGCCGCCAGCCGGTCACGCTCGGCGTCACCGAGCCGTTCCTGACGACGGTGACGGTCTCGGCCTACGCGGCGCTGTTGCTCGCGCTGCCGTTCATCCTCTGGCAGGCCTACGCGTTCGTGCTGCCGGCGTTCACCGAGCGGGAGCGACGGACGGCGCTGCCGCTGATGATGCTCGTGCCGGTGCTGTTCATCGCCGGCGTGCTCTTCGGCTACTTCCTGGCGCTGCCACGTGCGGTCAACTTCCTGCAGAACTACAACGACAGCGCGTTCGACATCCTCGTCCAGGCGCGCGACTACTACCGGTTCTGCACGATCCTGCTGGTGGCGATGGGGGTCGTGTTCCAGATCCCGATCGGCGTGCTGGCGATCGTGCGGCTGCGGATCATGACCACCCGGCAGCTGCGGGCCTACCGGGGCTACGCGCTGATCCTCTTCGCAGTGGTCGCCGCCGTGGTGACCCCGACGCCCGACCCGTTCACGATGCTCATCGCGCTCGCGCCGCTCGTCGTGCTCTATGAGATCAGCATCCTGCTCGCGCGGGTCTTCGAGCCCAAGGACGACAGCCGGCGCTGGGCGTTCCTCTCGGACGACGACGACGACGACGAACACGGCGCTGGGTACGGCGCCGACGATCTAGACTGAGCGCCATGCTGTTCGACCTGCGCGGCCGCGGACGACGCCGGATGGTCCAGGGCATCTACCTGGGGTTGGCCGTCCTGATGGGCGGCGGGTTGATCCTGTTCGGGATCGGCGGCGCGACGAGCGGCGGCCTGCTGGATGCGTTCAAGAACGACTCGGGCAGCCAGAGCACGAGCGACATCTTCAAGAAGCGGGTGCAGACGGCCGAGCAGAGCGTCGCGGCCCGGCCGCGTGACGCGGCCGCCTGGGCCGAGCTGACCCGCGTGCGCTTCCAGCAGGCGACCTCGGACGGCTTCGACGAGAACCAGTCCGTCTTCACCGACAAGGGCAAGACCGAGCTGCAGGGCGCCGCGCAGGCGTGGGAGAAGTACCTCTCGCTCACCGACAAGCCCGACGACACGGTCGCCATCCAGATGGTGCAGGCGTTCGGGGCGGCCGGCCTCAACCAGCCCGACAAGGCCGTCTCGGCGATGGAGATCGTCCTGGACCGCCGGCAGGCGACGGGGCCGTTGTACGCCCAGCTCGCCTATCTCGCCTACCAGGCCGGGCAGACCCGCAAGGCGGAGCTCGCCTCCCAGAAGGCGCTCAGCCTGACCCCCAAGGACGACCGTGAGCAGATGAAGGCCCAGCTCGAGTCCTACAAGGCCGCCGCAGCGTCGGCGGCCAGCTCGGCGACGCCGGGCACGACGACGACGCCGTCGTCCTGAGCCTGTCGCAGGGCCCCGAGGCCGCTATCCTTTCGGGGCCTCGCCCCTGTAGCTCAATTGGTAGAGCAGTGGACTCTTAATCCATTGGTTCTAGGTTCGAGTCCTAGCGGGGGCACTGTCACCGGAAGGCCTGCGCTCACGCGGGCCTTTCGCCGTTAACGACCTCGAGCTGCGCATGCCTGTGCAGGTTCTGCACGGGTTGGCGAGGTCCGCGCATGCAAAATCGCCATCACGCGTGGCGGCCGTGCCGATGGCCCAGAATGCTGCGCTCGGAGGACCCTGGGGGCGTCCTGTACGAGTGGCAGCTCTGAGGACGCCCCCAGGTGGTTCCGTCCCGGCGGCCGTCGGTCTCAAGGCCGGCCGCCCACGGAGCATCCTACGCCCGCTCAGCGGGCTCGGGCGATACGCATTCGGCCATTTCGCGTGGCGCTCAGCGGCGCACGACGCGCTCACAGCCGCGCAGGCGATGATGTGTCCGTCCCGGTCCGTGCCGGTGGGCGAGATCGCGCTTCGATAGAACACGGGGATGTCCCCGCCCGCCCTCGCCGTGCTCGACGGCCAGGTCCTGCCCGCCGACGAGGCCGCGATCCCCGTCACCGACGAGGGGCTGCTGCGCGGCGACGGCGTCTTCGAGGTGCTGCGGCTCTACGGCGGGCGCCCCTTCGCGCTCGACGACCACCTGCGCCGCATGGCGCGGTCGGCCGCCAACCTGCGGCTCGAGCTCGACCTCGGCGCCGTCCGGAGCGACATGGAGGCCCTGCTGGCCCAGGCCGGCCCCGTCGACGGCGCGCTGCGGTTCCTGGTGACGCGCCGTGGGCGGCGGATCGGGCTCGTCGAGCCGCTGCGCGAGCTGCCCGGGCCGCTGGCCCTGGCCTGCGTCGAGTACGTGCCGCCGCGCGTCCTCGACGACATCAAGTCGCTCAGCTACGCAGGGAACATGCTCGCGACGCGCCTGGCCGTCGAGGCCGGCGCCGACGACGCGCTGCTGGTCAGCCCGCACGGCCGGGTGCTCGAGGGGCCGACCTCGACGCTGTTCGTCTCCCTGGACGGCGAGACGCTCGTGACGCCGCCGCTCAGCGACCGCGTGCTGGACTCGATCACGCGCCGACGGCTGCTCACCCTGCTGGACCACGCCCGCGAGGAGGTCGTCACGCGCGACGAGCTGCGCCGGGCGCGCGAGGCGTTCTTCGCCTCCACCACGCGCGAGGTGCACCCGATCCGGGCGATCGACGGCGAGCCGCTCCCGGCCGCGCCCGGGCCGCTCTCGCAGGACGCGGCGGCGGTGTTCGCCGCGCATGTGCGCGACGAGCTGGGCGCGTGAAGATCGTCACCGTCATCGGCAACCGGCCGCAGTTCGTCAAGGCCGCCGCCGTCTCGCGCCTGCTGCGCGAGCGCCACGACGAGCTGCTCGTCCACACCGGCCAGCATCACGACGACGAGCTCAGCACGATCTTCTTCCAGGAGCTCGCGGTCCCGCGCCCCGAGCGCGAGCTGCACATCAGCGGCGGGACGAACACCGACCAGACCGGGCGGATGCTCGCGCAGCTCGGGCCGGTGCTGGCCGTCGAGCGGCCCGAGCTCGTCCTCGTCTACGGCGACACGAACTCGACGCTGGCCGGTGGGCTGGCCGCCGCGCAGGCGCACATCCCGGTGGTGCACGTCGAGGCGGGGATGCGCTCGTTCGACCGGCGGATGCCCGAGGAGCTCAACCGCGTCCTCACCGACCATCTCTCCGACCTCCTGCTCGTGCCGTCGCAGACGGCGGCCGACAACCTCGCGCGCGAGGGGGTCGCCGGGCGCGTCGTGCTCGTGGGCGACGTGATGGTCGACGTCGCGCTGCTGTTCCAGCCGCGGGCGAAGGCCGACCTGGCGCCGCTGCGCGCGGCGGGCGTCGACGCCGGCGGGTTCGTGTTGGCCACCGCGCACCGCGCCGGCAACGTCGACGTGCCCGAGCGGCTGCGCCGGCTGGTGGACGTGCTCCTGGCGGTCGACGAGCCGGTCGTGCTGCCGCTGCACCCGCGCACCGGGGCGCGCCTGGAGGCCGCGGGGTGGCTGCGCGAGCTGGCCGACGCCCCGCATGTGTCGCTCGCGCCGCCGCTGGGCTACCTGGCCTTCACCGCGCTGCTGACGAACGCCCGGGCCGTGCTCACGGACTCCGGCGGGGTCCAGAAGGAGGCCTACCTCGCAGGCGTGCCGTGCGTGACGCTGCGCGACACCACGGAGTGGGTCGAGACGGTGCAGACCGGCTGGAACGTGCTCGTGGACCTGGACCGCGACGCGGCGCTCGCGGCCCTGGCACGCACGCCGCCGGCGGCGCGGCCCGAGCTCTACGGCGACGGGCGGGCCGGCGAGCGGGTTGTTGGTGCTATTGGCGACCCGGGGTCCTGAGCCGACCCCTCGGGCCGGCCGATGCGCCGCACGGGAACCGGGGCGAAGCGGGCGGCGTCGAGGATCCCGCGGCCGTCGACGATGACGGTGACCCCGGGGAGGTCGGCGCTGGTGAGCGTCTCGTACTCACCGTGGTCGGCCTGCACGACGGCCGCGTCGATCGCGCCGCCGTCCCAGGCCGCGAACCCGAGCGCGCCGAGCTCCTCAGCGGTGTAGAGCGGGTCGGCGGCGACGACCGTCGCGCCGCGCGCGGTGAGCGTGTCGCGAAGGGGGAACGCGCCCGAGAACGCAGTCTCCTTGACGCCGCCGCGGTAGGCGACGCCGAGGATCAGCACGGTGCGTCCCGCCACGTCGCCGAGCAGATCGGCCGCGTAGGCCGGCATCTGCTCGTTGATCTCGCGCGCGGCGCGCGGCAGGCGGGCGTCCGCGTCGCCGGCCAGCAGGAAGCGCGGGTAGACCGGGATGCAGTGGCCGCCGACCGCGATGCCGGGGCGGTGCACGTGGCTGTAGGGCTGGGAGTTGGCGGCGTCGATGACCGACAGCACGTCGATGCCCAGCCGGTCGGCGTAGCGCGCCAGCTCGTTGGCGAAGGCGATGTTGATGTCGCGGTAGGTCGTCTCGGCGAGCTTGCTGAGCTCGGCCGCCTCGGCCGATCCCAGGCCGCGGACCTCGGCGTCCAGGAACGAGGCGTACAACTCGATGCCGCGCGCCTCGCCCGTGGCGCTGAGGCCGCCGACGAGCTTGGGATAGGCGTCGAGGTCGGCGATCGCGCGGCCGCTGAGCACGCGCTCCGGGCTGAAGATGGTGTGGAACTCCTCTTCGGGGGCCAGGCCGCTGCGGGCCGCCAGCGCGGGCGCCACCCGCGACCGGGTCGTGCCGACGGGCACCGTCGTCTCGATCGACACGGTCGTGTTCCCCCGGAGCCCGCGGCCGATGTCGTCGACGACCGCGTCGAGGATCGCCCAGTCCGGGCGCGCGGCCGCGTCGACCACCAGCGGCGGGACCGCGACGACGAGGTCGGCCCCCTCGGCGACCGCGGCGGCGGTGTCGCGGACCGCGCGCAGGCGCCCGTCGCCGACGGTCTGCTGCAGCGCCTCGGCCAGCCCCGCCTCGTTGGGGAACGGCGGCTCCGCGGCGTTGACGGCGTCGACGACGCGGGGGTCGACATCGCAGCCGACGACCTCGTGGCCGGCGAGCGCGATCCGCGCGGCCAGCGGCAGCCCGACCTTTCCGAGTGCCACGACGACGGCGCGCACTCAGGCGGCCGCCTCGAGCACCACCGTCTCGCCCGCTGCGGCGCTGGCCAGGACCGCCTCGGCGACCGCGAGCGTCTCCAGGCCGTCCTCGAGGCTGACCATCGGCGCGTCGGCGTCGCCGCGGATCCGGGCGCAGAACGCCTCGAGCTCGATGACGAGCGGCTCGCGCCGCTCGAGCGCGTACCGCGTCATGTCGCCCTCGGCCACGCCGCGCATGGCCTGCATCGCCGGCCAGCCGCGGGTCGGCACCTGGGCGTTGGCGTAGAAGGTGAGGTCGGCGGTCAACGTGTCGGCGACGAGCATCCCGCGCTCGCCGAGGATGCGGGTCCGGCGCACCTTGGTCGGCGAGAGCCAGTCCACGACGCTGTTGAACGCGACGCCGCGCTCGAGCCGGCCGGTGACCAGGACGAGGTCCTCGTGCGCGCGGCCCATGCGGTGCTGGGTCTGGGCCGCGACGCGCTCGACGGGCGACCCGCCCAGCCAGCGCACGAGGTCGAGGTCGTGCGTGGCGAGGTCCTTGACCACGCCGACGTCCCGCACACGATCCGGGAACGGGCCGACGCGCTCGGTGGCGACGAGGAACACGTCGCCGAGCTGCCCGTCCTGGACGCGGCGGCGCAGCTGCACCAGCGCCGGGTTGCAGCGCTCGACGTGCCCGACGGCGCCGTGCACGCCGGCGCCGCGCACGAGGTCGATGAGCTCGCGCGCCTCCTCGGTCGAGGCGGCCAGCGGCTTCTCCACCAGGACGTGCACGCCGGCGGCGGCCAGCTCCCGCACGGCGGGCAGGTGCTCCTCGGTGGGCGTCGCGACGACCGCGAAGTCGGGCGGCCCGCCGGGCGCCGACAGCAGCGCGGCGACGTCGTCGTGCAGGAGCGCCGAGTCGCGCAGCGCGCGGTGGCGGTCGCCGCCCGGGTCGACCGCGCCGGCCAGCCGCATCTCCGGGTGCGACTGCAGGATGCGGGCGTGGTGGCGGCCCATCATCCCCAGGCCCAGCACCGCGCCGCGCAGCGGCTGGGGGCCGGTGGCGGCCACGGCGCCTAGGCGGCGCGCGCCGCGCCGATGGCCTGGGACCCGAGGGCCGAGTCCTTGGCCGCCTCGGTCCAGACGATCTGCTCGCGGCCGGGCCCGACGCCGATGAGGACGACCGGCACGCCGACCGCCTCCTCGAGGAACGCGAGGTAGTCGCGCGCGGCCTGCGGGAGGTCGGACTCGGTGCGGGCCTCGGTGATGTCCTCGCTCCAGCCCGGCAGCTCCGTGTAGTCGCCGGTCGACTGGTGCAGCACGGACTGGTGGTACGGGAACGTGTCGGTGACGAAGTCCTTGTCCTTGGTGCCGCGGTATTGCGTGCAGACCTTGAGCGTCTCGAAGCCGCTGAGCACGTCGAGCTTGGTCACCGCCAGCGCCGAGAGCGAGTTCAGCCGCGCGGCGTAGCGCAGGGCGACGACGTCGAGCCAGCCCGTGCGGCGGGCGCGGCCGGTCGTGGTGCCGAACTCGTGGCCCTTCTGGCGGATCTCCTCGCCGGTGTCGTCGTGCAGCTCGCTCGGGAACGGGCCGGCGCCGACGCGCGTGGCGTAGGCCTTCGTGACGCCCCACACCTCGGCGATGTCGCGCGGCCCGACGCCGGACCCGACGGCGGCGGCGCCCGCCACCGGGTTCGACGACGTCACGAACGGATACGTGCCGTGGTCGATGTCGAGCAGCGCGCCCTGCGCGCCCTCGAAGAGGACGTGGTGGCCGTCGTCGAGCGCCCGCCAGGCGAGCGCGGACGTGTCGGCGATGTGCTGCTCGAGGCGATGGCCGTAGGTGAGGTACTCCTCGGTCATCGTCTGCAGGTCGATCTCGCGCGAGAACGGGCGCAGCTGCTGGCGCTTGGGCTCGAGCGCGGCGGCGATCTTCTTCTTGAGGATCCGCTCGTCGAGCATGTCCTGCACGCGGATGCCCAGGCGGGCGGCCTTGTCGGCGTAAGCGGGACCGATGCCGCGCTTGGTCGTCCCGATCGGGTTCTTGCCCAGCTTCTGCTCGCCCTCCATGTCCAGGAGCAGGTGGTAGGGCATGATCAGGTGCGCGTTGGCCGAGAGCTTCAGGCCGCTGACGTCGACGCCGCGGGCGCGCAGGTCGTCGATCTCCGCGGTGAGCACCGCGGGGTCGACGACGACGCCGTTGCCGATCACGCAGGTCCGGCCGGGGTAGAGGATGCCCGACGGGATGAGGTGGAATTTCCACGTCTCTCCCGCGTGCATGATCGTGTGGCCCGCGTTGTTGCCGCCCTGGAAGCGGACGACGACGTCGGCGTGCTCGGCGAGCAGGTCGATGACCTTGCCCTTGCCCTCATCGCCCCATTGGGCGCCCACGATGACCGTGCCTGGCATGTCCTGGAATTGTAGGCGGGATGGGCCTCAGGCCACGTCTGCGCCGTCGTAGACCTTCTGGCGCAGGTCGCGGCCCCAGATGGGCAGGATCTCGCACATCTCCTCGAGGCGGGAGACCGTGCGCTCGTTGATCTGCTCGGCCAGCTCGTCGCGCTCCAGGTTGGTCGTGATGATGACCGCCCGCTCCTCCTCGTAGCGCGTGTTGATCAGCGCGTAGAGCTGCTCGAGCACCCAGGGGCTGGTCTTCTCGGCGCCGACGTCGTCGATGTGCAGCAGGTCGACGGACGTCAGGCGGTCCAGCAGATCGGTGTAGGAGTGCGCGCTGTCGTCGTCGAACGTCGTGCGGATCTCGGCGAGCAGCCGCGGCAGGGAGTAGATCGCGACGGTGTGGCCGGCGTCCAGTGCGGCCTTGGAGACCAGCATGGCCAGCGACGTCTTGCCGGTCCCGACCGGGCCGTGCAGCCAGAGCCCCTCACCGGACTCGAGGCGCTCATCGATCTCGCGCACGTAGCGGCGGACCTGGCTGACGATGCCGTCGCGGATCGTCGTGATCGGCGGGCGGTCGAACGAGACGCCGCGGTACTTCTTCGGGATGACGGCCGACAGCCCGCGGGCCCGGGCGCCCGCCACGACCTGGCTGCGGCAGCGGCAGAACGACGACGTGCGCGCGGCCTCGTCGACGACGATGCCGCTGCCGTCGCAGACGCCGAAGGGACAGGTCCTGGCCATCACGCCGCCCGTTGGAGCCCGAGGAACCGCGGGTACTCGCCCTGGAAGGTGAGCGGCACGTCGCCGAGGCCGCCGTTGCGGTGCTTGGCGATGATCAGGTCGGCCTCGCCGGGACGGTCGGTGTTCTCGTTGTAGTACTCGTCGCGGTAGATGAACATGACGAGGTCTGCGTCCTGCTCTATTTGCCCGGATTCTCGTAGATCGGACAGCATCGGCCGCTTGTCGGTCCGCGACTCGACGCCGCGGGATAGCTGCGACAAGGCGATGACCGGGACCTCGAGCTCGCGCGCGAGGATCTTCAGGCCGCGCGACACCTCGCCGATCGCCTGGACGCGGTT
>Ga0157379_10001598_pt1 | contig 18684 bp, 30 predicted proteins | sample S25metaG_FD_121802 | JGI IMG/M metagenome (GOLD analysis project Ga0157379, IMG submission 121802) | Switchgrass rhizosphere microbial communities from Kellogg Biological Station, Michigan, USA - S2-5 metaG | ecosystem: Host-associated > Plants > Roots > Rhizosphere > Soil | place: USA... | reverse complement strand
TATCCAATCCAAATCGAATCAAATCAAATCTCAAACGCCTCCTGCTCCTTCCTAATAACCTCTCTAACCTCCCTCAATCCACCCCTCTCACTCTTCACACTCTTCGGACTCCTATGCAGCACTTCATGTTCCGAGTCGTGTTTACTTCGCGGAGACGGCGGCGTGGATCTGTAAATTCAAAAGGCAATCGATCAATCATTGAGTCAGAAGTCATCAGAATGCAAGAAAGAGAAAAGGGAAAGAGATGCATGAATAAAAACGCAGTACTGTGTCAGAACACCAGAAACACCGGAAACGACACCAAACACCGGAAACATAAAATTAAAAATCCGGTGGATCACCATCCCCAAAACCACCCTATTGCGCCTTCTACTCCAAAAAGGGGCATCAAAACTGAGTTGATCTACGCCTCCGCTCACATTTCGGAGGTCCCACATCCGTCATCTCCCCAAATCGCATCAGTCAGCGCTTTACCAACCTGACCGAAGGCGTCTCTGCCGAACACGACACGCATTTCTCTTTCGTGAAACGCATGACGCTCCGCTGAGTAAAGGCCCAGCACCGGGTAATATGTCCCAAAACGGAATAATCGCCAATGGGCACTCATTCCGAAAATAGATGATGGAAAAGAGTGTGAAATGATGATACGAAATGATGCGATCCGAGAAATTAACGAGAATGGCAAAAATAAAAAAGAAGTGAGAAATGAAATAAGAAAGAGAACTCACATAGATGTAGGGTTCGAAGCAGGCATCTCGACCCACTCTTCTCCTGCAATAACCAAGGAGCGTAAGAAAAAGGGACAGAGTGACATTAAGAGAGTGAGCGAGTCGCGTGCGTCGGCTAGATAAGGAGAAGTAAAGGAAAATGCCAAGAAAGCAAAAAGACGAGGAATTTTGGGAGGATGGGAGGACGGAGGGGCGACGGATGAGATATCGGAGAGAGTGGAAGGATAGCGAAGATGCGAGGAAGGTAGAATATTGGTTAAAAATGACGAGAAAATTGATGAGATGAGATGGACAACAACCAGAAAATACGATATCGGAGGGTGGGAGGATAGTGGGAAAATGGAGAGTTAGAAGATTGATCGATAAGGACAAGAGAATCGATAAGATGCAAGATAATGAGCCGGAGAGAGTAGGCGGGCAACGAAAAAAAAAAAAACAGAGAAGTTTTAGTTAGAAGATTGATCGACACCGAATAAATGACAACACATACCAGTAGAAATAGGAACACCGGACGAAGACATGACAGCACGAACAACTTCATCCATTTGCATCGTGCGGCGTTTACGGGCTATTGAGAGGGGTGTTGAGACGGTTTGTGCAGGGTTTGAGAATAATCTGTCACAAAAAAAAAAAACCCCCGAATTAGATTTTCTCATTAAACCAGTGAAGAAAAATCTTACGCCCAAACAGTCGCAGCAACCTGCTCCAACCTCCCAAGCAAAAGCCTCCTCCTCGTCTCTTCTTGCCCAAGTAACTTCATCTTCTCTCTCGCCTTCCCATTCGCAGGACTTCCCAAGTTGCCACTTCCACTTCCACTCCCCGCCTTCTCGGGACTTTCCCCTCCACCTTCAAGACTCTTCAACCTAATCCTTTCATACAATGCAGCTCTTCTACTCGTCGTTGGCGTAGGAGGCGTTCCACCAGTTTGGCCTGATGGAGTCTGAGGTGGACGCGAGAGCGAGAATTCTCTTTTGGATTCGCGATTGGAAGGAGTTTGGGGTGTGAGGGGGAAGGGGACTGCGAAGGGCTTGCTGGAGGAGGTGGATGGGGTACGTTTTGCTGAGGATAAGGGTGTCCCGGGTTTCGTGGGGGATGATTTCGTAGGAGATGGGAAACGAGAACTGGATTCAGCGAGGCGTCTTGTAATAGACGAGATTTTTGTTACTGATTGTGGGAGGGATGGTAAATCCGCTAGAGGAATTGGAGGGGCCTCTCCATTAAGCTGGATTGGCAATAGGCAAATAAAAATTCGCAGTCATTATCAATACCCACAATAATAGAAAAAGAAACGAGGCATTCGAAATTTTAACTAACCTTTGCCCACTCCCTTAACTTCTTCTCAACCTCCTTCTTCCTCACCTCCCCATCCGAAGTCCACCTCGCAACAGCAGCCATCCCTCCCACTTTATCCTCAGCAAGATCCATCTCAACCTCAATTCCAATCCCATACGCGGGAAGTCTCTTATTTTCCGCGCGGACAAAATGAGAGGTGGGTGTGATGACGAACCCCATTGCGCCACGCGTCCAGTCTGTTGGAGGAGAGGGTTTGATGATGAATGGGTTATCATCTTCGTCTTCTTTCTTCACCGATTTCTTCGATGGACTTCCTTCGCCCTGGCTCAACTTCATCTCACTCGGTAGAGCCCCATCCCATTCCCAAACCCAACAAAGCCTCTTCACATCCTCAATCTCACAATTCATCCTAAACCCCATCGAGGTCGTCAATGACAGGTGGTTAAGAACATTTGTAACGCGACCGGTGTCGGTACAAGGAGAAGTAGCGGATGTAGCGAGCGCGACGGAAAGGGCGTGTTGCAGGCTGGCGTGGATTGTGAGGAGGCGGGAGAGGTGAGGCGGGAGAGGTGTCTGGATAGATTTGGTGGGAGATTTGGATGATGATGCGGAGGATGATGTGGCTCTGTGAATAATAGATATTAGTTAGAATATAGGCGGGATGGTTGGATGGGACGTACGCAGCACGTAGCCTCTTCGGCGTCGTCAACCCATCATCTTCGGGAGAGACCGCGCGTCGTTTCTTCCTCGGGGAGAGATTTAAATCAAGATATGACATTTCGTCCGGGTTGGTGTGGCAATGTGTAGTGGGATCAGAGAGAATTGCGCGACAATAACATACGACAACGACAGAGACAGAGACAATGACGACGACAGTAAAAAGCGAGGAAAAGGTCCGAAATAGGAAAACAGAGATGGATGGACGCGGTTAACGAAGAGCGAAGTGCCCTGGGTGGATGGATCGCGGTGCGCTGGGATGTGGATGATGGCCACAAGAGCTTCGTGGGCGGCGCGTGACGACGCGTTATTGTCGCGCAGCCCCTTTCGTCTCTGTCTTTCAGGCTGGACCGACTTGAAAGAATCTCTAGTTTGTCTTTTGGATTTCAGCTTATATTTAAGTCAGTATGAAGAGAAGAGAGATGAATCTCAGTGTTCTGTTAAAACATTATCACAAGTGCAATTGCCTCAAGTACAAATATGAGGGAAATACTCTAGTGTACACTGTACACGATTTTCACCGTGAACACAGACGTATTGCTTCAATCTCAAACCAGTCACCCCATTCTTCACCACAAGACCCATCCTCATCCTCAATAATCCCTTCCTAGGCATGAAACTCTTTGATGACGGCACTCGCCTCAAAACATACTCCACCATGTCCATTATGTTCTGTCAAACACTTTATAGGGAAATCTCATCAGCTCCAATCCCATCACAGTCGTCCCAAACAACTCTTTACCTAAAGAGTACGTATCCAAATTGAAAATTATGATATTCATTATTCTGAGACTATAATATCTGCGTCCCATAGACTCTACTAGGCCCGTTAATGTCCAAAGGATATTATCATTGCCGACCTTTCACACCGCAAGGTCAATCCCCTGCACCCCTTCCTCCACCTCAAGCTCATCTTCATCACTAATCATATCCGTCCACTCTTCCTCGTCGGCCTCAAATTCTTCTGCATTCACTTCTTCCGCCCCTTTACCGTCGTCATCCGTCCCGTCGCCATTAAATACATTCCCACCCCGCACCCTCGGCCCATGCTCATCCAATGTGGGTGTGAAATTCCGGAAAATGGCATATTTTCTTCGTCGCACTGTCCTATATTCTACGCCGAATATATAGCTTCCTTCCACGACACCCGTGAATTTTCGTTCCGTTGATCTTCCACCAGACACACTAATACCTGGAGAAGGCAATGGAGCTGGAAGAGGAGCTCCGGCAGCAACCGCTGCAATAAGATCCACAGGAACCTCCAGACTCGTTTCATTCTCCTGCGATGATATCTTTGACTCTGTGAATTTCGTATCCGTCCATATCAGCAGTCCTACGATCATATACGCCGGTCTCCCACCAACAGGTAACATCCGTCCCAACGCCTCCCTAACATTCTTATCCTGGCACAGCTTCAGAAACTTCATCCTATGACTCTCCATTCGAATACTCTTTATCGACGTCGCGGAGAAATCAAGTCCCCTTGACATAGCGGATGTTTTCACCAGCGATGCTACGTCCTTCAGTCGTCCTGATACGCTCGCACTCGACGACGAAGACAGAAAACTTGTCGCATTGCTGATGGTAACCTCGTGATGTGGCTCCGTGATCAATAAGGAAGGGTCGTCTGGCGTAAAATCAGCGATTGGGTCAGCATAGTTCTTGACGATTCGTCCGAGCCACTTGGGTGCAGAAGATGCAGGTTCCAGCCGTTCTGGGTCAAGGATGTAAAAGGCTGAAGAAGGATTAGGCATGGAAAGAATCGGTTGGGCGGTTGATGGGAAGTGCAAAGTGGAGAAATAATTTGGAAACAGTCGGAGTGGCTTTATATGTCATCCAGGGCAGTCCAGGTTCCTGGTGTTGAATTATACCTCCTATTTTGAAACGAGGTGTATGAATGGGATAAAACACGTAGTAAATGGCGAAGTCCGTGCCTTTCTATTCCTGCGCATGCTTATTATTATTAATTTAACCCACCAGTATGACCAAGGTTGGTTCCTTTTTATTAATTAAGATATATCTATGCATAATAATCCTCCGAAATTATTCAACTGTCTTCAACTTTTCTGCCTTCTCAGTCAACCTCTTTAACCGTCGTTCCCAATATCCATCCCTCAAACTAGCTCCCCCTTCTCTCGCCGACTCTTCAAGCGTTCGAGCTTGCTCTGCATTTCGAAGCGCATCCTCCCATTTCCCCTCTTTGGCATCAATTTCACTCCGGATTTCCAACAAACTGGCCTTGTTCATATCGTCATTGCCCCCGTGATCTATCTCCGTTATCAAAGCATTGTCAATGATGTTTCGTGCTTTAGCAAGATCTCCAGATTGCATGGCGATTCGAGCCTGGATAATTGCAGTGAAGTTATGGGCTTGGATTGCTAGAGGTGCGAGAATGTCGAACGGGATATCCTGCCAGCTACGCTGCTCCTCCGGGGGTGCAAATGCCTCCAGTCCAGGTTCCTTTGACTGTTCTTTGAGATAATTTTGCCGCAGTTCCCATAATGTTTCTTGAGACATATTCCCATCCTGTTCGGCTAGAATACGCGCAATCATTAGGTTATGATCAAGACTTCTGTGTAGCTGAACAGATTTGTGAGTGAAGAGCTCTGGAAACCCATCACGTTTAATAGCATCCACGATGTTAGTGATGAGTATAAAGAGTTCCGCAACTTTGTCGTTTCTCTTCAGTCTAGAACACTGGAGCATAAGTTGCAAAGCAAACATCATCGCAAAAATCCTGGAGCTAATAAGTTTTAATTGGTCGTCTTCAACTTCGACGCCTGGAGAAATGGATCTTAGCTTCGCCTCACGCTGTCCCATTTGCTCCACCAGGGTGCCTAGAGCCTTTTCTGAGAGGCCAGTGACGGTGTCAATTCGACTGAGATCTTTTAAGGCGCCTCTAGGTAGGACCGTCAGTAGTCGACAAATAACAGCTTGTTGGAGAGCTGCGTTCTCCCCCTCCGTATCGTCGGTCTGAAGAGCTATCTGCACCGCGCCACAGAAATTGTAAAATTCAAGATGTAGCTCCTCCCGTGGGTTTTTCCAAGTAGAGTCAAAGTAAATCCGGTCCCATGGCCATTTCTTAGTTCGGTATGCGTAGAAGAGAGAATATGCCTTGGTGATGGTGGTCCTGAAATTCATTTCATCATTGTCGTAGAATGAAAATGATCGCAACACAATCGGAAGGAGTGGGTGAACTGATAAGAACTCTTTGTGTTGGAGTTCTTCGGGAATCAGGAGCGGGCTGATGTCTTGGAGAAAGGAGGCAGCCTTTAGTGTATCGATTATCTTTTTGCATGGCACGTCAACAAGCTCTCGGAAAAGAGAAATTGTTGCAGGCTCGAAGTCTTCCCAGAGTAGCAAGAGTTCTTCGGCGCCGGGGAGATTTGAAGGAGGTTGATCTTCTTCGGGGCCTAAAGAATTTGCGACCTCGCTCAAAGCAGAGTACAAAGCGGTAAATTCGGAAGTCATCTCCATCTCGGGGTTGTTCTCCATCACCATCTTCACGAAGTCTTGAAATCCATTGAGACGCTCCCGAGAAGACTTACCAAGTTGTTTTGAATTCTGGAGGTTCCATAAATTTATAAAGGTGGGAAACTCGGCAGATGGAAGTGTTTTCCAAAACGGAGCAAGGACATGGATGACGAACCCATCACCGAGAGACTTTGGACTGAGATCAACTGCGATTTGGTGAATTTCCTCGAGACTACGGAGACCCTCCAATTCTTCGGCTTCTCTCCAATTAATCATAATTGGAGCGCCACCTAGCAGATCCAAAAAGTACTCTTTTGGTGTTTTGAAGGAGCCTAGGAAATCCTGCAGTAATAATCTGAGGGCAAGAGGATTTCCATCAACCAGCTTGACGATATGTTCAAAATATTGTTTATCCATCCCACTGTCAAGCGCGGGAATTCTGATCAATTGCGATGCAGAGAGAAGAAAGGAATAAATCCTTTCCAAGCCAGACACTACATGAAGGCCACGCAAAGAATGTGTGATAGTGTGTTCGGCGAGCCAATTTTCTTTCAGGCGAGACGCAATAACCACAACACTTTGGCACCCTTGAAGTATTTTGACAGCCTTCTTGAACTCCGCGCGTTGCTTTCTTGTCGTAGTAGATGATGTGAGAGGCATGGATTCCAGTGAATCTAAACCAATCAAGTAACGTTTCTGGTTCAGGTGATCAATAAGCCTCTCAGGTCCAGAATATTCCTTTGTGCCCAGAAAAAAACCCTGAAGCCGGATAAGCAGATCCTCCGCAGTGGAGAAACGTTCTTTAGAAAGCTGGATCACGATAGAGTCGTGGATGAATCCTGTCCATTTCCACCAGACCCTTAAATGTTGCAGTAAGCTCGTTTTCCCGATACCTGCTGGTCCGCTGAGTAATACGGGCTTTCTACCCATGAGAAGGGCCGATTCAAGATTAAGGATGTCGCCTTCTCGGCCGAAAGGAAACCGAGCTTGAAGGTCTGCATCCTCGACTTCTATAGTTGGAATATCAGATTCTGTTGTTGCTAGGATTTCCTGCATGGTCCTTCTAGAATACGTGACAGGGACTGCAGAATCCTGCATCTCGATAGGATCCCCAAACCTGGAAATTCGTCGGGGGTTGAGAAACATCGCCCTTCGCGCGATGCGGGCGGCCTTGGAAAGATCACATTTGTGTTCGAAGAGAGCCTTGTATAGACTTTTGGTGAAGACTTCGACCGCCCTGTCGACGATACTATATGACATTGCGACCACGGTTCGAACTCCCGCATGGAGGAGTGCAATTCCGACGTTCGTTTCTGGACTGGAACCGTGAGCAGATCGACAAGCGTTCAAGACCACTTGTTTGACCCCCCTGTCGCGCAACAATTCGCCTATGGCTTGGGCAGAAATTAGATCCGGTTCAATACGGAGTTCTTCGTCGTCCTTCAGAAATACAAGTGATATCCTAATAGGGTCAATACCCATCTGCTTAATTGTCTGAGATTCACTTACTTTCCAGAAGCGTGTTCGACTCCATGGAGGTCGAAATGAACAAGGTCATAATAACCTACGCAATGTGCCAGAAGTTGTTCTTTGAAGGCAGAGAACGTGCCAGGTCGAACAACGTCAATGTGGGCATAGCTCGGTGAAGCAGATACTATGTTGCTTGTAACAAGACGGTGGGGTATATCTCCTTCCTTGTTTGGCCTGGCTGTACAAACGAGAATGTTGGACGGTGTTCCCAAGTTCCATTCCGCAACAGAATCCAAGGGGTCAGTGACGATTGTCCGTGATACAGTGACCGTCGAGGGTCGGGTCGATTCAGGCCACAATTCGCTCTGTTCAAGAAGTTCCCAGAATATATGGCTCCTGCCATCGACATTCGATTGCCAGACATGGATGGTCAATGGATCACAGAGTTCAGAAGGGTCTATAACTCTATCCCATCGAATGGTTCCAATTAGATGTCTTCCTAGATTGTTCAGCGCTGTAGCCGCCTTCTTCGCACGGGATTCTTCGAAGCAATCCCTCACGACATAGTCCTCCAGATACCATCTGATTTCCTCTGCATCCGCCTCAACGCTCGGGAAGGAAATGATCTGCTCAATTCGCTGACTAGATTCGGTGTTGTGGATGGTGAAGTGAGATGTTGGGGCAGCAGCTGATTGGATCTTCGTGTGGGTTTCAGATATCTGTAGAATCGGCATAATAGGAGGAAAGGAGAACGGATACTGAAGGCAAAACCGACTACTTATGATATCTATATTTACATAGATTAAGGTCCATGGCAATTCGTCGCAGGATATCATAAGTCTGTGCCTCCAGGGCATTCTGGCGATTTAAGTTCAATTGATGTAAATGCTATGCAAAAATAGGGAGGCAAGCCTTGAAACCCGATGTTTCACATAAAAATCTGGAGAAGAGAGTAGTTGTTCGACCCAACCACATAGGTCCAAGGTGTTAAACGAGCGGACATAGGTAGAAATAAGATCATAAGGGGAAACCAAAGCACCAAAGCCCAGATTTTAGCGAAACTTATATAATTCTCAAGGTTTTATGTGAGTCACAAGGAGAGGATTATAAATGATACTTTAACAAGAGCTATGAAAGTAAATATACGTAATTTCCAGAAGACAGATAGCGTAGCATAGCTTAAATCAAGACAAGATATAACATCTATAAACCAACATATTTTCTAGCTTTTTTTCAGTCAACCTCGTCGATGGTAAGATTGGAATCCTCCAAGAGCGAACTTGTTCTCTTTTCTGCACCAGAAAGGACAATATCCACGAATTCTTTACACGTCCCATGTCTATTAAGCGAGGAGCTTCTGAACACAGTACCTCGGGAGAGGACGAACCAAGCTCTTGAAGCGAAACTTCGTCCATACCGAATGCTCCGCAAAAGGTAGAAAGGCGACCAAAACCCGTGGGACAATCCAGATAGACAACACGAGCTCTATGGCCGTCAGTAAGACTTTGAGGGATGACAGAGGCGTGGAGAGCGGTGAGGTGCACCGTGGTTGGAGGGGAAAATAATAAGTTTGCCAATGCAAATCTATAGAGGGGGAAAGAGTATCAATGAATGACTTTTCTGTGCCATTTGACGAGATGTATACGCTATCAATGGCTTCCCAAATCCTGCTCATCTCACAGCATTCTAATAAAAATCATATTGGCAAACAAATAAAGACGATCATACGAGTAGTCCAACGCCATTATTTGGAGCATCAGTGTCACCGTTACTTGAAGGTACAGCAATGCGCCGTAAACCCATGACGGATCTGTGATTGATTTGGGGATTCACAACATTAACGAGTAGAAAACGCCTATCCAAAATGCCTTCGATGTGTCACTCAACTGGTTCGATGCAGGCGTCAGAGGCGTCAGAAGGGACAGATTTCCTTGGGGCTGTTGGAAGGATGGCTTCATAGGACTTCTTGTTTCGAATGGTTTTGTTGATATACTTTCATGAGACCGGTAGCAAAGCGATTTTAGAAGACGAGAGTGGGCATTATCTTGCTGGATGGATGGTTAGGTGGATGGGGTGGTGATGTGGGAACAAGAATGAAAGAATGAAAAACGCTTTGAAGACCCCCTTATAATAACCCACTAAAACCCCTTCTCATGTGGGAGTATTGTTTCGTCCACTGGTGAATGACCATCGCTTTGGCCATTACAGGGAAGGGGACCGGCGTCAGTGAGTTAGATTTTGGCATGGATTACCCATTCCGTGTCAGCTTTTGTCTGAATAAGAAAGGACGTTTGGTGAACGCGGGCGATTAGTAGGTAGTATGGAGTCGGCGGTTAGAAGCAAGTTGGAAGTGACTTTATGTCTAACCGTGTACCAGGAATCTGGCCAAGGGCTTTAGTACCAAATTGCGGCAAAGAAAGCGGAGGAGGTACTCCTAACCAATGTAAAATACAGCTTAAATTTACATGAGGAGAACTCTATATTTATATTCCTTCCGATTTCTTGCTTCGTGCCGGAAAAATGCAGATTAAGATACTTAAGTACAAGCAGAGTTTCTTTTAGCTATAACATTATTACATGAGGTCAACGAAATCTTCTCGACTTTCATCCCATCCCAAAATCTCATCACTGACTCCGAAGGATCTGAGCATCGTTCCAAGCGTTGGTGTTTGCTTTTCTTCTATGTCCTTTTCATGCCCAGTCGAATCTTCTTCATATCGCATATCATCTTCAGTAGCTTTAGTCAAACAAATTGGAATCCTCCGTGAACGGCAGAAAGGGCGCTCTTACCATCATTTGGCATCCCACCAGTCTCTTCAATGTCGTTCTTCTTATCATCCTTTTTATCATCCCATCCCCAAGTTTCAGACCCGCCTTGAGAATCACCACCCCAATTTCCACCCATCTCTCGATCCTTGACAGCTGCCCAAAGCTCCCATGCAACTTCACGTCCTACGTCCCTCCATTTCTTCGTCAACTGTTCAAGCTTTTCTTCCTCGTTCGCCGCTTTTATCTTGATAGCCTGCTTGAGCAACTGCACTTTGCGTTCTAGGGCTTGGATATTAGGAGAAGATGATGCAGTTTTTGTTGAAGATGAGAGCGAAGAAAGTGGAGATTTAAAGGGAGATTTAAAGGGCTTCATGACGGTGATACTGCTTTTTATGATCTTGCGAGGGGTCGCTTTGAGGTTGGGTTGCTGAACTGACTGGGTTGCATCGGCTTTAGATCGTGGCATAGAAAGAGGGGATGGAGCAGATGGAACTTTAAAGATGGGTGAAGAAGCACTCTCTAGGCGGGATGATGATGCAGTAGGTGTTCGGGGTGTTTGAAGCTTCTGTAGCATTGGAGAACGAAATGGCTGAAGGAGCTTAGAGTGCCGACTTCTAAGATCATGGTCTCGAGGGGTTGTTTTCTGTGAGAATTTTCAGAAAAAGTTCGTGTGCATCATTGGAAATACTTACTGGACTCGGGATTCTCCTTTGGACCTTGGAGGGGGTATGGAGCGGATCTTCCTATAAAACGGTTAATACCCCTGCAAATAGATACCACAGCTGGCGTCTGTCTTACTTTTTCATCTCGAGGACGCTTGGAGGTCGGAGTTTGTCTCAAGGATTGCAGGTCCATAATCGCACCAGTATCCCCCTCGAGATCGTATATACCAGGCGGGATCGCTGAAGGATTCGTCTTTGTACGCGAAATAGAGATAGGAGAACTGAGTTTATAATGGTCTAGTAAGTGATTGTCCGTAAGGCGCTGTAGAGATTTTATAAGCAACACTGAGGCGTCAATTATGGCGACTGAAGACACGAACCCCTTCAGGACTTTTCTCGGGTCCTGTTTTCTCTACATCCATAGGCTCGGGAGTTTTTGGAGCGCAATGGCAATACAAAAGGGTACCAGGAATTGACGAGCGCTCCGAACTATTTGTGTCTTCGGAACAATTGATACTGGATGTCTGGGGAAGGCAATCAGAAATAATTCGGGGGAGGGGAATAAGTACAAACTGGTACAGGGCCATCACGCGTGCTAAGATCTACTTCGACCACATTTTGGTCGAAAGGGAGAGGTAATTCGGACGAGGACGTCTGATACAGCAACAGCTCAAGGAATAAATAACGAACATTACGATCTTTTTACTCACTGGGGGTCCTAGCTTCTGTATAAATATGGCTTCTTTCAACTCGATACTGGCCTGTAACAAATGGATTAGAATAATTCCAGACATAATGTTTAGATACGTGTGCTTGCTTTATCCTTTCTCTCTTCGCGCATTTCTAAGTCGCCTATTGTGGGAGCGGAAGGAGATGGTGTTGCCAGTATTATAGAATGCAAAGCAACATGTGAATGATTTTGATCATCGGAAGAATCGGAGGTCTGTGAAGTATATAGTGTTCAGAAAAGTAACGCTCCGATCCTTCATGGGATGAGAACCTCTAAAGGGACGTCGACTCTATGAACTACACCCTCAACTATACTCTTTTCTAACGGAGAAGTTATTTCCGAATATGCATCAGGTCCATTCTGAAACGGAGTATTAGAGGGGTCCTTCTGAAGAACATTAAGTAGACCATTTCTGTATCAGTTGCACGCGTTATCGCGTCTCCCCCTTTTGCTTGGGCCGGCTTACGTCCGTCAGTTAGTGGAGAGACAGAAGTCAATCTGAGCACTTACCTCGGAATTTAAGTTGTTTAAATCAGTATTAGTACGGTCAATCTCTAGTCGCTTGTCAATTAGAAGCTCTTCCGATTCAGATTGGTCTACGACGTCGGTTTGGTTCCGCATATGGTCTGCACAGAAACACGTCCATTGGAAAGCTAAAACAACACATGTTCTCAACATACCTGAGCATAAAGTTTTAGAGTGAGATAGATGAGCAATAGGCTCTGCTAAGGGATAGTGTGGCTGTGGAAGTGGGTCATGATGAACGAATAAATCTGGGCATCGAGACTCGACAAGTGCAAGGACTTTTGAAAGTTTTGGATGGAGCATTAATCCAGAAGAAAAATATATATTTGAGAGAGTTATATGAGCCTTTTGGCTGGGCTCCGCCATGCTGAGGTAGTGGAAGAAAGGAAAGAGGCGGGCGGGTGTGATGAGCGTGACTAGTTGTGACAACGCGAACACCTTGGCGCGACGCGTCTTTTCGGCCCTCCTCTTTTCAACACAGGATGGACGCACAAGACATCCCGATGAGTTCTCAATTGAGCGTCCACGATGAAGAGCACGATAATTCTATACGATGGCCCATTCATAGTGCGTTAGACAACGTCGACGAGCATGGTACAAATCTGACCACTTTTGGCAACTTTTCATTGTCTAGTTGAAGTCCGACTTTCGCCTGCCAGCAAAGCTCGATTTGATACTATTCGGGAACACGTACAGCAGCATATTTACTCGGACACCCATATTATATTACCGTCACAGATAACAGGGTGGGAGAACGTAAAAATACTAGCGGATAATGTCGAGTACATCGTTGTCTCGGAAACAGGTAGGTTTCCTTATATTACCGCGATTTACTGCTACTTACCCATCCGCAGCTTGCCCCCACGACGTCCTTCCAACCTCAGAAACCGAGCTTCTAGTGCATGTTTACCAACCATCGGAAGAAGAGACAGCAGAAGAGATGACGGGGGGAAGCGGAGATGCGCCAGGAGACGAAGTCATGGCAGCATCTGTCTCTGAGCTTCCATCACGAACACTCGAAGGGCTATGGTAACTCTCGTTATGAGATCCGGCGATCTTACCGATGAACTCGAACATTTCAGGGGCAGCTTGATTTATCCTGACGATGTGAAAGCAAAGTTACTCAACTACATCTACGCGACTCTCGTCTTTTCCGATGCTGATATAGACTTTAACATTGTCTCCTGGAATCGGTGCGTCCTTTTACGTATAACCGTGATTCGGGGATTTACTATTCTTTCAGGGTTGTCCTCCTTCATGGCCCGTAGGTTTATTCACTTTGTTACCATTTTTCTAGTCTCACAATCATTGTGAAGGCCTGGAACAGGAAAGACGTCACTCTGTCGTGCACTGGCACAGAAGCTCTCTATCCGACTTGGTTCCCGCTACTCCCATTCGCGCCTTTTGGAGATAAACTCCCACTCCCTCTTCAGCCGATGGTTCTCCGAATCAGGGAAACTCGTCCAGAAATTATTTCAAAGCGTGAATGAGCTATGCGACGAAGAAGACTGCTTTGTGGTCGTTATGATAGGTTCGTCTAATCTCTACTTCAGTCACAGAATTATTTATATCTATTCTATTTTCGCTAGACGAGGTAGAGAGTTTAACAGCGGCAAGAGCAGGTGCGATGGCTGGAACAGAACCTTCGGATGCGTTGCGGGTAAGAATCGTACCTTTCTTCTGAAAACATTGGCAATTCATATTTTAATAGGTAGTGAATGCTTTACTCACCCAATTGGACAAATTACGACATAAGAAAAATGTCCTTGTCATGGCCACGTCTAATCTAGTCAAGGCAATTGGTGTGTGCCGGACAATGAATAATATCCCATCCCATCTCATATCCGCCACACCATAGACTCTGCATTCATCGACCGAGCGGACATTGTGCAATACATCGACCTGCCACCCCGTGAAGCGATATATGAAATCCTCCGGACATGCCTTGACGAGCTAACAAAAAAGAATCTTGTTAACCCCCTTGTAAGCAAACCCGCTCACCTTCTCATTCAGTCACCCCTATTGTGATTCATATCCCTTTTACCACCAGGAAATTCCCACCGTTACACAAGCGATTATATACTCAAAGGCCACTAGGGATATTATCTCGGAAGACATTCCGCGGACTGACCGTGAACGTTCAAACAGAGTGGGTTACCGCTTACTCGAGCTTTCCGAAAAGTGCCGGGTACGTCAGGAATTCAAACGGTCTTTATCTTTTGATTGTTTTGTTTACTGACTTGGTTTCGCGTTCAGGGCATGTCTGGCAGAACACTACGTCGGCTCCCCGTCCTCGCACATGCTCATTATCTCGGCCTGCCGCTTCCTTCCATCCCTGCCGCTAATTTTTCCGCAAATAAGGCATCGAACCGCCACACTAGTAAATCTGGGAAGAAGAAGAAGGCGGGGGAGATAAATCGCAAGCTAGGAGGCCCGACGACAGAGGTAGAACAATGGCTCGATGCAATGGAAAGGGTCGTGCTTGCACAGACTGGCGAACGCGCGAGGATTGATGCACTGTGATGAGCTAGAAGACAAAGAAGATTGCACGGGATCGACATTATCATTTCATTTCAATTTGTATGCACAACTGTACCGCCTTAACCCTCTGCACGTATCAATTGTCAAAACAGCGCGTCAACGTTTGACGTCTTTGATATATGCCAATGATCGCCGTGACACCTTCCCTCCCTGCCACACACTTCTAATCACGCGACAATGGCACAACTGACATTCACTCCGTAATCACCGTCTCATAAACCCCCCACAAGCGACGGACATCGTCATCAAATTCACCCCCTATGCATAGCCTATCACCACTCTCCGGAAATCAACTCAGTGTCAGAACGTAATTTCATCGCGTCGCTAAATGCAAATACCAGAACCCACCCAGGTAGGAGCCTCGACACTTTGATTGAAAGATGCCAGAACGTGGGGGCATGCACACCCAGAACGGTCAAGCTTTCTCCAAATGTCCAAAACCCACTTTGATTTCCGTTTACCCTTTCTTCCGGGAGTCAAGCTAGTCAAAGGTTGACCCAGACAGCCCATTTGCACACTTGTTGTCTTAGTAGCATCTGTCCTCCCTCGCGTCCGCGTCAGTCAGTCAGTCAGTCAGTCATCATCTACATACCCTCATGTAGGCTTAAATACCAGATGCATCGGGATGCCGTACATACGCTCCAGAAATCCAGATCCTCTTCGTCAATCATCCCCCTCCATGTGCCTATCACCGTCCCATTGGAATTATATCGCAAAAGGGTTGGTTCGGCCCATTTATAAACACCATATAAGGATCAAAATAATCAACTACCTTGTTCTTCGTGCCAACAAAGATGAACCAGGCAAAATCTCCCAAAATAAACAAATCGCCTTTGAGCCGTGTTTTTATCCCCCTTTATTGACATTTGACAGGATCCGGACCAAAATGTACAAGTGATCCATTAAAGTTTTAACCCGCTCCCCTCACCTTGGTTGTACATACACCCGGAGGCTTGGTGGCGTTATCAACAAGTTACCATCTCCGACCCGCCCCTGCAAAACAAAAAGATCGCCGTACTATATTGCCACCGCCGCCTACCCCGGCTTGAAAAATAGTTTCAGATCATGATCAGGCAGGGGCGCGGTTGTGCCAAGGAAAAGAGGAAAACATAGCGGACTTGAGGCCGGATGACAGAGACCATACTTATGGATAGATCGCATATGATACAGATATAAGAAAAACAGAAACGTAGTAATGAATACTGGGCACTAGGCTAATGGTAACCGGGATTATGGATTAAAGGTAAGCGTACCTAGTTGTACGTTTTCCTTGTGTGAATTATGGTAATTTGGAGGGGGGTAAGGATAGGAGGGAGGAGGGATAATGGAACTAAGAGGTACAATGAGAACGGGACGGGAATGCGGGACTAATGGGAATGGGAGTAAGAATGAAATGAAAACAAGAATGAACCCAGCAATAGGAAAACCATTGGGTTTTGTTTATAATGAGCAATGGCGTGAAGCAGAAGAGAAGGGTTCCTTGATAAGGGGCAGCCGGTGCCATTATAGTTCGTACGACGGGGGGGGGACCAGGCAATGCGAAACGAATTGAAGCGGGAAGGAGGTGAAAGGAGAAGACTTGCAGTATGACAGAGCGAATAAAATAATAATCGAACAGATCCAAACCGCGGAATATTTTGACGTCGCAACGTTGAGCGACCAGTGGAATTGACTTGATAATTGCTTTATGGGGCACTAATCTTCTCCACCTTTGGTAAATGCGCCTTCTCATTCGCTGCATGCGAAATGGTGACATATGTCCGTCCCACCTCCCCCGAGTCTTCTTCTGATGCTGACAGGCCTGGTGGTACTGTAGGCTGCGACCCGCCGAGGACAGTTGTTCCTTCATTCTCCACTGTTTCGTATTCTTCTACCCAGTTGCGGAGGGCCATGAAGCGTGGCGTCTTAATGAACTGCGCACAACATCAGGATCAGAGGGAGAAACAATTAAGAGAGGAAGAAACGGTTACGCACCTTCGGCACCGAATCCGTGGCCATCAACCTAAACACATGCGTCTGAATCCGCTCATACAACCTAATCATCGTCTGCAACTGCGTCGCATTCACCTGCGCCGCTTGCTCAGGCTCCAACCGTCCCTGGAACGTCTTCCCCGTCATATCCGTCATCACCTCGCTCAAATACGCTACCAGTTCATTCCTAAGCCCATGGTCGATGTTCAACTCACATTGGGAGGAAGGAGCGAGGTAGGTGTTGTAAATGACGAATGCCATCTGGATGAGCGACTCGTGGTGCTTCTCCATTGCTGCTTGGCCGGGAGTGGCTTTTCCGGTGGGAGGGCGGGCGTTGGCTGCCATCGCAGAAGAGGTAATATTGAACTTGCGTTTGAAATCCTGGACTTCAAGCCAGAACGACAAATTCTCTTCACAGAAATTGCCCCTCAGGAATTCGCGGAACAGCGAACGGAGGGCTGGCTCATCAAGGATGTACTTCAACCGATCCGTGTTCGATTCTTTCGGGCCCTTCAGCTGCCCAGCCTGATAATCATTCTTGAGTTTCTCTGCCATTGAGATCCGCCGATGGATCTTTGCGTCAGTGGCTTGTGTGATGGTTGCGGGATTCGCTGGGCCATTACCTGGTCCATAGGCCAACTCGTTGGCCATTCCTTCCTCGGAAGCTTCGATGGATGGACGGTCCATGCTGTTGATATTGGTTTTGGAGCCGTTGGGGGAGTCGGTACCTGCGAGGCGGGTGCTGGCACCTTGCTCCCACCGCGCGACCCGCCTTCCTTCTTCTGTAACACGGTAAATAGCTTTCGCTGTGCAACGGAACTCGCCCGTTTCCTATGAAGCGTAAGCGTATACTTCTTACGGAAAAAAAAAAGGCCGGACTCACTGCAGCAGCGGTACTATTTCCAGTCGTCCCCCTCACCGTAAAGATAACAGCCGAATCTGTGCCCTTGCGCTTATCGCTAACGAGGGCGATCAACCCAAACCTCACAAAGTGCGCTGCCATCTCCGCTGCCTCATCGCGTCCTACAATCGACGTAAAGTCGCACAGCCATTCAAGCGCCGACACGGCTGTGAAGCAATCTCGATAGTTATGTAGCTGTCCCTTGCCGATGATGGCGCTCGCACGCTCCGAGACTTCCATCAGGGGGATGCCTTTGGATCGCTCATGGTATTCGACACCAGGATCGTTGGGGTCGTGAACGACCGTCATGTAGTTGGGTTGGCGGCCGGCGAAGCGGCGGAAGAGGGCGGTGATGACGGATTGGGAAATGATGATTTCGTCGTCACTCGTGCGGCGTTCGAGGTGCAGAAGCTTCATGCAGATAGGCTGGGTGGCGAAGACCTTGAGAAGGTGGTCTGCGTTCATGCCGTTCTTGGAGATGAAGCGTTCGAGGACGTGGAGGCCTTTGGGAGTCAACATGTAGACGCCACGCTCCTTGAAAAGGTTGGATGTGGGGTCGGCGCCGTTCTCAATGAGGCGGGCATCCATGAAATGCTGGGCCATAGCTTTGGCCATGTCTCTTGTCATTGAAAACGTCGTTGTGGTTGTGGTCGTGACGATGCGTGTGGGTTCGCGGGGGTCAGGCCCACGATTAGACTGGGAGAACTTGAGTGACGCCAGGTTGGCAGCCGCCTCATCACTGGGGAGGTTGAGTGGGTGAGTGTGCGCAAGAAAGGGGAGTAGATTGCACTCACGTAGTAAATGAGTTTGCAAATGTGCGGAAAAATTGCTTGTGGGTGGTCAACTCGAGAGAAACGATAAGGGTCGCAAATAAATCAAGAGTGTCCTGCGGGTGAGACAGTC
>Ga0157379_10001597_pt1 | contig 18686 bp, 18 predicted proteins | sample S25metaG_FD_121802 | JGI IMG/M metagenome (GOLD analysis project Ga0157379, IMG submission 121802) | Switchgrass rhizosphere microbial communities from Kellogg Biological Station, Michigan, USA - S2-5 metaG | ecosystem: Host-associated > Plants > Roots > Rhizosphere > Soil | place: USA... | reverse complement strand
CTACATCCCTCTGGTCGTGGATTATTTTATTTCCCTTCGGTGCGTGAGGCTATGCAATTTTCGTCAGTGACTCCGTTTGGGCGCTTAAAGGTAGCGGTGGCTCAATGAGACCTACCTTAACTTCCATTGTCACATGTGATTCCTTTGGCTGTTCACTGTTTTCTCAGATTGGGTACTGTACAGTTTCCAAACTCAGCAAAGTTTTGCACCACATATCTGAGCTCGACAAGAAACAGTACCCAATCCCAAATAATAACAAATTTAACATTTGAAAGAGGGCAGGTATGCTGCATGAGAAGTGGCAATCTTTGATCCAGGCAGCAGGCACTACAGGTTCTGTGGCAGGAGAAGTACTGGCTCCCAGCAGCATCAATGGAGCTAAAGCAGAGCAGGATGATGTGTTAGGGGTTGACTCTGGAGGAAGACTGGAGTCGAAGTGTTCAGAGTTGGGTCGGAGAAGGTCAACAGGCAATTGGGGGAGGGTAACGGGTAGGACTTGGCTTCAACTTATGTGTTGCGCCCACTTGTACGATTAGCGGGTATGTCCTATAATTTTGGGACAGAGGTCAGAGGCCAGAGTCGGACGGAAGTCGGACAATGGTTGGACAGGGATCAGAGGTGGTCAGAGTAAGGAACACAAGGTAGGACGAAGGGAATGACGAGAGAAGACAATGCAAGTAACATAAACAGAATATACACACACAGGAAGAATTAGAACACAATAATCAGATTGTCTTGTATCGAAGGAGATACACGGTTTAAATACAAAAGGTGTTCGGAGATGAGGAGGTGGAGCAGGAACAGGTATTCGGAGTTCAGGGGAGGAGCAATTGAGTGACATGAGGTCGAGTCAACACATGATACAGGAGCACAAGGAAAACAGAACTACATGATTGTCAATTGCAGGGTGATAGGGAAGGGTCAGATGGAAAAGATGAACAGGGATGAACAGAAACAGAACAAGGGAAATAAGAGATAAGAGTCGGAACATGAACAGAAAAGGGATAAGGAATATCAGAGGTTTCGGAGGACTCGGACTTGGCTCGGAGGTGAAGGACGGAACAGGACTTAACACGATGCAACAGTACTGACAAGTACAGCACTAGCTCCTGAAGAGAAACCTGCAGTAAACAACAATGCAGAAAGCAAGACCAGCCAAGATGAAGGGGACCCCACTTTCTGAAACAGCTGCTAAAGATGAAACAGTCCTGATGTGTGCAAACACCGATTGAAACAACCAAACATACCTTACCTCCAAAAATCTATTTTGAAATATAGATTCTGTCTCTTCCTCTCAATTTCCGCTTTTTTGAATGACTGCTGTGCTCTACCTGTGCCCGACCTTCACACCTATATCAAATGTTGCACATTCCTGCTCTCTGCACTTCCCACCTGTCTTCACAACTTGACAACACACTTTCCTTTTTAACCCACTTCAGTTTTCCTTTTGACCTTGTGATGTGCCTCCATATTTGGCTCAACTTGTTGTAAGATGTATTTTTCGGCTGCTTTTACCCTTTTTCATCCAGATTTCTTTTTCTTTCACAAAGCAAACTGTGGTGTTATTTCTTTGAGGTTGTGGTTGACACTGGAGACATGTCAAAATTATCTGAGACACAAAAGTTACAGAATATGTTGAAACAATGCCATATTTTATCATAAATTTTTGAGGCAAGAAATTGACAAAAAATCTGCCTTATTAAAGAAATTTCTTGAAACCAAAAATTTGAGAAAATATTTTTCTTCCCAATGGTTTTTTGAGCCAGGAAATTGGTGGAAACTATACAATTGTTCTTCCATTGTTGTCATTATACATCTGAAGAAAATACAGCATTTAAGATGATTTTTTGATCCAGGAAAACTTCAAAAAAGCAGAAATTTAGAACAACAAATGAAATAGAAAACTAAATATCCCCCACATTTTTTTTATGTGGACAGGGTGACAGAATGTTAACTTTTGGCTTACTTTTTTTGTATATTTCTTAAATTTCTGAAGATTTTTTGGGGACTGTTGCAAAAAATTAAGCCAAAAGTTGAAATTCCATCATCTTTTGCATCATAAAAATTGTATGAGAAATTTAGTTTTCTAATCCATTTGTTGCCTCAAAATTTTATGATAAAATATGGCATTGTTTCAACATATTCTCTAACTTTTGTGTCTCAGAAAATTTTAACATGTTTCCAGTGTGAGATTGTCTGACCCTTCTTCACCTGATATTTCTTTCCACATTGTTTCTCAGGCACCTCCTTTTGTTTTCTGTCCTATGTGTGTTTTCCACCTGTAAGTGTACTGTTTCATACTGTTTCTGTTGGCAGTTGGGTAATAATTATGGATTGAAGGTTTGCAAGGAAATGGAGTCTATGGATAATTCTGAGTTATGTCTGCAGTGGCTACAAACTGAAGAGATCATCATACTGCACGTCTAGTGCTGATTAAATTAAAATCCAAGGTGGTATAAATGTTATCTCATCCAGTAAGGGCAACGAGGGCCGTATACAGTGTTACATAGGTGTGGTGGGCGAGTGTTGCCAGCTTACAATGTAGAAAGCTGATCAGCTGGAACTTAAATTTCAATGTTGTTTCTAAAACATTTGGTAGAAAACATTGTGTTACTGGTATGTAGTGCTTAGGGTTCTCATCAAATGATGCTTAGCAGTTTTTTTGGCTGAGATAGGAGTGGCTGGAGGTGTTTGGGGCAGATACATTAGCACCATGTATGTGTGGGTCTCGGTAGAGAGATGAAAATATTATCCCCTTTGCTGATATATTTGTGAGGGAATAACTTGGGATAGTTCCCAAGATAATAGGAACTCTACACAGTCCAAATATATGAGGAGGGGGGCCAAGAAGTCAGTCTATGAAGGTGCATAGATGTGTCGCAAAAATCGAAAACGCCTGGCGAACCATTTCAGGAAGGAAAGACTCTGATCAGGGCTTATCGCGCCTCTTCAGGTTTGCTTCAGGCCCTATCAACGTTTTTCCTTCCTGAAATGGTTTGCCAGGCGTTTTCGATATTTGCGACATGCATATAAGCTCTTGACTTTGTAAGCTGGCGACGCTCACCCACCGTAACCTATGTAACACCGTAGCCATATCCCCAACTCTTTTCAGGACCAGCTAGCACCACATTAAGTTAACTTGTGCACAATTTGTTATTTCGTTAATTTGTGCGTGGTCCTTTCCCAAAGCAATGAATGAGGCCCGAAGCCTCAAACAGAGGGTGACCAGTGACCACTCTCAAACAAGTGGAAATTTACAAAGTAGGTATTGACTTGGCAAATGTTCACCCCACTTACGGTGGAGATTCAACAATGGCCCATGAGCTCCCTTCAAATTTCAGATCTTCAAGAACTTTCACTTATTTCAATTTTGGCTGCATCACTAACACCTGTATTTCAGCCAAGGTTTTGTGCTAGAACGCCTCAAAGTTAGACTACCACAAATTCACATTCTTGTCGCTCAGGGTTCAAGTTGAGAGTCTCGTGGCTTTCCTTTTGCTCCCTGATTTCGATCTATGATTATTGAACTTGGGGCCTTTGGGCTCTCCCCTACTCCGCAGATAGATAGCTCTATGCTGCATTCTACGTATTTTAAATAAATAACAAGTTAAAACTGATTACCTATGAAAAAATAAAATTGAAAAGTTAAGCACAAGAAAACTGTCCACAGGAGACTTCGGGGGGGGATGATTAATTCTGAAGAATTAAGGGTCAATACCCACAGATCACCATCCGGAACCAACTCAGTGGAGCGCGGACATGACATAATCAGAGTTGGGGAAGTTAATAACTAAAACTCGTCCGCCCTTTGTAGTTCCCGTCATATTCCCATAAGTAGTCATTTTGGAGGAGTTTTCATGAGTGGCATTATCTCCAATTCCGGTTTCACCGCTTTGAGGCCCTCGCAATAACTGAACAGATTATCCACTGTGTTAAGGGAGCTCTCGCTTCTCTCCGGAGTATTCTATGTTTCATATTGCCATGTGCAGGGCCCGCTCACCTACCCTGCCAGACTGTGGAGACTTTCGAAAACCCTTGGTTCGTGGTTACTTGCAATTTCTGAGACATTTATCAGGGCAACGAATGAAATCGATGCTTGTAAGCTACAGCTAGGTAATATAAGCTACAGCTAGGTAATATACATTCTCACTAAAATACATGGCGGAGGGGAGGGAATAAGGCACTAATCGTCCAGACCAGAACATTCTTCAGATCTATCGTAGGTTATCAATTTCCCTCTATGAACGGTATATATCAAGTCAAATCTGAAAAGGATCATATTTCAGGTAATGACTCTCCTAACTGTAACCGCTAACCTGTTGCGTGGATAGACCTTGACCTTGGTCAGGCCCAGGGATTTCATAATACCGGTTAATGCTTTATGCTCCTATGAAACTATATAAGGAAACCCCGAGCCCTGTTTTGTGTGTATCCTGGAACTTACCCAACATACTAAAATATTGGCGGTGCTCTGCATCGCGAATTCGGCGATTGCATCTACTACACATTGGTGGTCATCTCGATCACTACCATTCAAAAATTGGGCCATGAGTGACAAAATATTGCTACAAGGTCGATTCAACCCACCAGTGTGTATCAACGGCAAGTCCCAATCCTTCTGCGAGTGGGGTGACAGTGTCTGCTGGTCTTCTCCGATGACCATCACTAAGAGGCTGCTGGGCTAGGATATATCCAACGTTGAATTCGGAAAAGACCCCAAAAACCTATATTTGAAAGAATATCATAAACTATTGGCCACTTCATGAAGAAAGAGGTGGCATGCATCGGCAATACACTGTGCTCTCTCCTGTCCTCGAGACGACAAACCCAGCCCGTTGTGAGGTGGCTTCTCACCGTGTCTGATGAGGTAAATAGTATTGTCCATTCGTCGTAAGTTTGAGATTGCTGATGCAGAGATCCCCAGAACAAAGCTGCAGAGGTAAAGATAGAGAGAGGTCTTGAGAGCAACCATTGTAGTGTTCGTCGGTTTGCTGAACGTTTGTGGTGCGGCCAAAGAGTGTTATATAGTTCATTTCCCACTAGGGTTGAACAAATGTGGTCTAAGGCGAAATGACGTCGTTAAATAACCATAAAGACGTGGATTGTCCGAGAGATGGAGACAGTTTCGGCTCGGGTGTATCGTGGATCAACTTTGTACCATTTGGAGTTTATCCAAGTCAGTAGATACTGAGACATTGGCTGTGATAGGCATTTAATGAACTTCATATGGGCCGTCCAACTAATGTCCAATATCATTGGTGGATATATTGTTGTCCAAAGATATGTAAGATTTTCGAAATGTCTGAATATGTACAGACCTGCCTTGGAACTTCCACTCTTCCCTGCAATATCATTTCTTGCTAAATAATAAGGGGTTTTGCGGACCGGTGGTTCCACAGACTATCTTTTGGTTTATGCGTCCCTGCTACGAACGCCATCGAGTAATTCGGCTGCCAGAGGGCAATGTCGACGTCTAGATTCCACGCCAATGGCGCGATTCTTCATACAAGTTCATCAGCCTTGTAACTCCTTGTAACTCAGGAATTACCATTATTGACGAGAAAAGACTTGGCAGACTCTGCGTATTAGACACTTCTCCAGCTTGGTGTCCGATCTGAGAACGCATGTTTAGAGTGTCCTAGGACGTTAGGAGAGCGCAAGTCGCTCTGATTAGACATTTTCAGCACCAAAAAGTTTCTATGCAAGATATGCTAGTCGACCTTACCTTTTGGTAACACTTTCAAAATGTCTCCCTCCGAAATTACTCCAAATTTAATTACTATATCATGACAGAGGGCCTCGAGGATTTACTCTGCGCCTTAATTTATGGTAAGGCATTGTGCCATCTTGAACCCCTCGTCCAGGTAGCATGGGAGAAGATTCCTTATAAAGCGTATCACCTAGAAATCCATTGTCTTTCGCGGGAATGCTGTCCCGAAGTCGCAAACCAACTCAATTCTCCTTATGGACTCCTGTGAAATCATGAGTATCAGAGCCAGATATGTTATCCATGTCGCTCACGTTACTTCTCGACCGGTCTTCTCCAGTCAATGCACATGTGAGCCACTGAAATGATCGGAATGAAGTAATTAAATAATTTTAAAAAGCTCAGTAGAGCGGTTGTGATAGGTACGATATACAACCACCGTCGGGATATTCACCCCAAAAGTTTCGTCAAACAGCTTTGAAAAGCAAAGAAAAGTAGAATGGTCCAATTCTTCAATTCTTTGCCAGAATAGTACTCTATGATTAGTCATGCAGGGGATTAGATTTATAATCTATTACAACCCGTAACGTGCTCGGCATTACCACTTAGCAGAGGGAGTGAACAGAATTTGTTACGGACTTCAAAAGGACCTCCTGCTCTCCCAAAGAAGGGAAGGATAGAAGGATTATTAGTTTTCCGAAGAAATTCTGTCACTATTCTATGAACTTTGCCGCAGTTGTATTTTTCGCTTCTGTTTGGCCTGCTGAAATTCCAAGTCACCTATGAGGATCAACTGTCGTAGGAATCTGAGTGCATGGTCTGTGTCAGGGTTTTGACGAAAAATACGCAAGCTCGGCCGGTATGCCGAAGCCGGAGAGTGTATACGATATACCCGACTCGGAACTGAGCTGCGCGAACGGCTGTTAAAGGGCTCAAAGTTCGACAGGTTTGAGCAGCAATGCACAATGCAAGTCACCTGGAGGCGGACACTCTAAACTTTCATCCCATCTGACCCACTTCCACCGCCGGAGCAACAGTGAGAATTAGAGCACTCGAATTAGTATCTCACATCGTCCTCGCTTTTGCTCTCGCACAAGTTTGTCGCGGCCTGGTCGTAGTGAAGCAAAAGTCGTAACTCTAAACGTTGGGAAACAAAGATTTGTCAGCTGCTCCATCCACAGAAGAAGTTACAAATATCTCTTCATAACTGCAGCGAATGGAAATGTGACTACTTTAGGGGCACCTTCTGGAACCTCTAGGGCAGTATACCCTTGGGTTCTAATTGGCTGCCACAGGTCGTTCGATTTGTTATATATACTTACCTTCGAAATGTCCTAAACTCTCTACCCAGTGACACACCTGAAAGCCTGTCGTCTAAGTGGATGACCACTCCTTGCTTCAACTTCTGCATGACCTCCACTGGTATTTCCTGCAAGTACGCAGTCTTAAATGGGGAGTGGTACGCACTATGGATATTCTTCATTGGACATTTAATAACAACCTTTCGATTCTCTCAGGAATGCTGTCCAGGAATGCTGTCAGTATTGCTGACTCCAGAGTCTCCAATAGTCTTACTTCGTCTCAAAGAGAATTAACGACCTATTTCATTTAGACTGCAGAGATTACTGGTTATAGCATCTGAGCGAATAGTTACATTTCGATAGTTTGTAGAGAAACTGCAAACTGTCTTCGTCAAACTTCGAATATACCTGAGTTTCCTCCATGGCAAAGTAGATCGAACCTAAAATGGATATCCGTATGTACTCTTGGATCTTGCAAGTGCAATACAATGCGTTGCAACACAAATAGGACTTTTATTGACGGAAGTGCCAGAGCTGTGATGAAAGCGCACTGCTGAAGTCAGCTGCTCCCAGAATGTGGAGTTTGGATCACCGCAATGGCGAAGGGCCACTGGGTCAGCAGGTCCATTAATCATCACCAAGGCTTGGTGCTCTGTTGGAGAGCTACAGCCCTTCCTATGCCAAATTGCTTAATGAATGAAGACGGATCTGAAATGGTCACATGGCAATGGCATTTCCTGTCGACAATGGTGTGAGTATTTTCGGCTGAAACCGTTTGAGCGCCAGTCCAGAGTATTTTACTTGCACATCCAACGGGTGGCGTTTGGATTTCCTACGATAGTTTCCTCTCACCGCGACAACTACTCTGGCCCAAGGTCTCTGACAGTTCTCTTGTTCTCAACAGTGGGTATTGTTACCAGCCCAATAGTGCCCTACCATGACCCTGTTTCTCAGAGGCGGATTATACAACGAATTTTATGCCTAGGATTACCATTCATCGTGTTTTGCCACTGGAGCTTATGAGCAAAATATTTGTCGATACTCTGGATTTTATCAACTTGGACTGCAGCTCGTCCTCTTTTCAACCTTACGATCCCTTCTGTGTTCCACCGATATCTCCATCGTCAGCGCCGTTGTCCCTCCTAGCGGTCTGCCGCACCTGGCGCTTTATTACCCTGGGAACACCTGCACTCTTCACGAGAATCTTCCTTCATGGCCAACGATTATCTGTCAATCCGGCCGTTGTTATACCAATGTGGTTGGAGTACTCTGGCCCGTTGCCACTTGACATCGTTATTCAGCCAGAACGCTGGTCCTTGGATAACCTGCTCTTTATCACTGACGAGACCCACGTTTGTCGGCTTCTCAACCAAATATACCGGCATAACTATCGTATTCGTACCTTACGGATCAGCGAGTTTGGAAGCAGTCTTCTCCTGGGATCCATACAAGAGCTTCAAATGCCATTTCTAAAGGAGCTCACGTTAGCAGAACTTGGCTCTTCAAAATATAACCCATACAAAATTCCACGGATAGTTACACCCAATCTGGAAAGCCTACAGATGATATGTCCACAATGGGATGCAGTAATTGACTTGGACCGAGTTGTCTCCGGACCAAAGCTACGTACTTACAGGAATACAAGTGTTCCGCAAACACTTCCACACCTGGTAGGGATTCTGCGGGACAATTTTCAACTGGAAACTTGTATTCTCGATCGCTGGGAAAGCAGCATTGGCGCAGAGGTTATTTCAAAAAGCATCCGGTTAGATATGCCTCGTCTCCGTCGCCTCCATCTCTCTGAGGCTTCAGCGGCAACGGAGCAGAATTTGCACCACCTTGTCCCCTTTCTTGAAGCCTTAAAAATCCCCGTGATAGAGGATTTGAAGCTTTTGTCTTACATCCAGTGGGACACGGTCACGGAGGAGCAGCGGTGCAGTCTTCGACACGCATTCCATTCCTTGTTCCCGTCAAATACTTCGTCCTTGACGACACTACATATTCAGCACTTTAATCTCATGGATATTGACTTTGTCCTGCTATTTCCCAAAATGGTTTCCCTTCAAAGGCTACGAATTGTGGACGGAGGCCTCTGCGACGACGTCATCCAGGTCCTCGCCCTTCCTCATATATGTCCCCAGCTCGTTTCGATCAGCCTCACGTCATTATGTTCCGATCAAACTATGTTGGTGTCCATGTTAGAAATACGTCTGAGGACAGTCCCATGTTTTCCAACGAAGGGATTACAGGAAATCGGAATATTCTGTAATGGCCTTTCGCAGAAGGAACAAAAAGGACTCAACGGCCTCATCAAAAAATATCCCGGAAAATCTTGGAGTGTTTGGTACCCAGAACCTGAATGAATAATTCGGCTGATGGGTATTGAGATAAGGAAATGGGAACGATGCTTATATTGTAACACTTCTTATTCAATACATGTAACGTAAATGCTTCGTCTTAACTGGCGTAAAATTTTAGTTGATTACGCAGACCCATCTGTTATAGGAGATGCATCACGGTTTACAATCCGTTTGTTGGAAATGACAGGGCAACAGGTCGCCAGAAATTATTCTATCACAGAGAGAGAGGTCAAATATTATTTCAATGACCGACAAGGGCTATTGACATTTATTTGCTCTCGGCATCGATGCCGGATGCTCCCTGAATCTTCTCCATGTTAAATCCATCACTCGCCTCTGACGCCAGTCTTGCCAGCTTGCATGCAAGGCTCAGCGCCATCCCAAGCTTCTCTGACGTTGCTTCAGACTACAGCCCAGATGGTCCTTAATCAGGATATGTATTTTCCCGATGGAAATCTAGTCCTAGTTGCAGAGAATACAGCTTTTCGGGTCTACAAAGGTCTTCTAGCGAAACATTCAACTGTTTTTGCTGATATGCTTGAAATTGGAGCTTCTGAGGAGCAAGACACAATTGACGGTTGCCCAGCGGTCAGACTTCCAGATAAGGCTGACGAAGTTCTCCAACTTTTACGAACGATTCATGGGCAATTGTAAGTCATGGTTGTTCTTCACGTTTTCTAATTTATTCAGCTTAAAACAGCAACTTTGATACTGAGAATGCGATGCACCTCACTCATGTATTGCGACTCTCTGCTAAGTACATGATGGACACCATTCGCCTTACAGCATTCAAGAAACTAGTCTCCAAGTTTCCTAGCAAACTCATAGACTGGAGTCGTGTTACTGTGCCTTTACCAGAAGAATGCGGAGAGATTATTAGGGCAGGTATTGAGGCACACACGGAAATCCTTCTTCCATCCGCATACTACGCCTTATGTAGGGCAGATGTCGAGGAAGTATTCAGGTTGGAGCTGCCTTATTTTGCTCTGGAAGCCTATTTCCAGGGTAGGCACCGACTCACTCGGACTACAACACAATTACTGGCTGATATCATTGCTCGCATGCCTCATCATTACGCGGTTTCATGCCATGATCCCGAAAAGTGCACTGAGCTCCTATCTAAGCTCAAGCATGAAGTGGTGGAAATTCTTCGCCGGAAGGATCCCGGTGCCACCCCCTTCGAGATTGTTACCTCCCTGTCTTTGAAGGACTCTGTCGTAAATCAATGCAGCTGGTGTAGAGGATATCTGGAGGGTCGATTCACTACCTGGATTCAGCGGACATGGTCGGAGTTACCACAATTATTTGGGTTGCAACCGTGGATCACAATGGTCCGTAAAGTTCATTTCTCTCTCTTGGCCATACTCATTTTCTTCGTAGGAAACATTGCTTAATTTGCATCTTAAATGAATCTGGTGCATCCGGCTTATTTATTCTCCTGAAAACGCTGTTTCTCTCGTTTCCCTGCAATTCTCACTATGTATACTACATCCTCTCGGAGCCTGTAAATTCCGCGGAACACTCCAAGTAAGCCTCCCTGTCACTGTTGTATTTCCCCTTTTCTTTGGTCGATCTGTTGTAACATTGACATAAATTTCTCCGCGCCTGATACCAAATGATAGCTGTACTTCATTTCCCTTCGATTCGGGAGGTTGGTTGACTTGCAGGTCAAGGCTCGGGATAATGACATCAGGGATCACCACAGGCGCCCACATTTTGCTTCCTCTCAGAACTTGCGACCCTTATGCTCTCTTCCAACATATATATTCCGCTCAGGCTACTGCAATGGAAAGTATATCATTCAGCTTTAATATGGAAAACACCCGCCGCGTCTCCAAACAACCACAACACCCTAAAGTCCCGAATATACCGGGAAAGAGTATTCCCAAGGCCATACCATCGACGAGGGCATCCTGTAAATGGATAATAATCTGAATGACGACTCTATCTAATTATACACATAGCTGTAGGCGAGAAACTCGTTCTGGCTCACTTTATGATTGGGAATACATATGTATGTAGACTCACTATAACTCCCTGTGCAAGTTAACCGGATTTTCCAGTCATATACTCGAACTGACTGGCTCCAAGATTTTCTACTCGCTTCCTCGAATGGCATTGATGGATTCATTCTTAATATCGGTCGAGAATCTTGGGAGCCGGATCGAATTGCTACAGCGTTTAATACAGTTAGAGAGCTCAACTTTAAGCTCTGCATTTCTTTCGATATGACCTCCCTTTCGGGTTCACAATCATCGGATTTTCTTCCATTTAGGAAGTATGTGCAATCATATGGCATTCACCCCAATTATGCTAGGGTAGACGGAAAGCCACTGGTGACCACATTTAGCGGGGAACATTCAACATTTGGCACTCGGAATCCCACAGAGGGGTGGAAGTACGTTCTAGCTCAACTTCCTCCTGTATGTGGTATTTTTCATTTCAATCCAAACATATAGTAATAGGAATTCCTCCAGATCCATTTTGTACCAACCTTCTTTGAACCGACCGTCGACCAATGGTTGACTAACGGAGACTGTAATGTGAGTAACAATTCGAGAAGATGAATAAAAATTAATACCATTAAAGTGGAATGGAGCTTGGCCTATGGGAGCAGCACCCGTTACGTTCGATACTGACGGGCAACGCATCGCTGCAAATCAAGGAAAGACCTATATGGCGACAGTCAGCCCTTGTTTCTTCACGGTAAGATACACCATTCTTTCAGTTTTTGTCCAAAATTTTAATGATTTGAATTAGCATTATGGTCCCAATTCCTATAACAAGAACTTTATTTATCGTGGTGATGATTGGCTATATAATAATAGATGGGAAATGCTCATTCAACAACGAGCACTGGTTGATATAGTAGAGATTCTATCCTGGAATGGTATTCTCCTGTCTATTATTTTCTATTGAACCTAAACTCACTTGTCGTCGATTTGCCTTGCCTTACCTAGATTACGGTGAATCCCATTACATCGGCCCTATCCGCAAGGATCAGCCCAATTCACAGGGCTGGGTCAACGGATTTGATCACAAAGGTAATTTTATTCGGTAGCATCTGCTCAGTAGTTGAATGCCTTTTAATCACAGGATGGCTCGAAATGACCTTTTATTATGCGCAAGCATTCAAGACAGGTATTTATCCTCCGATTATGAGTGACCGTCTATACATTTGGAGTAGACCGCATGCAGCATCTGTTATTGCTCGAAACCAGAGCATCCCCAAACCGCATGGCTGGGAATGGGTAAGCATCTCTCTCTTGGAATTATTCGCGTAAATTCTGATGATCTCATTACGGCTATTAGACACGTGATATTTTATGGGCTGTTGTCTTCGCAAAAGCACCAGCAAAGGTCACCCTCACTTCGGGTTCTCGTTCTCAGACCATCAATGTTCCGGCAGGAGCGACAAAATTACAAGTAGGAAGCCTACCGGGATACCAGACGGCTTCTTTGTCTAGAGGTCCAAATAAGGTGCTATCGCTTTCTCCAAATGCCTTCAATTTCACTCTCCATACGGATACTTATAATTTCAATTATTATGTTGCCGGTGCCGCGGCATGAAGCTTGAAGGGATATCCTGAATATTTATTGTTAAACATGTTGAATAATCTATAAATAATAGATAAAATATTTATCCCGGCTAGGATTCATTAAGAGTGATGCGACGTTTCCAATGAGGGATGCAATGTCCCGATTGGTATGATCTGTTCTCAAAGATCTTCTTATCATGGTCAGCGTGCAATTCTTTCAACACAGAAATCTCACTATTACCATCATCCTGTGTACATGTACCCACGGTTCTCTTTACATGTATAATACGACAGTCTTGAGTCGCGGGGTCGGACCTGCTTGCCTTGGGAGAGGTGTTATGGGGTTCTACACTGAGAAACATAGGAACTGGGTTGTTCTCATTAAATGCTGTATCTACTGTATCGCAAGAGCATAGAGTTCCCCGCTCGACCTCTGCATTTCGACGTTAGGAGCGGAACAATGAACTGCGTTCTGTATGTGCGTTATTATGGCCCGAAGGATCTTTTTTCTCTATAGTCGCCCCAGAGAAAATATTACGGGGACGCATTGGGTTTCATAGCTCTTTACCCGCGGTCGAACTGCGGAGCAAGGAAGATTCGCTATTCCACGACGGATAGGCAGAGCACGCTGGGTTGTAATATTGTTAAAACGCCGAGACTCACTTGACATAACCACAGGGCCGGAAGTGATGTTATTGCTGGGTATTGGTGTTTTGATCCTATCGAGGGGGTCGTGAATTCCGTTCGAGGGATCCGGGGAGTGAGATGGATGGTAGTTGAGGAAAATCGTCGCGTAGCTCTTTCTTGTCGTTGTTGTATCTTGTCGCTGTAAATCAAATATGGTCTTGGAAAATGGGGAGCGAAAGAGAGGTAAGAAGGTGATTATATTTATGTTGTGAGGACTGTGAGGGATAATATGTTGAGAAAAGGAATATAGTCAATGTATTTAAAGATGAAAAGATACTTGAAACCTGAGGGCGTTTGAAGCTTCTGAGTTGTAAATGCTTGAATATTTGATGTTAGGGGATAGAAAAAGGGGAGACGCCCTCAGAAGCTCTCCCTTTGTATATGCAGGCACAGCTGCTCCTGTGAGATAGATCAACTGTGAAAACCAGGTGAAAACTCCCAAAAAATACTGGAAAAATGGTGCAAATTTCTGCAATGCCCCGGGAAAGCAGAGAAAGGAAGTCGACCTTGAGGCTGCATGCTTCTTTGTTTGTCAAGGAATTGTGGGAAATTTAGGTTCTGAAATAAGAATTTGAGTCAAATGACCCAAATTTCGGATTTTTGAGTGGAAGGAGGAGAAGGAGGAGAGCAAAAGTCAAAACACTGAGCATGCCTTTTCCTGAGAAAAGCTTCCGTGAACATTGTTGTAACATTTGTGACCGTGGCGACATTAGTGTCCCTAAGGCCCACTTTGAATGGCCCAACAAAGAATAAAAATACGGAACAGTTCGGAGTGGCAGGAGTCGTTTCTTTGAGAATGGTACGTTCCTGAGTTAATATACGAAATAAATAAACCCACGATTGTAGCCCGAATCTCATTCGAGAGGTTCCGAAGCTTCGCTACTGGATGTTCTTGATTCCTGTTGATCCCTAAGGAAAATATTTACACGCGTCAAACACGCTGAGTTGGGGAACCTCTCTCCCCTGTCACATAACGGTTTTGCGTCGCGTCCGATTGTTACGCGTCTTGACTCCAGCTACCCACCCAGTTTTCGCTCCTTGAGCCCCGCATCTACTCTGTTACGATTCCTAGTTGCCACGCCCAAGAGCAAATCGAAAAGAAGCAAGCCCACGGCAGTGACATTCCCCAGTAGTGCGAGATTCATTCGTGTTCCAAGAGGAGTACCGGATCGTTAATGGGTGGCCACAATGGGCCAAGTTATTACCAGAGAATATCAGGAAGGAACGGCTGGTTAGAGATGAGGAGAAGGAGAAGAAGTGAACATTGTGTCGCGTCCACTTATTCATTAGATAGTATTTTGCTGATGGTTATCTGCAGTAGAGGAAGAATAGTTCTCATCTAAACCAGATGATTGCAATAGCATACAGCCAACGATGCATTCGAGATACGAGGAAATGTATAAAGTTAAATAATGACGCAAAGAAAATAATAATACAATTTCAAAGAATCATCTAACACAGAGTCCAATGAAATGTTAGTAATATAACTCAGAATCAAGAAACAACACCTTCACATGCACCTTCATCGATAAACCACAACAACCCTCCCATAATCTCCAGATCCCTCACCATCCCCCAACGCACACAACCACTTCTCCAACACAGGCCATCCCGTCCCAAACCTCGTACACAATTCATCCGTATGATGCGTTCCATCCAACAGCCCAGGCAACTCTACCGGATATGCGGCGGGATTTAACGGCGCATGTATAGTTACATTGCTATTCTGCGGCGTCGTAAGATTGCTTGTATAACTGTTCGTGTTCCCCCCATCAGGTGTACGGCGCTTTGATGAGAGGTTTGCAGTTGCAGTAGTGGGTGTGAGTGTGCCGGAGGGTTGGCGTTTGAGTTTGGGAGAGTCGGGTGTGGGGCCAAGGGAGGAGAGACGGCGGGATTCGGCAATTTCGTGGGCGATGCCGCTGCCTCGTCTGGCCGGTGGACGGTGGATAGGTTCCGGTGGTGTTGTGGTGGATGTGTCGCTTCTTCCGCCTAGTTGCACGGATCGGGCGTATTCTTCGGCTTCGGTGAGTTTACGAGCTGGGCGTAGGATGGAGGATATAGTTGTGCCCATCTGAGATTGGGAATGGGATCGTTCTGTGCAGTGGGGTGTTAGATGGTATTGAAGGTATTGATGGAGGATGCATACCTCTAACAACCCGCTGGGTGGGGGATAATGGGGCAGAGCTGGTCAGAGTGAAGCTCTTTCCACGTTTACGCGTCGATATGCCTATTGCTCTGTCTTCTGCGAGTTCGATAACAGGTGTCTGAGGAGGTTTTTGGGGCAGAAGGATGGGCCATCGATGAATACGTCGCACGAAGCCCTAGGCAGTTTGATAAGAATAAGCATCATAAGATGAAATGATAAGGATGAATTACTTTGATTACACCGAACGTCATGAATCGACGGACATCGATACCTTGTTGATACACATGGTACTCTTCCATCCATTCCAGAACCGTTTTGCCAGGCTTCAGACGTGAGTACAGGAATAGTAAATGCGGCCAATCGGGAATATCATATCCTAGAAAATAAGGTTTAGCTACGTGACTGTCTATGAGAGCCAAGGCACATACCAGGCTTGGTGACATACGGTCCGCATTCCTCTTTGACGATTGGATCATCCGCAAGCCATTGCATCGGTCGACCTAAAACGTAGATGTTGCTGTATTGGAAGACATCGAGCATCATGATGCATTGATAGTATCTGGCGAGGCTTGTTCAACTTGTGTACAAAAACATGAATCTAACGTACAGGAGGTGAGAGATCGCTAGTCTGGTCAACTCCAAATCACAATCGGCGAGGTCCGCAATACGAGTAACATGATTGATTCCATCGATATGAGGAACGACCTGAACGACAAGATGGTGATCAGATGCACCCTAGAAGACTCGGAAATTATTGCCTACCTTTGTCATGGTCACATCCCAGTTAGGCTCAACAAGGTCTATTATGTTGATTAACGCCAGAGGGACGGCCCAATCATTAACCGAAGGCGGATTGGGATAGAAAGGAAATAGTTTGAGTTCGATAGAGTTAAACTGATCGATGATGATGGACGTCTCGTGATACGAGTTTAGATCTTCGTATAATTGTTCGAGGATGGAATGAATCTGACGTCCAGAACTCTTCGAGAGGAATGAGGATTCTTCCTAAAGTAAGGCCATTCGGACGTCAATAACGTGTTACTTCGCAAGTAGACTCAAACACACCTCACAAGCCATCAGCACCCGAGCAATCTTTCGCACCACGGGCTCGTAGCAGCTCAAGTCCGCTGTCCGTTCAAAGACGAAACAGAGGTTATATCGGAAATGGACCCTTTTGTACTTGGATCCTTCCAAGCATACTGGGAATCCAATGATCCGGTTCTTCTGCGTTGAACATATGACGAGCCGACCGCACATATCCTGCGCTGGGATGACGAATCGCGATACATCCGAGAAATTGAATAAAGGGAAGGCTGGCCGTGGTCGTGGTGATGCTGTGTTCTTGTGTGGTGACGATGCAGGGATTCCATGTCGAGAGCGAAATGAGACGGGGGAGGATGGCGCAGAGTTCTCAAGGGTTGAGTTGGAACTCGCATTTGAATTTCGATGGAGAGGATGTGGAGACTCTACTATGACCTCCCCCGTGTTAATGGATGGGACCGAAGGTGCATCTGGAGCTGTATCTCCGCGGACAGCATTTGTACGCGACACCGCGGCTTGCGATATAACAAGACTTGTGGATGCAGTTGCTTGGGATATTAACCCTTCTGGAACCTGATGAAGCACAATAGGACCTCTTGACTCATGGAATGTCGCATAGAAAACGGACTGAATCTGGGGAAGAAACGTGTCCTGGAACTCTGGCATTATGGAGTAATCTGGTGAATGGTATATGAGGATATAAAAGGGGGAAAGAGGAGGTTTCTTACGTTATAAAACAATGGAACCTTTATGTCCTAAATGAAGGGTTAAAACTACAGTTCTACACGTTGGCTCGCCAACTTTTGAGTAGGCCAAATGGACTGGAACTGAACGTCCGATACGACTTAGGGGTGCGTTAATAGGGGGTCAAAATTATATGTTTGAAATAATCCGCATTGGATCTATAGTGCCATTGTCTTCTTTAGTATGATATTTCCCGGAATCCAAGGTTCGAAGTAAACTTGAAGGAGTCGGAAAGTAACTGTCGGACGCACGTGACTGCCGCAGTCACAGCTATTATGTAGAGCGTTGTCACCGCCGACTATTTTTCAAAAGAATTTATCTTTTTCGATAGTAGACACTCTTATACATAGATAAAATCCTGACTTCCACAAAAAAATTCGAATTAAGTATGAGGGCCGTGGATGAAGACTAATATGCACACCTAATCGTTCGGCGCTAGGGTTGAACGTGTTGTTTCATTGCTCCAAACCCTACACATCGGACTAGAATGTGGTACACCCTTCCTCTGAATTCCCGAATTTCATTTATATAATTGGATTTACTCATTTCTCTCAGAACAAAATTCTCAAGCAGTGTAAATACGTATAGAGTACAAGGGCCTGGGAGATCTGGTTCCCAGGTACTTATCCGGGAGGCTTCACAGGCTTCACAGCTATCGTCAGTATGCTTCGAACGAGCTTCTGAGATAAGTAGGGGTCTGTTAAAAAACATAGCTATCGTCAATCTGCTTCGCTTCGAAGTATTCTGGGACTGGGCCCCAAAAGCAAGTGCCAATCGTCTTGATCGCCATAGGCTGATCAAGAATGTTTTCTTAACTTAAGCAGTCCACTCCTACTAAGATCGAAGGCTACAAGACTGCCCGGTACTTACGAAACTGAAATAGGGATACCTTCTTTTCTCGATTAAAGCTCGCGGTCAAAACGGAGGATGTATGGCTTAAAATAATTATTCCCAGACAAAGTAAAACACTTTGTTATGAAAGGCTCATTCATTACTGATATTTAACAAGATATTTGGATTTTAGAAAAAGTCCAAAATCTGGGAGCCCTTTGTATCTGGAACGCGCCTCGCAACCTACTTCTCTGGAAATCATGAGATTACTTGAATCGGCAGGCAATCTTCAGACTCTCCATCTTAATATCTCGCTTTTTTCTGTCGACG
>Ga0157379_10001596_pt1 | contig 18693 bp, 11 predicted proteins | sample S25metaG_FD_121802 | JGI IMG/M metagenome (GOLD analysis project Ga0157379, IMG submission 121802) | Switchgrass rhizosphere microbial communities from Kellogg Biological Station, Michigan, USA - S2-5 metaG | ecosystem: Host-associated > Plants > Roots > Rhizosphere > Soil | place: USA... | reverse complement strand
TACGCGCAAAGCCAAAGTCTGCTACTTTGAGAAGAGGCATGCCTAACGGGAGGCCACTTGCATGATCAGCCGCACTGGCAGGCGCAAGCAACAAATTCTGAGGCTTTATATCACGATGAATAAGGTCGCGTTTACGTAGAAATTTGAGAGCACGGCCTTGAAGGAATTAGACATGGAACGGTCATCAATTGGAGGTGACGTACCAATTTGTCTCAGAAAGCACCGCACGCAACGCTCCTCCAGGCCTCCGGCTCGAGGATGTGGGTAGAATTGCAGAGGTTCATCAGGACTGGGCGAGTATTGAAGACCCTCAATTCGCCCACGACGCTTGATATATTGAGACAAGTCACCGCCGGCGCAGAATTCCATGATGAGGTGAATGTGCGTCGGTGAGTGCTGGGTCTCTCAATCAGAATGATCTCCCAACAGACAATTGGGAGATACAGGACACGTACCACAATATCGGTGAGAGATGTTATGTGTTTATAGGACAGCTGCTTCAAGATATCGATCTCTGACTTTAGATTATCGAGTAACTTGGGTGTTAGGACTCGGGAAACTGCCTTGATTGCCACAGCGTCATGGGTAGTCTGGCAAAGACGCGTCATTCAACAAATGGTACAAGGTAGGAACAAAATGAGAATTCACCTGGTGATACCCTTTGTACACTGTTGCGAATGAACCCTTGCCAATCTCTTGGGTTATCACGTAGGGTTTCAAGTCATCGTCCTCTGGTCGTTGACCGCTACTGGGTACGGCTGACGATGTTCCAGCTGCTGGAGATGCTGGTTGCGGCATAACATGTGTTGTATAGAAAACAAGTCGAGAGCGATGAAGGGGACGATAGGTGACAAGTGAAGGGGCGCTGACTAAGCCGGACTATTCCGGCCCAGTGGCTTAGGGGTACCATAGAGCATTTCAAGGTTCAGACCAGATCATTACGTTCGTCAACTATTTCTTAAGGATTGAGCAAGTAAATTTCAAGTAATTTTTCTCTGCATTTTTAAAGAATTTTCGTGGCCGGAATTCAGTGTCCAATTGCTCCAGTGATCGTGGTCTTGCACGTGGATGGCAACCCTTGTAACCATTGATATCTCGACGAGATTTTGCTTGCCCAAAACCCCTCCTGCACCGTATTATACCATTAATCTCAAGGCATTGAGCATCCGAACCTACCTAGGGCCCACTGTCCAGTGTAAAAACCACCCCAGGCAGAAACCTCCACATATTTGGAATCAACGAGGTAACGATGCGTCAGGTAATATCCGGCATTGTCTCTGACCAATTCGATCCATCCTTTTTCTGTCTGGAGATAGACGAGGTTAGGAATCTGACAGAACTCGGCTTCACGATTGTACCAATAGAACTGGCCAAAGAAGGCCAGGTGTGTCAGAATTTCAAATTTGGAGAGAGCTGAAACGATTTCAAGCTCAAGATTCTTTCGGCTCGGTTCGTTCTGTTTAGACGTATGGTCAGCAATTCGCACTGAGACTGAGGAATATTCCAGATACTAACTCGGATGTAAGGTAAGGGATTATACCACAGACGTTCAAGTTGGGGCGCGACCTGGTACAGCTTCTCCAAACTCTTGGGGTTTGGATCTGAGAACATACAAAATCGAAGAGATTTCATTTGGACAAGATGACTCCACGAAGAAAGGGTGAATCTAAAAGGCGTATACCAGAGCCGCTCCATGATGTCGCGGGGAAGACAATTCGATCCCTCTTCGAACGACAAATTGTCGAATTCCAATGTCCGTAATTTGATCATAGTATTCGCGGGTAGAGAGACAGTCAGCATGGTCGAAAGGGGACCGACAACACGAAGTGCCCCGAGTTGCGCATGTCTTTTGAAGAAGTCCGTTACAATATGGTGCCTAGTAAGGTCATCGTGCGGCTCTGTATCCCAGTATATTTCCATATGCAAGGTAAGCTTTCGCAGAATTGGCCAGTAGCATTTTGAGAATAATTCGAAAGTAGAGCTCTTGGGAGGCGCCTTGATGTATAGGTGCGTAAGTGATGTAGCAGCGTTGCCGAATATCCATTTAAGTGCAGGTTGTGGATTGAGAGCACTATTTACTGAGAAATCGATCGTGCATCGTTTCAGCCCAGCAAGACTATCTGGCTACATAACTGAGTAAGTCTCCGTATCCCTTCCTAAGTAAGGCTAAAACATACCGAGAATGGTACCATACTGGGAGGAAATCTCAGGTCTCCGTAGAATCCTGACCAGTCAAGACCATTTAGCGACAGTTCCTGAAGCTGCATCGGGGAATTATTAATTGCTTGAATAACAGTATCCAGCGTTCGATTTCCTAGCGTCGAATCCTCCCAAATAAAGCGTCGTAAGTTCGTCATCAAAGGCAAAGCAAGTCCCAACAACTGAGCGCCCAATATTCTTGAATACGCGTTGAGTATCGCTGGCGGTTTCCCGCACGTCAAACCAACTGTTTCAGGAATAATTTCCAAAACGCGAACGTAGGATGCACGACATGGGTGTTTTAAGAGGCGCTCCCATACTCTTGCATCCCTCGCGTAAGCTCGAATTTCGCGGTTTTTGATATGATGGGGGAAGATAATGGAGTGGAATATCCTTGCCGATAGGGCCAAGGAGCGCAAATCTGCAGGTTTATCCACAAATTCTACAATCTTGTCGAGTAATTCAGGAGGTAGATGCAACTGTGACGACATGGGTTTTTGACCGTGAAAGAGTCACGGTGGGCACTGAACCACAAAATGGATCAGATAGATTACCGGAATAGCAGATCTTGTTTAAAACCTTCAAACGATGGAGAGACAATGGGATTTTCGTTTGAGAAACTGAAGAAAGAAGGCCCGCGTGAAGGTGGTGACAGACAATGATCGGCGCTAACGAATGGCATCGCATCATGGTCCTCAACAATGTATTATTGAGGAAAGAAAAGTCAGAGAGTGTCACTAAAGTGCTCTTAAACTGCACAGCTCTCTCTTTAAAGCACTCCATGACCCCAGAATACTCTCATTTCAATAGATAAAAGTAAACTACCCATTCAGTCAAATCAAATTCGGTTTCACATCTTGACTTTACAGAGACTACTACCACCAAATAAAAGTCTCCCCAGGTCCATGAACGGAGCTCCTCGTTGGGCAGGTCGGACATGTCCACGTAAATACGTTTCGCGAAGGATTTCTTATCAATTAGGCTCACCCGTTGAATGTCTCGAGATAGAGAAGGTTCAGGATAGCGCAGAATTCTGGAGTAGGATTATAATCGGCCGTGTATTGGGTCATAAACCGCACCAGATGGGTGAGTTTCTTTAACTGAGAGAGAATAACGTTTCTGGAATGCTTCTCGTTCTCTGCACCAGGATGAGAATGCGAAGTTCAGCGAAAGCCGTAAGCAGTGAAAAGGGAAGTATATACGAACCCTATAGAGGGTACTATTGACGATAGTAAACCAGAGGCGCTCTAATTGCGGGACAGTTTTGCAGAGTATCGCCAAATTCTTGGGGTCTGGATCTGTAAACATACAGAACCGAACAAATTTCATCCCACTTAGATGGTCCAATGAAGATATGCTAAATTTGAGAGGAATACACCATAGCCGTTCCTTGACATCGTCTGGAAGCCCATGGACTCCATCCTGGAAGGATGCACCATCAAAGTCCAAAGTCCGTAGTCTTGTCGTGGTATTTGCAGGTATACTGGTTTTTAGCCACTCAGAAAGAGTGCCACGCACGCAAAGTGATTCTAATCCAGAATGTCTCGCGAGGAATTCTTTAACTATTTGTTGCTTTTGCTTCTTCGGTATAATTGCAAAGGCCGCTCCCCGATCATTCAAACACAGGATTAGCTTTTGCAGGAGAGGCCACTGATACTTTGGAAGAATTTCATAAAATGTGTATCCGAGCCATCCTTTGATATACAGGTGGGTGAGTGATTTGGCAGGGAAATTGAAGAGGGTGTCCAGAACAGTTTGGGAATGAATGGTACAGTTAAGGTTGAGATCAATTGCGCATAGTTTCAAACTGACAATGTGATGAGGCTGGATATCGCTAAAAGCCAAAAGGTTATCAATGCCTGAAGAGGACAAGGATGGTTACACATATCGAAAATGGCACAACACTCTGGTGTTGGCCAGTCAGAACCCTTAAGAAAGAATTCCTGAAGGGAAAAGGTCGGTTTACTGATTCCTTGAAGAACATAGTCCAATACGCGATTCCCAAGGTTTGAGTCACTCCAACTGAAATGGAGCAGGTTCACCATCAAGAGTGGTGCAATGGCCAATAGGTGGGGGCCCATAGTCCTTGAAAATGGTTTGAAGCTTATCGGTTTATCCCACCGACTTTTACCATAATTTTCATGAATAATTTCCAGGATGCGATCATAGACGCATGCAGTGGATTCTATATCAGCCGCTCCCATAGCCTGGCATCCTTTGCGTAAGCCCGGATTTCGCGGTTGTTGGTATGGTGGAGGATGATAATGGAATGGAATATCCGCGTTAATAGCGCCAATGTGAGTGGATCTGCTGGTTTGTCGACATATTCCACTATTTTGTCGAGCAACGAGCAATCGGGGGATAATTGGTGAGACCGACATGGAGTTCTGTGGATTGTCAGACCTAGTTCTGCGGTTCAAATAGTAAATAAAATAAACTTCCAGAGAAACCTCATGTCCGCTCCTGAGTTAAGGAATGGCTTGTAAGGACTGTTGAATTGTAAAGCAAGGTGTAGGGAGGAGTCATTAGCCACGAGCGCTAACGCATGCGGTGACTTGGCGAGGCACAGCGTTTTCAGCAGCACTTCATCTGAAATTTACATTCGAAAACCTCCTTTTTATGATTGGTATATATATAAGAGATCAATGAAACAGTTACAAGCGTGGTACCTGTAGGACATTTTCCTTTAAAAACCAACAACAGGATAACTGAGGCTCAAAGATTTTCTTTTAGGATTCATTATGGTCTATATCCCAATTTAACTCCCGTTCTTCCATGGGATGACAGCGACGACGACGGTCTACCTTATATTAGTATACCAAATGGACCTGGGTTGCGGACGGATGTGATCCAATCGCCGCCTTCAGTGGTGTAGGGAGTGCATTCAGACCGAGAATACTATACATTTTAACCTGGCTCAGGAAGTAGACATCAGGAGAGTAAGCTCCAATAGACGAGGGTTCTCTATTCTGCAAGGGTTCTCCATTCGCCGGGTTCTAGAGGTGACTCCGTAGGTGATGCAGGTAGAGAAATCTTTCTAAAATAACGACAAAGAATATTCTACATATTCTAAACGGATGGTCCATGGTATCAGATATAGTGGCATGAAGGGAGCTGAGGTATTTGAATGTTTCGGTTCTCACATTGTTCTCCCAGGAGAACACGGGGAATCCAAATCATTATTGTGTCCTTAAAATGGACATTTAAAGCAAAAGGCTTTATGAGTGGGCCAAGCCGCCTTCTGATGCTCTGCAGAGCACTGTAATAAATGAGTAATATTTCGGACCATCAAAGAAAGACTCACATATCTCGCGACCTTACATCTGTACAAAAAATGTCAGAATTGACATCAATATTGACTCAACAATTAATTCATAGATGCATCCTTACCTCCCACACTGCATCATGTTGCGATGTGTCTTGAGCGAGGCCGTGCATGACGGTGCACCGCACCAACTCATGCCCTCCTTCAATTTGTCCCTGATCGTCTTGTGCATCGCTTTACTCAGTCTATCAAAATTTGCAAAAATTTCAAAATAAATAATAAATGTCAGTATACAATGAAGTGATGTAGTACGCACTCGTCGCCTTTCAGGTAATCATAGCATCTTTCTGACGTCTCTCCCGCAAAGCCCGCTTTATACTTCCGCATAACGACCTTGAGTTTGGGTAAAACAGCCTGGATGTGAGTCGGGTTGACATCTGTGATTCCTTGATACATGAGCAAACTCGAGAGAAATTGTCCAATTTCTCCAAGATCGTCATCGTCGTATTTTGACCCTGAAGGGTAGTCGGGGTCGTTGGCCATTCGCTTGATTTGTATGGCTGTCATTTGAGCTGCTACTGGTTGACGAATGAATCGTCTGAAATAGGGATTGCCATTCCCTACAAGGAAATTCAACATGCAGGCGTGACTGTTGATCGCGCCTGTATTCTTTGTCCAGGCCTCGAAAAGGAGGGGAATATATTGAGCCGCGAACTCACTGAATAGACAAGATAAATGATTGTCACAAAAAAAAAGAATAAGCACACTTGAGTAACATGTTTCTTTCGTCATCTGGCCAGGCTTGTAAACAATCCCTCTAACGCGTCGTTCTGGTTCAATAAAGACGATCTGACGCGTTCTTTTCGCGACTTACCACAGTGTCTAATCGACGTTTCTTCGCTGCATCGGGCACCATATTCCTGAACTTCAATCCCTCCTCGTTTATGGTTAAACAGCTTGCGAATTCCGTAACAGAAACATCGATTCCATACGCATCCATGATGGAAGCAAAGTGTGAGAGGAAGTGACGGAACGCGTTTGTGACTGTTACGCTAATTACTGGTGCCCATACACGTCTACACACGCCCACGTCAATCAAGGGACTTACCAAAAACAGACTGAATAGGACACAACAAGCCTTTCATAGAACATCAGCTGACTGACGAAGCGACCACATCAATTTGCGATAATTAAATCGGGCTAGCATTCAAAAAAAGAATGAATTGCAAGAGTCTGCAGGAATTCTTTTAAAACTCTACGGGGAGAGGTTGAAAATAACCGTGAATATTTCTTGGAAAAAACACCTGTCGTTCATAGTGTAAGATAGGGTCCGAGAACGCTTATTGCCAGATGGAGCAGTGTTGAACGCGGTATGAAAGGGGTGGCCGCTTTAGGCTACCATGGTGGCGATAGGGGTGATTATGGATGGGAGTGATGATGATGAAAGACCTACATCGTGCCAGATACTCTTCTGAAATTCTCCACCTGAGGGATTCGCTCTACAAACCTCTGGTTAGAACCTGTAGTTTTGGTTATCAATGACGTACAGCGTTACGGAAATGTGGGAGTCTTCTAGGACAAGAGACTAGGGGGATGAAGATCCGTTCGCCATCGTCATAGCCGTGGAGCCGCAGCGGGGATCTAGCTCGAGCAAAACCCGCGGACCTCGACTTTGTCACAATAAGACCCAGTGCGAATGGTCAGTGTGTCTTCAAATTCACAGAAGTTGGAGACCCGAAGCTGGAACAGTAAGTTTTTAATGTGATCGTGGGGACCAGTAAAGTGCCGAATACTTGACAGCTGGATGCCTGGTGTCATATGGCTTGACGAGTTCACTTCAGCTTGGAGACTAGAAAAGCTTTCTTTGACATATTCCTCTTAGAAGCCTCGCCAAAGTTCGTTTCTCTTCTGAGGTCGGCACTTGGACTCCGGGCGTGTTCGTATCTTCTACTCCCACGCATGGACTTGTGGACCATCAAGTGCAAGCGCCTTGGGCAAAACCTGTGCAAATTTTCAACCATAAAAATGACCTGGATCGTCTTGACAGATTGCAAGCTTCAGCGAGCCGGGGATTGAGGGCAAAATATACAAACGGTGACGGAAGACCTCTGGTCAACCCTGGCTCCAGGGGAAGTTTTGCCCAGCGTCCCATTAGACCCGTGAGATAGACCAAGATGGTTCACGTCCTAATGCAGTGTCGTTGACATCGATAACGAGACATGGAGTGTTGTTTAAATGCTGGGTGTGTTAGATGGTCTCTATATATTCCGGAGTTCCCTGGACGCACCATCGCTGTTGTATCGGCAGCCCACAGTACTGGCGGTGTTTCAGCGAGGCGCTTGAGTTGGCAATAGACCTCCGGGATGACAAAATAAATAAAAGATACAGAAAGTTGCTCCCCTCGGTCTTTTTCTTCAGAAAACAAAATGTAAAAGTGTCGTAAACATTGGCAAACCCAAGCTAGGTCCTGGTGTTAATTTTGCAGCGTGGTGGAGGGGAGATGAACACGAGGCAAATAAGCGCCAAAACACGATATACACCCGTCTCAGTCCTGTTCATAGCGCTCTCAGCATTATCCTTCTCCTCCTTCCTATATTGCTGCATCCGTAACATGTTGTTTAGCACAACATGCCAAATCCAAATCTTCTCAGATATCTGCCCGGGCCTAGCTATAAACCAGAAGTACGCAAAGATGTGCCTCTGAACCCATCGACGACATTCGTCTTTGATACCCAGCAGATTCAGAAAGGGGGAAATGGAGGGAATAGTCAGGGGAAGATGTCTCTGCGCTATGTTGCCGTTCCGATCCAGTTGGATAGGCCACGGACTAAGGCGGTCTCGCCGCTTAATGATCGACCGCATGCTATCGAGGAGCTGGCAAGGATCGCGGAAGCGGGGAAACCACCAGATTCGAAGTTTTTGGTCAGTTTGGATGCTGCGGTTGTATATTTGGAAATTTTTCTACACCAGGCGATAGAGGATCATACTATTGGGGATCTACAGATGGCGTTCGTGAATTACGCCAGAGCCGCCAGTCTCACGACGAAGAGGCTGTTGGAACATCCTTTGTTTCATACTTCGAAGATAGATCTGGCACGAAGCTGTTCTAAGGCGAGTTTATCGTTCTTATTCGTATTTTATAACTGCTCTTAACGTACGATTAGAGGACGGCCGCTTGTTTAAATGAGCTGGAAAGAATTAAACCAATTTTAATTCAACAATACCAATATTGGGTTAGTCAACATCCTGGTGTGCCGCTTAGATTAGATCTTCCGTATATCTTGAACACCATTTTGGCTCGTGATGAGGAAGAAATCCAAATCCGCAGGCAAATATATGATCGACGAAAGCGAGACGATTATTTGGAGGAGGAAGATGAGGACCCTCCACCGCCCATTGCGCTGGCACCGAGTCATAGCTATGGACCGGATTCTTCGCAGTTGGTGAAGCTTACCCGGAAACCTTCGCAGAATTCCACAAATCCGATGCTATCACGATCGAATTCTTCTACCGCTCTCTATTTTCAACAGGCTCCTGTGGCATCTCAGAAGTATCCAACTGCCGATGTTTCTTGGAAATACGACAGCGGTTATCAACATGAGGAACCACGTCTATACGAGAAAGAGCAGATTTCCTACCGGAAAAGCGATGTTGACCTAGATAAACGGAGAGAGGCTGATCTTGCTCGGCAACGCCAAGCGCAGGAGACCAGTGTTCGTGCCTATGAGGCAAATCGGAAGGAAGCAGAGGCCAGGCAACGACATTGGGAGGACCAACAAAGAGCTCAGGAGGAGGCTCAAATACGCGAAGCGGAGCGGAAGCGACTGGAGACAGAGGCCCGTCGACGTGAGTGGGAAGAACAACGGCGGTTATTGGATGAGAAGCGAAGACGAGAGGAGGAGGTTAGGCGGCGAGAGGAGGTGGAAAGCAAGCGGAAAGCAGTAGAGGAGAGGAAACGCCAAGAGGAGACGGAGGAGGCGAAGCGACAGGAAGCAGCAGAACGGAAGTTACGAGAGGAAGAACGGAAACGAAAGATGTGGGAGGCAGACGACAGTAAAAGACGATCGCAGGAGGAGGCAAAATGGCAAGAGGAAGAACGGAGACGAGAGGACGCGGCCTGGAAGCGACAGGAAGAACGGAGACGCACAGTTCCTGTCGAACCGCCTAGACGTGCAACATACGACACCAAGCAGGAAGAGCGCGGACGGACAGTTGCTGACGAGCCCAAGAGACGAGCGACGTATGCGACTAACGGAAAACAGGACCACGAAAAATATTCACAGTATTCACAAGAAGGAGACCTCGATGCTCGTTCCACTCGGCAGAGCCTGAAGGCGCCAGTACCATCTCCACTGACAGTTACAGCGACATCTTCTACTCGTAGCTCTTACAAGCACTCCTCACCTCCAAGCCTATCATCGGAGAGTCCCCCTCGTATTGAATACTCAGTGGTGCCATACGAGAAATCTCCCCCGAAAGGCGGACACGGGACAACCCCAGAAAGGGCTCAGGGCCGAGGGTACGTCCCAATGCCCCGAACATACGATAATCTAATCGATTACCGACAACATTTTGTTTATTCTAGCCTTCTTTCTCCGCCAATCACCACTACCACCCCAGCTCCGAGAGATAAGTTGAGTAGCATCCAGATGACTCTAGAGCAGCGGAGACAAGGCTATGGACCATCCTTACAATCACCAATGGCAAAGACATTCGACAAGCCACCACCGATTAATAAAGGCCTTCTATTTCAACCACATAGTGGTCCTAACGAACGCAATATTCCACGATCTCCAGATCGCGCACCTGCACATGTTCGACATTTAATGGATATTCAACGAGGAATTGTCCGACCGCAGCGACCTCCGTCGCCCAATTCGCGCATTCTGATACCGGATCAGGTCAAGTCTGACGAGCAACTCACTGTTTTCCCGGAGAAGATCTTTTTGAAAGTCGTTCATGTTCCTGACGATCTCATCTCTCGCTTTCTCAGCATTGCCTCGATCAATACGGAGAAGAATAAGGAGACTTGCGGGCTTCTTATGGGGAAGGAAGAGAAAGAGCAGTTCAAGGTTACGGATTTGGTCATTCCGAAACAGCGGAGTACTTCTGAATCCTGCGTAATGGAGCCGGAAGAAATTGTTGCATATCAAGAGGCGAAGAGTCTCGTTACGCTAGGCTGGGTAAGCCCCTCTCGAGTCATCTTTCAGGGGATTTTATTGAAAACAGATTTCAGATACATACCCATCCGACCACATCATGTAAGGCGAACTTTGTAATCGAATATACATTTCTAACTAATTATTTGCTGAAAGGTTTCATGACTTCTCTTGATTTACATACGCAGGCCAACTTCCAACGTGATCTTGCAGAATTCTTCGCCATCGTTTGCTCTCCAAGATTCTTCCCAGAGTTCGTTCAATTCTCGTTTTCCAGGCTAATGTCATCTTAATATCTTGGACAGAACTGGCGTTTTTCGTCTCACAGATCCGCCGGGTCTGAAACGGATCATAGATTGCCAGAATGAAACACCTCATCATTCTCATACGGACAAGTTACCCCTTTATACAGTAAGAATTACTACGTCATACCATTATAGCCTATTTAAGCCCAGGGATATCTTTTTTAGGATGCCGATAAAGGGCATGTTATGTTCGTGGAGGAAGCCCTTCCAGTCATCGCTGATCTACGGTAACCACCTCCGAGTTGTACTTTGGTTTGCTATTTATCCTTCATGTTGTCATTATATCGTATACCACAACTTGTAACTGTACATGTTCACAAAGGTCCACATTTTCATTTTTCAACGCAATACAGTCACGGGATTCAAAGACCCCAAGATATACAGTGAGATATTGATTTAAATCGGTTCATTATAAACCCCTATGTCCGCGATGTGAGGTTCCGGCGTTGATTCTCCCCTTCGAATATCAAGTCGTATTCTCGTGGCTCTGATTGGCCTAACACTGTGGACTTGTAACCTCATTTCTTGTTTCTTACTTATTGTTCCCCGCACAATCTCCACCCATTGACCGCCTTCAATCCCTTCGATTAGCGCGGAGAAACGGTAAGAGGATATCCGTGTTTCAGGGTAGTTACTCCATCTACCCACAGGCTCGTAGAGAATTACGGTATTGAAAGTGGCGGGGAGGCCCTGTCTCGTTAGGTCTATTTCGATCCAGCACGAGGGGTGGTTAGGCGGTGCAGTCCAGGAGTGCTGAAAGACGCCATCATTTATGAGATCCGGGCCAAACGTATCTCTAGATGCACTGGCGTAGATTGGTTGTTGGAGTGTCAAATTGGGCGTGGTGATATTCTAGAACCAAACATTTTCCCTTCAACCTCCAAAATATACCAGGAATAAAGGGAAACTCACCAGAGAGGAGGATAAAAGAGGTAATGGTTTAGGTTTCCAAGCTTTTCCTATTTCTTGAAGTCTCTTTAAAATATTGGGAGAGAGCTTTCCATCTCTATCCGGCGGCGTATTTAAAAGAATATTGCAGAATCTTTGATTTAAGGGGTTAAGCCATTCCTCGACGACCTGTTTAGTGCTCTTCAGGCCAGATTTATTGTCACCTTCCTTCCAGAACCATTCGTTTGTGAGTGTAAAACAAGCTTGAGCAGGGAGGATGTTCTCGTTTGGAAGTAGTTCGCCTGCGTTTGACTCGAACGACTTGATGTCCGTGTAATAGAATCCTGCTGCGGGAAATTCGCCAGCATTCAGATCCATCACCAGACAGTCAGACTGAAGTGATTTGACATGAGTATAGATATCTTCGAAAGAGATATCCTCATAGGTTATGCGACTCCAGGGTGCGTTCCATCCGTCGAATACGAGGAGATCGATCGGCCCGTAATCAGTGAGGAGTTCAGTGAGTTGTTCTTTGATGAAGGCGACCTTCTCGGGAGTAATACAAAATTTCCGGATGTCGGCACGTAAATCCAGTATCGAATAGTATAGTCCCACACGGATCTCGGCTTTGTGACAAGAATCCACGTAGGAGCGAACGACATCTACGCCCTCAACACATGCACCGCCAGTCCTCGTAGGCCATATCGCAAACCCGTCATGATGCTATAGTAGTAAAAATGCCATTAGTCTGTATTCGCATTGAGGATCTTTCTGGAGGAGGGAATACCTTGGTCGTTAAACAGGAGTAAGTCATCCCTGCACTCTTGGCAGCAGATAACCATTGGTTAGTGTCCAGCTTTCCTGGTGAAAACATGGAAGGAGGAGCTGTAGGGTCTCCCCATTCAAGGTTTTGGTAGGTCGCCATATTGAAATGTATGAACATTCCAAAGCGTAAGTCCAGAAACAATTTTTGCAGTTTATACAGATGTTCCTGCTTGGAGCGAAACTGAGTATCTTCACCACCCATTTTGTGCGTACGAATATTCTTTATACTGTAATATTCCTGAGTATGGGATGAGACCAAAAAGCTCTTAACGTTGGGATCCCGTTGAGTCGTGTGACACGGCTATTTGCGTACATAGGTCACACTTATTATTGCCGTTTCCATAATTGGTGGCGGAGTCCGAATTTGCTCCCCACACAACCTGCTGACACGTGGCAATTACCAACATTTAGTGAGTATGTGTATGTAATCGAGAATGCATAATATCTGGTAGCTTTTAAGTTTTAAATCATGTTCTCAAGGAATGATAAATTTTAAGTTTAAATCCAAAATCCGACAAGAAGAAAATTTTAAGTTTTTCCATTCATTTAAGTCATTTTAATTGGAATAGAAAACTTAAAGGCTCGGATTACATTCTCGATTACATACACATGCCTCCTAAATGTTGAGGATTGCCATGTGCCACCTCTCAGGGAGCCTCGGCATTGATCCTGTGGCAATTATCAACATTTAGGAGGCATGTGTACATAATTGAGAATGTAATCCGAGCCTTTAAGTTTTCTATTCCAATTAAAATGACTTAAATGAATGGAAAATCTTCAAATTTTCTTCTTATCAGATTTTGGATTTAAACTTAAAATTTATAATTCCTTGAGAACGTGATTCAAAACTTAAAAGCTACCAGATATTATTCATTGATGAAAAATCTAAAGTTTTTATTTGCATTCTTGATTATGTACACATACTCACTAAATGTGGGTAATTGCCACATGTGAGGCATTTGTAAAATACGCCCGTGCAGCCATTTCTCTCTTTAGTACCAATAATATGAACTGCACAAATAATTATTATAAAACTTTCTACAGAGGTAATTAGTGCTAAATGGCCGGACTTGGTTGTAGTCTGAGAAATAGCCATGATATCAGTTATTCCTTCAGTAGACTTTTGTATATAATATGTTAGATATTTTTAGTGTGCATTTGAAGAATTTCCTACCGTTTATTTCCTCCAAAAACTGAAGACACCACAGAATCACCCGAAAATAAAACCGTGGTAGAATCCCACTGATCCAGTCATAATACGAACATTTACTCTCCATCAAAAATACTCAAAAATTGCAAGGAACATTTCTTATTATTGTGACATGAGCTGAAACTTGCTGTCCCTCATTGTACGTGCATCGAGGCATTTGCGTGCGTCGAAATGATGAATTTGGGCTCCGCCACCAATTATGGAAACGGCAATAACTTGATTCGGCGCCATCGCTTATTGCAATTATTAGATCACTCAGTGATATCTGCACAAATTCAATGGGAGCACTTCTCCCGACTTTTCTTCTAAAATGTGTACCTTAGCGTACATTCGAAAAGCTTGACATGATCCTTTCAGAATTGAACCCGTCGCTTTACTAGAACAAGAGCCGGCCTAAGTGATCAGGTGCTTGCTCCTTTCATTGACAGAGTGGAATAACTAAACCTCATCCTCGTACTCCGACGAATATCCTCGGTAGGCTAACCGGTGATTCTGAATGGAAGAGCGCTTTGGGAACGAGGAAGGCCACCAAATGGCACTTCAAAAGTGGGGATCCTGACGAACTGGAGGTTCCTGACAGGTAATGGGATGCTGAAACACGCCTAGAACATAGGAAGTGCGTTGGCGGTGAGGACTACAGTGTTCCAGCGGGCAAAGGAAATCTGCAAAATCGAGGCGCATCCTTACAAGGAAATTTCGGCGAATGTAACAGCCCTTCGGCGAATTGGCTTTTAATTAAAAGCCCCTGGATCACGAACACATCGCTGCTTCTGAGAGTTCAGCGAGCTATCTTAGGTGAAGAAAGTTGAAGCACCGAACTACCTGCCCACACGTTTATACCATAGCATGACTTCCCATGGGAGAAGTGATATAGGTCAAAGAAACGACCCAACTGGTGCCCAGAAGTCTCAATGACGTCTCAAGAGAATCTTGCTCACCCACGAGGCTGTATATGTTTACACGCCCAACCCAAACCTGCAGTGAATCGGAGTAACCTTGAACAACCTACAATCCCTCACGGATTCCACCGGAGCTGGCGGACCGTTCGTTGTAAATATTGTGGACACGTACCTGTAGTGGGATAATTGCCTAAGAACCAATTAGAATTAGTCAATGCATATCAGATGATGACCCCGCATAGTACAATGCATTCGTCTTGGACAAACAACAGGAATTCACCGAAGCATGAATTATTGGAGGGGGGAAGGATCAAGCGTTGGGTTTTATACCTGATTGACCAATTGTACCAGCTTTTTTAATGGTTGACATACCTACGAGACTCGGATGGCTCCATGGGCAACGTCAATGCCATGCTGGGCTCAGATTCCCCGCAACACCAAGAAAAGTCTCAAGTCTGCGTCAATGGGAGGAAATGGTTTCCATGACCGAAATAGCCATCACAACCGATTATCCTGGAGTTAGCCAGGGAGCTGCATATGGCGGAAGCAAGGTAAGCCACTCATTTGAACTCCGCCCCTGATGTAACGCTAACTATAACCGTTCAACTTAACCACTGTCGCGGCCCGCTTGCTCTGCTCTAGCTGGTACATTCTCGGGCATTATTTCCATATTTTCCCCTCTGTTTACCAGCTTTTAGCTTCAAGAAAGGATGTTGTTGTGTAGCCACTTTCCCGGCGGGCCGGATGTGATCCTACCAGTAGCAGGTAACTATTTTCGCTGCCCACGAATGCTCAAAACAAGTTCGTGTGGAACTATTTTAGGATTTATTTAATTAATTAAGTATGCATATAAAGCCAAGATTCATTCAAGATCTCTAGGACTAACTTGAAATACTATGGTCTCCTCTCTCTACCTTTTCGCCATTGTTGCACCTCTTTTGGTTTCTGCGCGGCCTCCCTCAGAGCGAGCAAAGCGCTGCACTGGCACGATTTCCTCGTTAAACGATGTCTCCGCCGCTGTTGGGTGTACAACGGTGAACATTAACGGTTTTACGGTAAGTAGACGTTTAAACCTTCATAACGGAAAAGCTAACTCTCTGTTAAAGGTCCCAGCTGGTAGATTTCCTGTCTGCAACGAATAACCCTCAAACATAATTACTTCTCATTCAGGATCTACCTTCAACCTCGCACTTTTGGATGGCACAAGTGTCAATTTGAGTGAGGGTTTTAAAAAAAAAAATCTCAAAGGAATTCACTAAATTTCTTTATTTAATGAGACGGGAATATTCTCTTCGGCAACAAAAGCTGGGCGGGACCACTGTTCCAAATTAGGTGAGAGAAGTCTCCCGGGAAAGTGGCGGTGATTGACTCACACGTATATGGGGATTTCAGTGGGAATTCTATCACATGTGGGTCCATTAACAGCTTCTAAACCCGTCATCCTGCTCAGTTAGTATGAACCACGTCAAGTCAACGGGAATGGCCACACATTCGACGGCGGAGGGCCTTTCTATTGGGATGGCCAAGGTTCCAATGGTGGGACTACGAAACCAAGGCCCATGATGAAGTATGAATATTGGTTATTTTGTGCGACTCTTACTGATAGCTCATAATTATAGGATCAAGATATCCGGGACCTTTGAAAACACCAAGGTCGTCAATTCCCCCGCTCAGACATTCAGTGTTTCCAACCCGGGACCTCTAACTATTACTGGAATCACTATTGATAACTGTGGGTTGTTGATAAATATAGGGTCACAATGTGTCTGACAGCTTAAATAGCGCAAGGCGACCAACCCAACTCCCAGAGCGGTGGTAGTGCCGCTGGTCACAACACTGACGGGTTCGATTGCAGTACCACCAATCTAGTCATTCAGAATAGCTCCGTGAAGAATCAGGTAATCAATCACCTCTTTTCCTTTATTTTAGCTCAGCAGTGCCTTTCGCAGGATGACTGCCTGGCCATCAACAAGGGGTCCAACATTACCTTCAAAGGGAACACCTGTAGCGGTGGCCATGGGATTTCTATTGTGAGTGTATCCGTCGTCCCATAGATCATATTTTAACTATCTTATCCTACAGGGTTCAATCAGCAGTGATGTCTCTGTCTCGAATATTGCTATCACAGGTAATACTGTGATTAACAAGTAAGCATATAATGAATACAAACACTGATCTATTTTTCTTATATATATTTAAATTTCAGCGACCAGGCTCTTCGCATTAAGATGGATTCCGATGCCACGGGCTCGACAGTCAGCAACATCACCTACAGTGGCAACACTGGCACTGGCCTCCGCAAATTCGGTGTGTTAATTGACCAATCGTACCCAAGTACTCTGGCCACTCCTGGAACCGGTGTGGTACTCAGCGTTAGTATTCCTGTGGTGTGATGATATTTACTAGCCGACTGAGATTCACACAGGGTGTTAACTTTGTCGGCTCAACCAACACTATATCTGTGGCAAGCTCTGCCACCGCTGTTGCCGTTAACTGCGGTAAGGGTGCATGTACAGGTAAAAACTATGACTTTTCATCGTTGTCTCAATTAATTTTATCCCTCTTCTTCTCAGGAACATGGAACTGGTCACAGCTGAAGACTTCGGGAGGAAAAACCAATTTATTCGTAAATCCACCCACCATTTCAGGCTATGCCACGTAAATGATCGGGATGCGCTGTACATTAAGAACTCAATTCTTTCTCTTTTTTAAAAATCGATAAGGTCATCCCATTCCCCGATCGTTCAATCTGTACAATCCACATGTATAAACAAAATATAACTAAAGACAACCCAGTTTAAAAAAAAAGTTATCGGAATTTTTTCCCTGACACTTTCGACACACCTTCGAAAATAAATCGTGGATGTTCTCGTCACATCTGTGACAGTGACAATGCTAACCTTGTTTGAATGGGTTACACGAAAGCACAGCGGGTACAACACGGGCCGCCTCAATTTTATTGGTATTTCGTCAGGAAACCCTTTATACCGAAAACTACCCACGAATCGACTCGTTTATGAATTCACTTGCGATGGTCCTCTCACAGAGGCGGGCCGGCTGGGCCCTCTTCACAGAACATTGAACATAGCCTCCTAACAACTCACAATTTATCAACCGTTGCCGTTGAGAGATTCCCCTTCTATATAATACAATGGTTAAATACTCCCAGTTCTCTTTTCTTTTGGGACAAACAGACAAGGTCTACTGTCATTTTACGATGCACCATCCTTAACTCACCGCGATCTTGTTTCCTTTGCTCGCAGCAGCGGTCCCTTCTCTTGAAGCTGCCAAGTGTTGCACTGGGACAATCTCTTCCTTGAACACGCTATTGCCAACGCTGTTACATGTACCACTGTGAATATCAACGGGTTCACGGCAAGTGCTTTCATCATCGCCATGAAAGACCTTAACAGTACTGAAACTATGCTCACAGGTTCCAGGAGGTTAGTCATGTCTCCCTGAGTTGCTTGGTGTTTTTACTGACCACGAATAATGTAACACCAGGCAGTACCTTCACTCTAAACCTCCTAAGTGGCACTACCGCGAATCTCAGCATGTACCACAATCACATATCGTTCCTCGGCCATTCTAAGCCATGCTGCTTCTCCTCTTCAAACTAACAGACGGTGACATAACCTTTGGAAATAGCAGCTGGGCAGGTCCACTCTTTTTGATAAGGTCAGTGTCCGCCTCCCGACGCAATCGAGTAAAGGCTCATAAATACATAGTGGGACCTCCATCATCTGTGAGTTTCCGAAGATCTCTTAGGGGAGATACGAAAAGTGTAAAAGTGAAAGTCGCCTAATGTGAATGTAAAAGTGCGCCGCTAATCACTCCGTCCATCAAGATCCACTGATGGGTCATCCCCTTAGCCATTCTGATTCTTCTCCTGTGTTTTGTCCTTACTAAAAATATTCGCCCCTGTAAAGTAAAAAGCTTTTGG
>Ga0157379_10001595_pt1 | contig 18695 bp, 10 predicted proteins | sample S25metaG_FD_121802 | JGI IMG/M metagenome (GOLD analysis project Ga0157379, IMG submission 121802) | Switchgrass rhizosphere microbial communities from Kellogg Biological Station, Michigan, USA - S2-5 metaG | ecosystem: Host-associated > Plants > Roots > Rhizosphere > Soil | place: USA... | reverse complement strand
TTTGACCTCATCCGTCAGTCTCGTCCCATCCACCTCTACTCACTATCTCTTCCTGCTTGTCATTGAACTTTCCGGTGCTTTGATGGTCGGGCCTGCAGAAAAGATTCGCGAATATATTAGACATAGTGGATCGATGCTTCCGTGCCCCTCTGGATGACAGTGCCACCGGGATCATCATGTCGATATAAATTCATGCTCAGCTGCCGCTAAAATCCTGAAAACCTACACTTTGAAATCCTGCTGGATCTTTACTATCGCTACTGCTACTATGCTGTGTTCTACGAGACTTACTCTGCTCTGCATTCTTATGCTTCACTGGCTATGCTTCACCGTACCTAAAGCTGGTTGCGTTCTACAGCTGGAGGACCGCCAGCTTCTTTGTCAAACTAACTAACCATTACTATTTATTAGGTTTATTAGGTACAAGTCTCGGCTGTTCTCCTATCCTATCACTTGCTGCATAGTATTTCCTTTACCTCCCCTCCCTCCACAACATTTGATCCCTTTGATTCACCAATCCCCTCGCGGTAGATGTTTGTCAGGATGATGTATCTTGCTTAACAGGTTCATAAAATAATTCCTTTGAGTAAGTTCAAAGCCTGAATTATATGCTGGTTTTATAATATTGCTATGGGCAGTATGGAAGGTCTGGAATGCTATCTAGCGGATGCTCGCGTCTGGTTACTAGATTCGGCTAAGAAACTAAGGAGCTCGCTAGAGTAACTCTGAGAGATATATATGGGGACATAAAATAGCAAATATATGGAAGATATGACAGCTATAATCGCTATATAGACTAGGGACCCTGTGCCCACTTTCCTGATGTTATGGTGTTGAGATGTATGTGTCTCCGTCGTTCACTCGAGAATTTAGTAGTGCCTTCGCAGTCGCGCGAGGCTTCTCATTGAAAGTACCCAAGATATAATACACAATAGTGGAGATCAATGGAACAAATTAGGAAATCAAGGGAGCAGATGGACTAAGTAATGCATGATCGAAAAATATTGGCTGGGGATAGGGGAGTGCAACTACGGAATTTGGTTGAACAAGTGACTTGCGTAGCACTCGAAATCCAACACATGGAACGTTCTCTAACTTGTGCTCTCGCATTCTGGTCTTCCTTCTTTCTACCTCCTTGTATCGTCTGTTCGCCTCTCTCGCCTCTCTATGTCGCTTCTAGCTGGAAACTTTTATCTGGACCTCTTACACTACTCTTATGTCGCCTACAAGATCGCAAATCGGCGTCGTATCACCCTGATTTCTCAATCGGTCTTCCCTCCTCGAAATTCTTTCTCTCCACTACCAAATCTCTCGCAACAGTATCTCCGGATGAATCTTAGTTCATGGTGATACGATATTTTCAAGCGTAATCATATCTGTATTTACCCTATTCTAGCCTTTTATCTATCAAAATAAACATCATAAGGGGTTCGCGTACAGCAATCTCATCTTCATTCCTTGCACCTCGTTTGTGCGAGACTTACAAGTCTTTTCCACACCTCCTCCCTATTCTACTGTCTTCTCTTCAGATCCTTAATCTGGCGTATACGGATACTAAATTATATAGAAACTCCCTGTAAAGATGCAGCATCCTTTACAGTGTCACAGGCTCCCGGGAGTTTATGGGTGCTCTGACTGGGGTGTGACTTGGTCTGTAACGAGCAAAGGGAAACCAAAGGGATAGATAGATCAATTGTCAACGAGGGTGCGACTCCTTCATGTTCCATATTTAGTTATTTTTCCACGCTCCGTTACTATCTCCCCTCCCAATACTACGTCTGTCTGCTGTTGCCGCGAATTGATATACTACGGGAGAAATTGGGCCCAGCGTGGATCTCTTCTTTGAACATTCTCCCCCCGAATCACAGCGAGGAGACCCCTTTTCTAAAACAATCCAAGGAATCCATTTTTCCTATTGAATAAATCCACTTTTATCAGAACTCCGCTTGTGAGTCCTTTCCCTGTTTGCAGCCAACCTTGCACTTTCCTGCGCCGCCGCGCGTCGTTTTCCACCACTTTCCCGCCTTAACTGACTCCCTATCTAAAGACATTGTTATTTCCATTATATTTAATTCCAATAATTTATTATTAGAGTGTAAGTTGAAAGATTGCTGCCAAGAGGTCTCGAAGAATGATGGAGTTATGGGACAGTGGAGTTGGGCCTAGGTGAATTACCCGTAGGATTGAGAGAAATTTACACTTTGTAAGGTATAATAAACTCTATCAGATACAAAATAATGGTTTTCTTGGAAGAGATATCCCCCAAGGCAAGTGGCTGCCTCAAGGGATAATAGTCCCATGGGTACGACACAAGCTAATTGCAAGCAAAATCTTCTTGTATCTCCACTTCCACTCCTATTTTAGAAAATGTCTCTTTCGGAAAAAACACCACGTTTTCTATAATCTAGCTTATTCCGCCTCTCTGGGTGTAACTTTCTCTCAACCTTGTGGATAATTCAGTGAGGGGCCATCCTGTGCCCTTACTCCACTACTCCATCAAAAGTCTATATTTCTTCGAGATCTCTTCCCATTAAAAGTTTCAATTCTATTTTAATATATTCTTATGATTGATTTGCATTGAAATAGCAACGCTTTAGATAGTAAAATTCAGAGGGGCCGATTAGGCGGCAGAACGGTTGAAGCGACGCGTGCAGGAATGTAACGATGTGTCACACTAACCTCGAAGAGCCGTGGGCATCATCACTACTCCGGCGGTAGTACGGCGACATGTACGCCATATGGCTTTATCCCCAGTTAGTTTTATCTCCGGTATTGCTCCCGAGTCTCAGTAGGTATTTAAGTTTAGATTTTCATGTATTTACCCAGCTTAGCTTTCCCCCTCGAAAATACGTTGGATTCCGCCAGTTCTGACTTCACTCGAATTAAGTCCTCACGATAAATCTAACTTCGCTAAGTTTTGTTTCCACGTTGTTACAAGGAAAGTGCAAGGTTATCTGCAGACGGCTGTGAGGAACCTTGACCTTCTCGCTTTATTGTCCGTTGAGCGGATTTATTATTTAAATTATTCAATGATCTATACGATGGAGTAAACCCTTTTATGGGCAATAATAGGATTCAGAGCATCATAAATATACAATTCATGCACAAATCCGTGCGTGCAATTCCATATATCGACCAAGCGGACCATCATAATATTCGTCACAACTGGAGCCTGTAGGCGAGAGAAAATTCTATAACATCCTCAGTGGAGTCTATGCACTGATTTCAATGGGAGAACATGATAGCCCGACCATCCCGTGTTCCGAACCCACGAAGGTTAGACAAGCGAGAGCGTGGCGTCTGGGACATGACGAGCGGACAGAAGCATCTCTCAAACTAGCACAATCGACTAGAGGCCAACAGCTAGTAATTAGTGATTATGCGCTCCAGGTCAAAGGACGAGCTTACCTCCTACGAGGCCTTTCGTAGGGCCGATTCCTTCCATCCCTATCGAAATCAAAGCAGGTGAGATAACATCATCTGCAGGCAAACCAACTAGAAACAATGTAATTATAAAATTTGACTGTCTAAGTGAAGGAGCTAAAAGGCATACTTTGGCTACAGCATACTTCGGCATGCTTCTGTGGAGGAGATAATATATCCGAGAGGGACTGTGAGCGTGGTTTGACGTGGAAGGGGCATGTTAAATCGGGCCTGGGTTGGTAGTATTGTTGTCATTTAAGCGTCTGATAAGATGGCACAGGAGATGGCTTACTGTTGCGGGTTACGTGCCTCGATATCTGACCCCAATGACGCATGATTGGAGGAATCCACCATATCCGACGAGGACTGAGACCGCTTGAGATTGAAGGGGAAATGTATGAGATCGCTAGCATTTCGGACGTGAGTTTGATATCAGATGGAATAGAAGGTCAGATCACATTTTGGGATCGCGCTCTTCAAGGGTTAACCTGGAATCAAGATCTGAAAAATATTGAGACCGCTTAACATGGAAGGGGCATTCGAGAGGGTCACTGCAAATTTGAACGTATTATGTAGGGAATTTCATAAAAACGAATTCGGAAGCTCACTTCTGCGGATTATGTGCTTCAGCGATGGACCGTTTGACGTGGAAAGAACATGTTAAGAGATCACTCCTGGATTTTGAAATGTCACATTTAGAGAGCCAATTAAGAGTGGGCTGGCAGAACACTCGCTCTTGGGGATTACGCTCTTCCATGATTGACTCGACGGCATCCCGTTTCACAAAATGGATGTTATCCTGGGATCGTTTGACATGAAAGGAACAACGTATGGGATCACTAGGTTTTCAGAAATTTAATATCAACAAGAGTGGCTTAGATGAAATTTGTAGGCCAGCTCACGTTTGGGGATTACGTGCTTCAACGGGAGAATCAAAGGATATACGTTGAGAAGAATATGTACCCTCCGAACGCTTTGTATGGAAAGGGCATGGGAGTGCGCTTAAAATCCGAGCTATGAATACTCAAAGATAATGAGAATATGACTCGAATAAACCACTCACCCTTGTGGATCTCGTGCTTCGACAGTGGAATCCGTCAATTCACGTTTAGATGACTCAGATGAAGGCTCCGCTCTACGTTGGGAAGAATCAGTAGTCACTGAGCGTTTGGGGTGGAAACCGCAGGGAAGTGTCCTAGATTTCGTGTCAACATCAAGAGATTAGGGAAAGATAACACGATAAACCCTCACCCCTGTGGTTCAAGCTCTTCAACAGTGGGTTTGAATTGTGTACGGCCGGAGTGCTGTAGTGCATCCGATGAAAGCTCCGATCTTTTCACATGGAATGAACAAGGCAGCTCCGCGTCCACTCTATTTGATTCAACTATTAGTATTTGTAGGTTTAATTTGTAAAAAGGGGATCTACCTACTCTTGAGGGGTACCCGCCTGAATTATAGATTCCATCACAGAACGTTTGGGACAAGCCTGAGTAATATTCTCTGAATTAAATCCATAGGGAATTTGCGCAGAGATAATTGGTGCGGCAGGCGGAGCTGGAATAACTTCTGAACAGTCCACCATATCTTCAATATTCTGACCAAGAGTTGAAACCTTAAGCATCGCCTTTTGAAAGTCACCAGAGGCTTTTGTCTGTTGATTAACCAGACTCTGCCACGCGCAGGAAGTCGTAGGATGGGTAGCTATGGCCAGATCGGAAGGAAGGCGAGCTACCCCTCGGATGGGCGAAAGTGTGACTTGTGGCCCGCCAGGTATCGCACTAGAAACACGTTACATATAATAAATATATTGAACGGAATCGCTCACTCCATATGTATGGTCCCTGGAAGTAAAACTTCCAGGTAAAACTGCGTATCAAATATTTCAGGCGTGGTGTCAAGGGGAATCCTAAAAGAATTGATTAATACTTCATTCCTTAGAATAAAGCATTAAGACATACGCTATTCCAGGTGCGTTATCTACATTGGCACCAGCAACAGAGTGTGCAGCCATAAGAGCAACGAGTTCATTGGCAGTGAGACCGGCATTGGCAAAGCGCGAAATAATCATTTCAGCGGAATCTAACTGAAGTTCAGAACATACACCTAGATTAGATGGTTGGTGCAAAAAGCTACAGCATCACTCCGTGGCTCCACAATGGCGTTTTGACACGACAAGGGAATCAAATTGTCCCGGTGGAGCCACTCCGTGGCTCTGAGATTATTTTGCACAACCTGTTTATTATGGTTGAGCACGTACCAGTGGCCTCGGGGATCAGGAAGTTCGGGGAAGCGTCTGTGGGAAAAGCACGGCCCAACAGGAAGGGAAGACGAGGAGCTCTAGGACAACTGCTTAGACCAACGGCTGCTGCAAACTGAAGCCTGAGGTGATGTTAGATGGTCCCCTGTTCGTTTAAAAGGGCTCTCACAAATCTCCCGGGGATATGCTATGCCTCTTTCCGAGCCTATTCAGGAGAAAAACAGTCATATGAAGTCCATTATTCGCGGCATATTCCAGTTCGATATCATCAAAGACCAAAATTGATCCATCTGCTCCGCCTCCAGCAACCGAATCATTACTAGAGAACCCAATAGCATCGTGAAAAGCGAGCCTAAGGACACTCCTTGCCTAGAGTAAGGGTAGTTAGACCGGAGTGAAGGCCAATTCATAATTTTGTGACATTACCAAGGCCGGGCAGTTCTCGTTTATACCGAAGAAGTTCTCTTGTAAATCATGTAAGACGGGTATGAGGTCGCAACATTTTCCGCTAGAAACAACAGTTCCATCAGGGCAAGTGGTCGCGGCTATTTCAGATGACAGAAAGTGAAATTTCTAACAAAAGTGGTGACACTGACGTACCAGTTGTGCATGTAAGTAAACTCGCGAAGCAACCTGAGAAAAAGAGGGACCTCAAACGCATAGTAATGATTTGAGAGTCACTGGAGAAATTCAAACACGCCTTTTGTAGGTACAGCCCCATTGTCACCAGTTGGAAAAAATGCATCCTGAGATCCTGTGAGAAAGATCAGAGTTTATATTTTCTGTAGATAGCAAAACGGGTGTATGATCCCGATCGAATCTAGAGGATAATATAGATCGTAGAGATCAGGGAAAGAGCAGCACAATTAAAGATTTCCCATGAACTACGCCCGGACACTGAGAGATACCATGGCTAATATTTCCGTTATGATCCTCCATCCGCCCATAGCCATTAGGGTTTGATGCACTTCCGAAAAGTGCCACAATATCCGCTGGAAATAATATAAATATGTTTAGAAGATGGATGTAAAAATAAAAAATATTGGGGAAACGCACCGTCCATATCCACTGAATGAGTACTGGCTCAGCCGAAAGGACAGAACCGAGACTTGATCAGGACGGTCTTAACAATGCTGGAAGACGTCAGATATCCGGGCGATCATGGATCGACTGTCGGTGACAGAGAGTATCGATAGGACATCTTCGTGCTATCAAAATCTTCCTGTGCCTTTTAACCAACAGATATCTACTCCTTTGCTATTCCCGGCGCAGCGAATTGGAAATATATTTACCATAGTGAACGCTGCACACTCGAGACCACTCGAGAAGGTTAAAAGAATACTCATTGCTGAATTACCTCCGAGAGAACTTTCCCTACACGCCCGTGACTGCCCACTATCTCCGAATATCATTGATCAATGATCAAGAAGCTTCGCCTTCGGATAATATTGTGGCTGAAAAATCAGAGATATCCATGCGTCTGCGTCACTCGTGTCGGCAAAACTTCTGTTCAGCATCACAACCCACTCGTAACGGCGATATGATGATTGGTTATGCGCAATGTCCAGATGAACGAAAATATACTTATTTAATCATGAAAGACCCCATAAACTCTGTAACCACGAACCCACAGCATTATAAAAAAGGGAGGGAAAAGCACCCTTGTTTGAATATGCATCGACATGAATGGTGGTAGCACGACCACAATTGGTATGCGTGGGTCCAATGATATTGGGGGACTATTGGGGAAACGATTCTGCATCGGTATCTCTATATCGCCTAGCAAAAATTCAAGTCGTCAAGTGGTGATTCGAGATCAACATAAAGGCACGATCTTAAATAACCGGGTGTAGGTCAAGAGGAAGAAATCACGGACTAGGCGAGACATAACGTACGGGTTCCTTCAGTCATTCTGTTTCGGTCCTTTAGAACTTGAGACCACGATATAACGACGATGTTGTGGAAAGTGATATACAGAGTGAAGCTGCCAGTGTCCTCACTTCGATTGCTTGATAATCAGACGCTAAGGGTACGGAGCCATCTAGGGGGAAACCTATTGGCAATACGACAGCCCCAGAGAGTAGAGTACGTGTGCGATTTTGATGGATAGATACAAAAAGGAACAAATGAAGCCTGCTGAATATATCATAAAGGCAAGCCACACAAGAACAGCTTTACGTACCCTTAACTAGGAATATACCAACGCTCTTTCCACGAGAGCAGTCAGTCCTTCTGCTTCTTGTGCCTAGATCTCACGGGTTCATAGCATCCTTGACGAACAATGAAGATACCCTTTCCGATCCTTCAAGTTGGGATAGATATATAGGAGTCCGCCGTTGAAATAAAGTGATGCTTCTGCATCCTTCCGCAGTCGGGGCCTTGTTCAGAGACTTCTTATAACCTCGACGCGAAAACAATCGAGACGATAAAAGTTCGGAAAAATGCCTAGGTGAACAGCTCTTTGCGCTTGCTGAATGCACGAAGTGAACGGCCCCATGGGCTGTGTGCAAAGTCACCAGAAACGGAGACAGGTCGAAGAGCTCACTAATCAGAGTTGAAGTGATCCGAACGTCTCCCCATGGGTCTGAGGAAGCGTTGAGGATGACTTCGCAACAGGATCAAAAGACATGGAAAGTTCATATCTCCGCTATAGCAGGGTGAACCCATCATATTACGACGGCAGGATTACACATTCGATGGCTAATCCAGATAAGAAATATAATAGATGCATCTATTCAATAATATTAGTTTCAACCTAACCATACCAATGGTGAAAGATCGTACCGAAAAATAGACGGCTTCCCAAAGAGCGAGATCAAGGTTTGACGAGCTTTTGAAGCAGGCCGACTTTTCAAACAGATGTCGCGCAGCTTGCCGCGGTTTCGGCTGTCACGGATCGGTCACACCAATCGCTCACAAACTCCCATTGAGCAAAATACCTGAAAGTGACAATGTACACTGGCATCCTTGCGGCAGTGGTAGAGGACATAGATATATGGTGTGGAATGTAGGGTACAAGTCATGGTAGTGCCCATAATACCGCCTACGTCTGCCGAGACCGATTACTGCGATATTTGCTGCTGCGGACATCTGCCACTTCATAGAAATCAAACCGTTACAGCTGCAACCTCGGCTGTTATGAAAAATAATTTCTTTCAACAAATATATTTAATTATTTTAAGGACGCAAGGCGTAGAAGTTCACTATTGGGAAGTGATTTGAGGTGCACCGCCTCTAGTGCCAGCACGACTTCCCGCACAGGTATAGTAAGGTGTTTGTTCATCATAGCGCATCCCTAAGTGGCTTCTTCGCGACTGCGGCTTCTTCCATCAATACAGGTATTGCCAGTGCTTCAGCGGTAAGCAAACCCCTCTCATCCTCAGCATGGTATTCTCACCTTTAGGTGGACCTTATCTGGTTCATCGTCTGCCAGTGGCTCGCGTACCATGAGACTCCTGCAGTTGGCCAGTTCAACTAGCCTCGCCATGGTAATTTTTTACGCTTTGATTGATTCCGCGGAATTATCAATATACTGTACCTGGTGACTACAACAACTTCGAGATTCAACCGTGCGGGTGCGTTGGTGATGTAGCGTCTGGACCCTCTGTCATACTAGGGTAGATCCCAGGCGGCCTCAGCCACGTCGCCACTGGCATTTTTTTTATCAGTTCAAGGGGCAAATGAACCCACAATACATAGCTCTGCACAGCATCCCTGGGTTCATGTCAAATTAGTGCTGTGGTCAAGCCAACCAAAAGCCAACCAGATCTGCTTGTAATCTCTTTGTCAGTCGAGCTTCTCTTTGCAGATAAATCCTCATTCGCCTACACTTGATGACTATTCCGAACATTAGAATATCGTCTTTCGGCGGACTAAATTCGAGCATATTAGCCAACTTAACATACACATATTTACACAAGTGGGGATTGATAAATCGGGATACTAATAACTCTAATCCCCTCGCACGATATCCTCGAAATTTCAACCCCTCGATTAAGGATTACCGGATTACCGGATAACGTCGATAGGTGAACACGAGAAACCCACGGGCCCATCTGGTGAGTTTGCGAAGGTGATACAGGCAAGAGAGTGAAACTTTGGACAACTTGCGCGAACGGAAGCATCCCGCAGGCTCTTGCAGTTTACTTGAAGATATTCAGCATCTGTGGTAGAAGCGGGTATGTGTAGTCGTACCTCCTATCAACCCCTTTGTTGGACTGAAGCCCTCCATCCCTATCGAATGTAAAGTCGGAGAGATAACATCATCAGCAGGCAAGCCAACTAATTTCAACCTGCATAAGATTCAAGTATCGCAATCAGATATAAATTTATCTCACCCTGTCCGCAGCACACTTCAGTATGTTTTAGCGAAGTCTGTGAGATATCGGTAGGGGTTTGTGCCCTTTTGGCGTGGAAGGCACATAAAGCAGGCTGGACTTCACTGGAAATCCCGCCGTGTTAGTATCAAGTGAAATAGTATAACATTACTGTAACTCACGGTGGTGGGGCCTGCGCTTCAACTGGCGCCGGAGTCTGTTTCAAAGACGATACTGGGTCCGGAGGCGATTCCCCCCTCTTAACATGGAAAGGACAGGTAAAAATGGGTCTATAATAGTGGATTCATAGTTTTTGAGGGGTGTTGGTGAATTATGTATGAATACCGCTCACTCTAAAGGCTGGATGGCAACTGAAGGTAAGATATCCGCGTTGCCTTCTTCCCTCTTCACGTGGAATGGACACGTGAAGCCAGGTCTATCGATAAAGAAGTTCAATGCAGCTAGGTTCAGCGGGAAAAATAACTCACTCAGCGGAGCGTTCTTCCCTCTTCAAATGGAAAGGACACGGTAAAGCAGGTCTAATGGCATAGAGGGTCAAGTCACGAAGAGTTGCGGGGAAATTAAGGTACTTGAGAGGACTACGCTTTTCCACGCCGATGCGAGAAGGATTGTTACTGAATTGTCTCGCTGTTAGAATTGGGTACATTCCAATATCCATAAATGGGTATGCGACCTACAGTTTCGTAGAGCAGGTCTGAGTAATGTTCTCGGGCTTAAATAGGTGAGAAAGCTGGGCAGAGACGATCGGCGGCGGCGGCGGAACTGGTATCAACTCTGAGCAGTCGATCATGTTCTCGATCTTTTGTCCAAGCGTAGAAAGTTTTAACATCGCCTGTTGAAATTGTTGTGAAGTCTTCCTCTGTTCGTTGATCAAGCCTTGCCAGGCACATGAAGTGGTAGGATGGGTGGCAATGGCAAGATCGGAAGGAAGACGTGTCGTGCCTGGAATTGGTGAAAGTGTGACCTGTGGGCCGCCGGGTATGGGACTTAGAGGATGTAAGAATTATGGATTAACATAGAGACTGTGAATTACTTCATGTGAATAGTACCCGGAAGTAAAACCTCGAGGTAGAACTGTGTATCGAAAATCTGAGGGGTCGTATCAAGAGGTATACTAACCGGTTTGAATAAGACACATAATAGCAAGAGAAACTCCAGTACTTACGCTATCCCAGGTGTATTGTCCACATTTGCACCAGCAATAGAGTGCGCTGCCATGAGCGCAACCAGTTCTTCCGCATTCAAACCCGCATCTGCAAAGCGTGAGATGATGTCGTCCGCTGAATCTGGAACATATTTCAGACTAGTTTTTCACATGTTTCACAGGAACATACCTGTGGTTTCAGGGATCGAAAAATCCGGCGCAGGTTCTGTTGGAAGAGGACGCCCAAGTAGGAATTCCACCCGAGGTGCACCAGGGCACGTACTGAGACCAACAGCTGCAGCGAAGTGGAGTCTCAAGGGAGTTATGTCGAGTTCTGTTTTTAGTGGTTAAAATTGACATACAAATCTCCGGGGGAAATGCTATGTCTCCTCATAAACCTGTTAAGCAGAAAAACAGACGTCTGCAGACCGCTGTTTCCGGGATATTCTAGTTCAACATCATCGTAGACAAGGATTGATCCATCTGCGCCTCCTCCTCCAGATACGGTAGCATTGTTTGAAAATCCGATGGCATCATGGAATGCGAGTCGCAAGATGCTGCGTGCCTACATGCAAATGGACAAATGGATACATACCTGGCAAACGTATCGCAATGAAAGAGACTCACCAATGCTGGACACTCTTCAGTGGTACCGAAGAAGTTTTGCCTCAAATCTTGTAAAACTGGGACAAGAGTGCAGCACTGTTTGTTGGAGACAATCGTTCCATCAGGGCAGGTGGTGCTAGCTACTTGATGCTTTGGTGAAAAGTGGATAACGATGGGGGATAGTCCGTTGACGTACCAATGACGCCTGCAGTATAAAGGATGATATATATGAATAAATGTAAGGCCTTGAGATGCATAACGTTCACTGGATAGAATTTCTCCGCCGGGATGGATGTACGGTATATATACACTGTCTTTGAAGCCTGGGAGTCTTTTGGGAAGCCATCTCCACAAAACCGGAAAGACACTTCTAGATTCGATAGGAATAGATAGAAACTGGAAATGATGCCAATAGAGATCAAAGCGCCCATCTTTGTCGAATATATTCCGTTTGAAAGCTTCCGCACGACGAGAGTATTTACTACATTAATGGTTATCTCATATGAGTGAGTGTCGTGAACCTGAATATCCCTGCAATATGAAAGCAATAACAAGCAGGGAATTGACATCAGATATCCAGGGGTAATTCGACAGGAGACATTTTTGGACGGGTTTCAATATTTGGTGAAGGAAGATTGGTTCGGTGGAAGTGGGGGTTCAACCAGTATCAATTCATTGCCGGCATTGTTAGCTAACTGTCAGATCACTGAATGGCTTCTGAGCTATCACTCAAAGATGCGCTCAGATGAGGTAACGCCGAAAAGACAGGGCGTATCTTCGTGTCAGACAGAGAAGGCAAGGAATTAATATACTCAGAATTTCCACTCTATCCAAAATAGACATAGCTATACATTGTGTCCAGTCATGAACTCTTTGAAAATTATAAACAAAATACTCATAATCTTGGAAGTTCCTGGCATTGATTATCATCTATTTGACCAATCATTGGTGGTCCGAAAGCCTCGGAAGAAGCCTGCAATTGAGATGGAGTTGACATTAATAAAATCGTGACGGGTCTGAAAGTGACATTGTACTTTCGAGGAACTATTATGTAAAACATCAGTAGCCATTTCCTGTGATTACAGAAGTTCCGGCCACGGTCAACGGTATATAAGGAATTCTTAGCATGCCATGTCAAACGTTGTAGAAACTTGGATGATGGGTCGAACCCTCGACGACGTGAGAAGACGAACAACTCGCTCCACCAAAGAACATCCAACTTTTGATGGATTATTCTGATCAAGCATTCCAAATTACAGCGCTTTCGACATATTAGCAGCGATATCAACAGAGATCCTTATGGTTACTTGATAATGGATATAGAATTGACAAGGTGTGCTATATCTTGAATGTTTCTGATCACAGCACCCGTCGTTGGTCCAGACTTCTTACCATGCATGGCCAAGTCATCCCCCGCACAATCCCACCAAGGAAGATCTCAATATCTCACTGCGAACCAAGTAAACTTGACCAGTTCCGGGTCTGCCTTTTTACGAGGTGGAATACGCAAGGTAAGCTTAGGAAGCTTCCTTCAAAGAACTACGATAGTAAACATGAGAAATAGTGAGGATACAGAAGGGTATATACCTTGATCTACCACTTCCTTGTCTATATCTGCACTATCTGGTGGCTCTCCACTGCTGGAAACGCCTTCGGATGACTAGATATCACTATGCTTGGGCATCCTATACACGATATTACAGGGAAACTGCGATTTTGAGAGACGAGCGCTTAGCATACAATAAAAAAACTAAAAAATCGACGCGCGGACAAGGTTTTTGGGAAGCGCTGTAAAAGGCGATGAGGGCACTATATGAAAGAGATAAGGTAAACAACCCTCGTTATACCAATGGTTTATTTATTCGTAGTTGGAATGTGATTGACAGGGTGCTGAGACAGAAGAGTAGTGATGATCAGATGTGAAATCAATCAATAAAGACAGGCTCACACTTTGGGATTTAAGAATGTGAATGGAAGATGGAGATACTGTTAAGAATTCGGTATTATACTCAGAAACTATACTTAAAAACCAATATTCACTTGGTCCATCCGCGGATGACCTAACAAGCTCTCTCCGTTTCGCGAACTGCGAGAGATTTCTACAAACTGGTGCGGGTAAGGCCAACCTATCGATATGTAGACCAAACCTCAATGAAATGTGGTCAATTAAGGAGTATTGATCTTCCCATTAACCTGAAAACTCCTTTTCAATTCATCTCGTAATAATTCGTTGTAGGTACCACCGTCCAGCCAATATATGGAAAATCACCTACGGAAAAAAGATATGAGCTGTAGAGACGAAGTATAAAAGACTGAGGGAAAGGAAGAAGGCGAGATGAAATGTATAATGAGGAAATTTGGGGGAAAAATTGAGGTGGAACATCTAAGGATCACCACAGTACAGTATACGAACACGGCCGTACACCGTACGGCTATTTACGGGTGGCTGCCGTACCGTTCTCAAGGCCCAATCGGAACGGATACACACCGTAAACGGCGATTACGGCCGTTAAACGGGTGTACGGCTTACAGGACAAGGTTTGGTTCATCTAAAAAGTCATATTTCCCGTTCATATCTATATTTTAAATATTCCTAATGCAATGCAAATGCTCGCTTCTATTAGCTTTAGGAGGGCGCATAGTTTGGTGGGGTTGTCGGCTCAGATGCAAGCGTCTAAATCCGTCGTGACGTGACTGATAACATTAATCACGTCCTGCCATCTACACGCCCAAAGGTCTCAAGCCTCCCCAGAACGATAAGTACCCAACGATCCCAGAACCATCTGGCGGGATCGTTCTGCTTTGTGAGCCTAAGTGATCCCTCCCTGACGAAACCAGTATATTTTTAGCCAACAATCTTTTCTCCATTTCTATCGGTAAATTTTCAGGAAAAAAAGGTGGAGATACATGCACCTTATATGTACACATAGACATGAAGTTGAATCAGGAAGGGACGGTGGACAGGGAGTGGGGAATGAACGATTTTCGGTCAAGCGCCAGCAGATGGTTCCAGGAGGTCGAGGTAGTTATTGTTCCCGGATCATCCTGAGGACCGTCCAGAATGCCTTTCGCGACGGATGGTTCTGGGAAGTTGGGACCATTGGGCGTGTACTATTGGCGATACGGGTGCTCATAGCAAACGTAAATAGAACGTAAATATAAATCAAAATAGGCACTCAAACTGCCCGTATTCAGTGAAGAAAGAGTAGCAAACCGTACACCCGTATTACGGGCGTTTGGTATACTAAACCGTGCCGTCTTACGGCTCCATACTGGTCTTCATCGGAACGGATACGGCTGCCGTATACAGTCACCATGCAAACAGTCTGTACGGGTAAGCTGGTGACATCAGGAACAAAATCTTTAAGCGTGAGAGTGTGTTACGATGATGTCACGCAGCGAGGTTTATCTTTCATGTCGTCTCCTCGATCAGTCTACGGATCCGATGGTATTCAAATAATGGTGCGATGACTTGTCTGTAAGTACTACTCCACTGTTAACTTCCTCTTATAACCAAAACATGATAGATGATAGACTTCGCTCTGATACATTTCCTTGTAAAGCCTGAGCGGGCTGCGGGTTACACGTCGAGTTCTCGAGAATACCATCAACTTTATGTCGCAACAGTTTTTTGCCCTTGAAATCGATGCAGTTATTCGAACTCCAAGATCTCTTTCTGGCAAGTGCGAGACGAGTGTTGTTGTGTCGGGCACCGATTGCTTTTCATCCCAAAATGGGACATGCAAACAAATATCTGTGCGTCGTGGTGAGTCCCGGCTCTAAGTATATAATGTGCCTAGAAACGAACCTAACACAAGTCCCCATCCAAAGACAGAGACGAACCGCTCCTCCTGAAGATGATGTCGCCACTCAGTTACATCTGTCTGACTTTCAGCCACATTGATTTCCGAGATTGCATCTTTCCACAGCTGATATCCCGTCACTTAGCAAAATACCTAACACAGAGAAAGGCCGCTTGATACGGCCTATTATGAAAACATCACCGCAAAAGTGCGCGGAATAAGACGGTTTCCTGATCATGATCAGTCGGCCCCTTCGGCTCCAAAAATGTCTCTTCAGAGAGTAATACGTATTTACCCTCCAGGATCTGCAAAGCCTCTCTCATCATAATCCTTAGCGAGCCGTTGTCGATCCTCAAGCTTCAACAATTATGAGTATGGTATCCATTGACTTGAAGTGGACCACCACTGAGCGCGAGAAATGCCGCCCGGGTATCGCACCTTAGGAAGCGGGATGATTACCTTTAAAGTTCCTAATCCGCCCCTTTCGCCAAACATTCTGTCGTGCTTACTGTGAGTCCGCCCTTTTCCTCTTCCTCCATTTCACACCATCATTAGGCCCAGAGCGCGTACCTCCGGTAAATGCTTTGAGGTCGACCTCATTCCTTCTTGCTGCCATTCATCTTGTCCTAGCTGTTGGATAATTACGTATGTAGCCGAACTTCTCTTTATTATTAATCTAAAATGGACAGTGTCAGAAGAAAACGAGACGCCTATGGGGTGCGTGGTCAAACCTCTGCGTTAGAGCTGGTGAAGATCCTATAAAAATTCCATCTCTAAGGCATCTTTCCGCACTGCCACTCCGTCCAGTCAATGCGCCGCCTCCCCTAGATCTACATCGAGATCCGGCGGCCCACCCGGTGTCTCCAGATCTTTGCCCCTAATTCGAACAAAAGAGCGGGCTTCCCCTCGGCAACGGGAGGAAATTTTGAGAGGAAACGAATATATAAAAGAGAGATTCGATGTCCTTTCCAGAATGCCCCATCAGCCAGGATGCTTCTCCGATTCCTGAAAATTTCTGTCCTCATCTTCCGTTTCATTCCTGCTATCCTCGGTGAGTCAAACTTGGATGCTCCCTCCCGTTCTCGCCGTTAAAATTTAAGTGCAGCAGCCACCCGATGCTCTGATGGCACGACAGTCTCCGACGGGAAATGCTGCTCCCTCGTACCTGTATTAAAGGATTTACAAACCAACTTTTTTGGCTTCAACGAGACGTGTCCATCCTTAGTAAACCTCTTAATTGCTTTCCAACGGCAAAAAATGACGACAATCTTTTGACTTTCAGGCTAGGAGTGTGTTAAGGTTGGCCTTTCATGATGCCATCGGATTTTCCAACAAAAACACAACAGCTGGAGGAGGGGCTGACGGTTCTATCCTTGTTTTCGATGACGTCGAACTCGAATATCCTGCGAACAGCGGCCTCCAAGTATCTGTATTCCTATTAAATAAACTTGTTGAAAAGCATAGTGTTTCCCCCGGAGACCTGTAAGTTCCTTATGATCCAAAACAACCCCACTCATATAAATTACACTTGTGTTTTTCAGACTCCATTTCGCAGCGGCCGTCGGCCTCAGTACTTGCCCTGGCGCACCCCGTTTAGAATTCCTTCTGGGTCGTCCATTACCATTAATTCCTGCCGCAGATTTTTCGGTTCCGGAGGTGACAGGTAATCCCTGTACATTTCTTTTCCTTAACATGAATCTATTGACGATATTATTTCTAGACTCTGCCGAATCGATTCTTTCGCGGTTTGCGGACGCTGGCCTCAGTGCTAAAGAGCTCGTTGTTCTGATGTCAGCCCATTCCATCGCTGTCGCTAATGTAGATAATACCCCTGGGATTGCGTATGTCGTATCCTTATTTTCTACTCAGGTTGCATTGCTTGATCGGTCATTTTTAGTACGCCATTGGATACGACCCCAGAAATTTATGATACCCAGTTCTACCTCGAAGTCTTACTTCCAGGAATTCATCATATAGAGTGAGGTTTTTCCCCCGTCGATAGGACCTTGTCTTAACGTGTGCCATAGATCAGTTCCAGGTGGCCCTCAAGTTACTCTCTCACCAGTTCAAGGAGTTGCCCGTCTTCCGTCTGATCTTGCGATCGCAACCCATCCCAACACCTCATGTCTATGGGAGGGTATGATCAACCAGCAGACAAGAACTACAGAAGAATTCAAAGCGGCAATGTTCAAACTTTCGAATCTTGGCCAGCCTATTGGTGTTATGACTGACTGCTCAGAGTTAATCCCTGTTCCTCCGCCAGCCCCAGCTTCTTCGGCTGTGATTCCTGATCCGTTCGTGGCTGAAGACATCACTCAGGCGTGTCCCGAACGTCACTTCGTGGCATCTGGTATCCAAAAGCGAAATCCTCAGTAAGCAAGTTGCCATCTCATCAGGGTGACCATCTCACAATTTTAAAATGTCAGAAATCCCGAGCCTCCCGCCCATATGAAACGAACTCCAGTTTCTGGCATTGAAGAAAGAGCACCTCAGTGCGTCACTGACGACCTATAAGAGCTATTATTCTCATGAAACTTTGAAAATACAGGGTTACCCCTAATACATGTCCATTCCATTTAAAGCGAGCGCATATTGAAGAACGAGCTCCTCAGTACGTCCCTCAGTCTATAAGATTAAGCATTCTCCGCTGACTTCTTGACTTTGAAAATTCAGGGTTACCCCTAATACATGTCCATTCCATCTAAAACGAGCAAACATTGAAGAACGAACGCCTCAGTAGGTCTCCGCATGGATACTAACCAGTATCTTCTACTGATTTCGCCAACTTCTAGGATTATTCCAACTCCTCTAACATGTCCATTCCATTTGAAGAGAGCATATGTTGAAGAAAGAGCACCTCAGTACGTCACTGATGATTCACATGAACGAGTACACTCTGAAGTTGGGAATCTTTAGAATTTACCCTACTCCGCTTACATGCCCATTCCATGTAAAGAGAGCACAGGTTGAAGAACGAGAACCTCAGTACGTCGATCAATACGAAGGAGCGCTTTCCGCTGACGTTTTAGGAACTTTGAAAATTCAGAGCTCTTCCATGCCCATTTCATGTAAAGAGAGCGCAGGTTGAAGAACGAGAACCTCAGTACGTCGATCGATACGAAGGA
>Ga0157379_10001593_pt1 | contig 18719 bp, 8 predicted proteins | sample S25metaG_FD_121802 | JGI IMG/M metagenome (GOLD analysis project Ga0157379, IMG submission 121802) | Switchgrass rhizosphere microbial communities from Kellogg Biological Station, Michigan, USA - S2-5 metaG | ecosystem: Host-associated > Plants > Roots > Rhizosphere > Soil | place: USA: Michigan... | reverse complement strand
CGAGTTCGTAATGTAGTTGTTGTAGAAGTCAATTGCGACCGGCCGGCGATCCCAATACTCCTGAGGCGGGTATTTCGGACCGTCGACGATGTCCGGGCCCGTCGCAACCGATCCGTCCGGATTCCCGTAAGTCTCGACGTTGATGCCGTCATGAAAGTCGGCGATATAGTTGTACGCAACGACATGACCCGGGCCGTAGAGCTTCACGGCAATATAGGATGCCATCTTCGGCGGAAAGATTTGTCCTTCCACGCCCGCAAATCTGCTCCAGATTTGGGGACCATTCCATCCGATCAGATGGTTCGGATCGTTGCGTCCATAGAACCAGTTATCTGCGATGTAGAAATTGCTCGAGCCGGAATAGTTGCTGAAAACACCCGCGCCTACGTTTTCAAATCGGCTTTTCTTCACAGTGAGGCCCTTCGAGCCGATGAGAAATTGCGTACCGGCCAGGATGCCGATTTCCGCATTGCGAAACGTCAGGCCTTCGAAGTAGGTGTAATCGGCCGCGCGTACGTCGAAAAGCGCGAAGTTACCTGCGCCGTCGAAAATCGCCGGACCGTCTCCCGCGGCCTTGATTGCAATGGGCATTTCCGGGGTGCCGTCAGCAGTCAGGTAATACGTTCCATCGAGCGGTACAGTCCGGTTCACCGAGGCGTCATTGGTGTACTCGTAGCGGTTGTACTTGTACAGTCCGGCGTGCACGAGGATCGTGTCGCCCGGCCTGACGCGGGGTCTGCCCGAGGTAGCCCAGTCCGTTCCAGCGCAGGAGTAGTTGTACGCGCACATCAGCCCTTCGAATGACGGTTCGATCTTCTTGCCTGTGAACCCATGAGGATAGACGTGAAAAGTTCGGCCGCCTTCGTACGGTTTGGGTTCCGGCCGCGTCCGGACGGTCATCGTCCGTTGTGCGACTCCTCGGACGCCGTCCGGGTCCGACATGACGAATTGCGCTTCATAAGCGGTATCGGGCTCCAAATCGAGAATGCTTCCCGCGAACATGTTGGGGGAAATCACGTCGACTTGGGACGCCTGGTAGACGCGTTCACCCTTGAGCCGCAGTAAAGGCAGAGCATCCTTCCAAACAGATTCTCCTTTTTTACGATAAGAAACCGTGACGGCAGCATTTCGATTCTCATCGCCTTGAATGAACCACTCAAAACCCAGATTGATCAGGGTGGGTGGATCGATCAGGAAATCACCAGCGGTCACGCCGTTCACGTTGGCCGTCGCCGCGCCACGGCCCCGCGCGCCTTGTCCGGCTCCACGGCCACCAGGCGCCTGTCCCTGAGCCGGTGTTGGAGTCGGAGCTTGAGAAGTTAAAAATTGTGCGCTCGATAGCAGCACCACGATGACTGCGAAGGCGCCTATGGTTTTCATATATTTCAACTCCCCGAAATCGATTTCTTAGTGTCCGCGAATGGGTGTTCCCAGGATTCGTCCCATACCAAATCCGTGAGACAGTTTCAGTGCGCCGATAATACAGATCACTGCTGACTCCAGCAAGTTCAGCATCACGGATTAAAGAGATCCTGTGCTCGGCGGCGGCGCCTCAGCGGCTACTCCTATGAGTTTCTTCACATCGTTGAATCGATTGTTGATTATATGAGCATCGTGCTGTTCACTACACTTGCACGGCACCAATTCCGATGAAAGGCTCGTTCAATGACGAGACTGCTTAAGAGGATTTCGGTTTTCAGCAGGAACCTGCAATGTCTCGCCGCTTAGGTGCAATCGTAATCGCGGGCCTGATGGTGGCGGTTGTGACGGCGGCGCGGCAGAGCCGCCCCGAGTCCTCGACCCGATTCATCGGTCAGGCCGAACCGCCCTCGTCCGCGCTAAGTCTTTGGTACCGGGTGCCCGCTGCGGATCATCCTCCGAGCACAACCAGTGCAACAGCGTCCGGCGCGAACGCGGAGTGGGTTCGTGCGCTTCCTGTGGGAAACGGCCGGCTCGGCGCGATGGTTTTTGGTGGAGTCGAGTACGAGCGTTTACAGCTCAACGAAGACACATTGTGGGCAGGGGGACCGTACAACCCGGTGAATCCCGAAGCTCGCGCGGCGCTTCCTGAGGTTCGGCAATTGCTCGCGGCAGCACAATATCGCGATGCGGCGACGCTTGTGCGCCAGAAGGTGATGGCGAAACCCTTGGCGCAGATGCCTTATCAAACGCTGGGTGACCTGTACCTCAAATTCGCGGCCATCGATGTGGCGGAGAATTACCGCCGAGATCTCGACCTTGCCGAGGCTGTCGCGCACGTTGCCTATAGCTCTCAGGGCGTGACATTCGCACGTGAAGTGTTCGCAAGTTCACCAGATCAAGTCATCGTCGTCCATCTGAGTGCGAGCAGGCCTGGACAGATATCCTTCGAAGCGCGCATGCAAACACCTCAGCGTGCCACTGTGCAGGCCACTTCCGATGGAGACCTCGTGATGCGCGGCGTGAACGGCGATGGCAACGCAGTTACGGCCGATGGGAAAAACATTCCGGGAGCGTTGCGTTTCGAGACCAGGGTTCGCATCCTCCCAACCGGAGGCATACGGTCCGTTACAAACGACGCAGTTATCGTTCGCAACGCCGATGCGGTCACGCTATTGATAGCGGCGGCGACGAGCTACCGCAGCTATAACGACGTCAGCGGCGATCCGGCCGCCCTCGTCGCGAGCACTCTGCGACGTGCTTCGCGCAAGCCGATCGACGCACTGCAGGCAGAACATGTACGGGATTATCGACAGTTCTTCGATCGAGTACATCTCGACCTGGGACCGTCGAACGCTTCCACGCTCCCGACAGACGAACGCATTCGAGCGTTTGCTACGGGAGATGATCGCGCGTTGACGGTCCTGTATCTCCAATATGCGCGCTATCTGTTGCTGTCCAGTTCCCGTCCCGGAACGCAACCGGCCAATCTCCAGGGCATCTGGAACGACAGCATGAACCCGCCGTGGGGCAGCAAATACACCATCAACATCAACACGGAAATGAACTACTGGCCCGCGTTGCCGCTCAACCTTTCGGAGACGATGGATCCTCTGACGCGCATGGTCGAGGATCTCGCGGTCACGGGTGCAAGAACAGCGCGGGAAATGTATGGCGCGAACGGATGGGTGGCGCATCACAACACGGATCTGTGGCGGGCAAGCGCGCCAATCGACGGACCTCAGTGGGGTATGTGGCCAACAGGAGGCGCGTGGCTGACGTTGGCGTTGTGGGATCGCTACGAATACTCTGGCGATCACGGGTACCTCCAGAGGATTTATCCACTGCTCAAGGGGGCTGCGCAGTTCTTCAGGGACACACTGGTCGAAGAGCCGAGTCACCGCTGGCTCGTGACATCGCCTTCACTATCGCCGGAAAACCCGCACCCGTTCGGCACGTCGTTGACGATGGGGCCGGCGATGGATCAGGAGATTCTGCGCGAACTCTTCACCGCCGTGACGCGCGCTTCCGAGGTTCTGGATGTCGATCGTAATGAACGCGCGCAGTGGCTTGCGATTCGTGCAAGGCTCGCGCCACTTCAAGTCGGAAGTGCAGGACAGCTCCAGGAATGGCTGGAAGATTGGGACATGCGCGCACCCGAACTAAACCACCGGCACGTCTCTCATCTGTTTGGCCTCTTCCCGGGCCACGACATCGATATCCGCCGCACACCGGAATTGGCCAGGGCTGCAAAACGATCGCTGGAAATTCGAGGCGACCAGGCTACGGGTTGGGCGACTGCATGGCGCATCAATCTGTGGGCCCGACTGGGAGAAGGTAACCATGCGTACGATATTTTGAAGTTTCTCCTCGGGCCCGATCGAACCTACCCAAACATGTTCGACGCGCATCCTCCATTTCAAATCGATGGAAACTTCGGCGGCGCGTCCGGTATCGTCGAGATGCTGGTTCAATGCGACGACAGCGAGATTCGTTTGCTTCCTGCGTTGCCCAGTGCCTGGCCGGTGGGCCGTGTGACGGGACTGCGGGCGCGCGGCGGTTTCGAGATCGACTTGTCCTGGAAGAACGGATCGGTGGAGCGAGTCTCTCTTCGGTCGTTGCTCGGTCGGCCGCTGCGGCTTCGCCGAGGTGAAGTCGCGCGAAGTCTTGCCCGTACTGAAAAAGGTGCACTTCTAGTCTTCGCCGGCGACGATCTGCGGCCGGTGTCCAACTGAAGCGGGCACTCTGCGCCTGTCTCGCAGCAGTTACGGCAGCGCGTACGCGAGAATTTCTGCGCCGGCGTTCGCCTGGCCAGTCACCGCAATCAAGATGTACTGCTTGCCGTTGTGCATGTAGGACATCGGCGACCCCGTTTGCTTCGCGGGCATGTTGATTTCACCCGTGATGTCCTCGCCGGTCGTTTTGTCGTAGGCGCGAAGCAGAGCTACCGTCTGACCCTGTGCATTCGTATGGACGCCACCCTCGCCCGCAATCACCATGGTCTTCGTCGTGAGCACGCCAATGAATGTTCGGCCGGGTTGTCCCAGGCGCGGCAGATCCAGCCCTTTGAGGGCGGAGTTGTTCTTGATGTTGTCGGGCGTGGAACTGTGGGTCTTCTGCCACAGGATGTTGCCGGTGTTCATGTCGTAGGCTGTGATGCGGTCGTACGGCGGTTTTATTAGCGGCAATCCCTGCACCGTTGTGCCGCCGCGCAAACCACCGCCTCCGCGCGCACCGCCTGGGGCAGCGGGAGCCCCGCCGGCCCCGCGTCCTCCACGAGGTGACGTGCCCGTAGCCGGAACGCCGGCCAGAGTGCCGGCGGGAGCGGCGCCACCGCCTCCTCTGCCTCCAGGGCCACCGCGTCCGCCGCGACCTGCCTCCACAGGTTCGTCTTCACGCTCACCCGCGGGTGCACCTGCCGCGCCCTGGCCGCCGCGCAGGAGCCCCGCGGTGTTGGCCGGGCCAGGCATCGAAAGATCCGACGACACATTGGCCAGGGAGAATACAGCGGTGTGCGAATGGATAAACAGCCGGTTCGTTTCGGGGTCAAACGAGCCGCCCGGCCAATTCGCTCCTCCAACGTCCGCGGGCAGCATCAGCGTCCCGACCGGACCATCCGGTGTTGAGAGTCCGGGCGGAGGGAAGATAGGGCCGAGCGTGTAGGCTTTGGCCTGTTCGATCGCTTGCGCTCGCAGTTCCGGCGTGAAATCGATGAGATCGTCTATCGAGACACCCTGCCGATCGAAGGGCGCCGGCCTGGTGGGGAAAGGCTGGGTCGGACTGGTCTTTTCACCGGGAACATTTGATTGCGGTACCGGGCGGTCTTCGATGGGCCAGACGGGTTCACCTGTTTCGCGATTCAGCACGAACAGAAATGCCGACTTGGTCGGTTGCGCCAGCGCCTTGATCGTCCGGCCGCCAACCTGCGCGTCATATAGAATCGGCGCGCAGGGCAGATCCCAATCCCACAAACCGTGGTGAATCGTCTGATAGTGCCACTTGCGTTTGCCGGTCTTGATGTCGAGGGCGACGATGCTCTCACCGAACAACCCGTTGCCGGGCCTGTTTACGCCGTAGTAATCGGTCGCAGGCATCTCCGTTGGCACATAGACGAGGCCCAACTCGAGGTCCGCACTCATTTGGGCCCATGCGCCCAGGTTGCCGTTTTTTTCCGCAGAGCCTTCCAGCCAGGTGTCGTACCCGAATTCTCCTTTCAGAGGAATCGTGTGAAAAATCCAGAGCCGCTTGCCGGTCTTCACATCGAAGCCCCGCACAAACCCTTTCGCTGTCGGTCGCGTGTTGGGGCTTCCGGCGGCGAAGTGGGCTGCACCCACCACGACGACATCGCCGGCGACAAGAGGCGTTGCGTTGAGTCCCACGGCGGCTGTGGTCAGGTCGTATTCCTGGTCATTGTCGAGTTTCAGATCCACGACGCCGTCCTTACCGAAAGAGCGAACGAGTTCGCCGGTCCTCGCACTCAACGCAATCATGCGGTATCCGGGAGTGACATAGAGGATTCTTTGGTCGGAGCCGTCCGCGCTCGACCAGTACGCGACACCGCGCCCCGCACCACGCCGTGGAGCCGCATCGCCGCGCGGCCCTTCGTCTTCACTATGCATCCACAGCATTTCGCCGGTTGCCGGATTTAGCGCAATCGCGGCGCGCCGCGTACCGGCGGTCGTGTAAAGCACGTCGTTCACATAAAGCGGCGTTGCTGAATACAGGTTGTCCGGCGTGGGCCCGAGAAAATCAGTCTTCAGCCGCCAGGCGATTCGGAGATTTCTGAAATTGTCTTTGTTGATCTGGTCGAGTGGAGAGTACCGGTGGCTTGCAAGGTCTCCTCCATACGTGGCCCAGTTCGGGCCCACCGCGTTCCCGGCCACCGAGCCGGCGCCGGCTTGACGCCCGCCCCCGCGGCCCTGGGAAAGTGCAATGACTGACGCGGCCGCGGCCAGCGCGGCAAAGTGCACAAGAATTCGGGTCTTTGTCATGACGTTACGTCCTCGGTTCGCCTGCATGATCACTTTTGCTGTCGAATTCACTCGTTGAGCCATCTCTTATAACCCATAACCGCATCGGGATCACTTATACCTAATACGACCGAGCGCCGTATATTGAAGGAAAACATGATGAATGGCTACACTGCGAAATCCACCTGCGGCCGCAATGTCCGGCAACTTCACCGCAGAGGGATGATGTTTGGGCTGGCTTCTAGTATGCTTCCCTCGACTTTTCAGAAGTGGATTTGACGGGATTTGACGATTGTCTGTTGCAGAGTCGGAAGGCAAGACGGTCTATCGACCTCGCGACAAGGTTGGGCGCGCGTCAGGAGGGGACATGCGGAACGTGGGGATACTGGCCGTTTTCATTATCGGACTCTTCATCTTCACGACAGCGCTCGCGCAAACGGCGGGAACGGTGGCGCAGCCCGGAGCGGTCGTCGTGGAGCCGCCATCGACCGGGGCGCTCGGCGTCGAGTGGAGGATTGAAGGGGATTCCAACCGTAACGCAGCGGTCGCTGTCGCGTGGCGCCGTGCTGGAGAGACCGCATGGCGGGACGCCCTGCCCCTGCTGCGACTGCAGAACGAAGAAGTACAGCAGGGAGCGTCATTCCACTACGTCGCACCCAATATGTTTGCGGGCAGCATTTTTAATCTTGATGCCAACACGGCCTACGAAATCCGGCTTCGTCTTTCGGATCCCGATGCGCCGGCAGGTGCACTTCCGGTCGAACGGATGGTTAGCGCCCGCACACGTCCGATCCCCAAACCGGCTGCCGGAGGCGCGGTGTATCACGTCTACCCGCGGGACTACGCCGGCGCAAAGCAGCAGCCGAACTTTTCCAGCTTGTTGGCGGCGTACAACACGGGTGCAAACGGCGCGGATTTCGTCAATACGTTCCAGCCGCGCGTCAATCCGGGCGACACTATCCTTCTCCACGCAGGCCTTTATCGTGAAGAGCGAAGGCGATACGCCGGCCCGAACTCCACGCTGTTCGATGGTACGTTTTATCTCACCGCAGACGGCACTGCGGAAAAGCCGATTGTCATCAAATCTGCAGGTGACGGCGACGTGATCTTCGATGGCGACGGCAATGCTGTCTTGTTCGATCTCACGGCTGCGGATTACACCTATTTCGAAGGGATCACCGTCCGCAATACGGATGTCGCGTTTCTCCTGGGCCGCAAACGCATTCTCGGCGCTGTTGGGTTCACGTTGAAGAACTCGCGTCTGGAGAACGTGGGCCGGGGCGTCTTCACCGACTGGGGCGGAGCGCGGGACTTCTACATCGCCGATAACGTGTTCATCGGCCGTAACGATCCATCCCGGCTTATGGGTTGGATCGGACGCACGTGGCAGAACCTGCCGGGGTTTCCTCAGCCGCTCTTGTCGGAATATGCCGTTAAGGTTTACGGATCAGGACACGTCATCACACACAACCGTGTCGAGAACTTCCACGACGGAATCGATCACGCCACCTATGGAGATCCGGACGGCTGGCCGGACCGTCCGGTGATGGCGGTGTCGAGCGACATCGTCGGTAACGACATCCGTAACGTCGACGACAACTGCATTGAAGCGGACGGAGGCGCGCAGAACTTCCGGGTGATCGGTAATCGTTGTTTCAACATGGCACATCGCGCTCTTTCCACACAGCCGTCGCTGGGCGGCCCCATCTACTTCGTGCGTAATCTGGTTTATAACGCGCCCGAGGGCGGAGCATTGAAACTGACTGCGAACTCTGCCGGCGTACTGGTGTACAACAACACGCTGCTCACCGAGGCTCATCAGATGGGCCCGGCATCGAACCTGCACTTCCGTAACAACCTGATCCTTGGCCAGGGCGCCTGGCCCGAGGTCTTTTCCGTCGAGACGTTTACGCCGTATTCGAGTTCGGACTACAACGGGTTTTTGGCAGCCACCCCCGGCGCCTCTCTTTTTGCGTGGGCGGCGCCGGCCGGCAAGGCAGACTACGGTGCCCGTGGAGAGCGTCCGCTACAATCGTTTCCAACTCTGGCGGCCTACTCCAGTCGAACGGGACAGGACACTCACAGCCGCATGGTCGATTGGTCGATCTTCCGTCAGGCCCGTCCTCCGGCGCAGGGGGATCCGACTCGCTTGTACCGGCCCGAAGACTTCGATTTCACGCTCATGCCGGGGGCCGCTGCGATTGACGGCGGAATGGTGCTGCCTGGCATCACCGATGGGTTCACGGGGAATGCGCCGGATCTTGGTGCACTGGAGTTTGGCGGGGCGTCGCCACTCTACGGGCCGAGGCCGATCGCCGGGCAACCTTGAGCGGGTTCGATCTCCTACCAAAAGCCGCATCTAATATTTTTGACTTTTGTAGATTGACTAACTAGACTCCGCGCAGTTTTTAGTCAAATCAAACAGTCAGCCCACCAGGCTGACCCTATTCGTAAGATCGCAGACTAGCGACCCCCGCGCATTGCATGCAGCCGGGGCTGTGCTCTTGCCAGGGGTCGCATTTTGCTGGAGCCCGCGCCCGCCGTTGGTTCCCGACGATAGATCACATCCCGGCGTGAAGAGGTTAATCATGCGACAAACTCACACTGCATTTGTATTCCTCATTCTCGTGTTTTCCGCAGCGGCCGGGTTCGCGCAAGAAGGCATTAATGCAACGCTAAGCGGATCGATATCGGATCCTTCAGGCGCTCTTATTCCCGGGGTTCAGGTGACGGCGCGAAACATTGCGACGGGAGTCACTTCCACAACGATCACCAATGAAAGCGGGACGTACCGATTTCCCAGTCTCCAGCCTGGAACATACGAGGCAACGGCGACGCTGGTCGGATTTCAAGCTCAGACATTCCGATTGAGCCTGGGTACTTCCCAGGATATTCGACAGAACTTCACGCTACAGGTGGGAGGCGTTGCCACTACGGTTGAGGTGACTTCCGCAGCCGACGTATTGCTCTCAGCGTCAACGGCCTCGGTCAGCACCACGCTTGGATCAAAGCAGATCGTCGACCTTCCACTGGTCGGGCGAAATGTGATCGACCTGGTCACGCTCCTGCCCGGCGTGGTCGGAAATGGCACTGCGAGCACATCCTTTGCTGGAGTCACGGCGAATGCCACGGGCAATGTCGGCATGTCGATGGACGGCGTGACAATGAATACTCAGAGGTACACGCAAGGCTTGACCCCGTCCTACTTCGTCAATCCTGACCTGGTCGACGAGATCCGCGTTGTTGTCGCACCTGTCGACGTGGAAGGACGCGGCGCGGCGCAAATTCAGATGCGCGGAAGGACGGGATCAAATCGATTTCGTGGATCGGCCACCTGGAACATTCGGAACTCGGCGCTAAATGCAAATACGTGGGACAACAACCGACTGGGTGTGCCTGCTCCCTGGGTCAACCGGCATCAGGCGACGGTGAGTCTGGGCGGCCCTATCATCAAGAACAAAACTTTCTTTTTCGTGCTCTACGACCGCCAGGACCAACTCCAGAAACAAAACACGGATTCGGTTGTTCTGACACCAACCGCTCGGCAAGGTACCTTCAGATTCTTTCCCGGCGTGAACAACGGCAACGCTGATGTAACTCCAAGCGGTTCCGGTGCGACGCGTACGGTTCCTGTCGTCGATAAGTCAGGAAACCCGCTAAGTCAGGCGGAAGTGGGAGCGACAGGGCCGCTTCAGAGCTTCAGTGTATTCGGCGATTCGCTGAATCCGGGCGATCCATTCCGGAAGACCATGGATCCCACGGGTTACATTGCCAAAATCATGAACTCCATGCCTCTGCCCAATGCCTATGACGGCGCCAGCGCGATCGGAGGAGTAAGCGTAGATGGATTGAATACTGCGGTCATTCGATGGGTCCGGCGAACCGTGGGCGGCCCCGCTGGCGGAAATGGGGGAGTCATCGACGCTTACAACCGCAATCAGATCAATCTCCGAATCGATCACAATTTCAACCAGAAGCATCGATTGAGTGGAACGTTCGTGCGAGAAAGTCACTACACCGACAACAACGACCTCTCGCCATGGCCAACCGGATACAACGGCGAGATTCGCGAGGAACCCAGAGTGTGGTCGGCAGTCTTGACCTCGACGCTCACGCCGAATCTTCTCAGCGAGTTCAGGTTTGGTTACCGCGTCAATGAACTCCACTGGAATCCGGCGATCGAGACGGAGGGGGTTAAGGACAAGGCACTGGAGTTCATGCCGGCGATCAACGGCTATCCCGTCTACGTTCGTCCTACCTTGTTCGCCAATCACGTGATCGGATCGCAGGGTGATCTCGGACATACCAGTCCTCTGACAAGCTATTCCGAGACGGTTAGCTGGACGCATGGCGTTCACGCGCTGAAATTTGGCGCCGAGTTGCGCTATGCCTACACCGGGGGGTATCAGCCGGCGCCCGTCACCGCGCCGAACCTGGGTCTCATCCCGGTAGCAGTAGGCGGCGCCGGCAACGTGGGCGTCACCGGGATTGATCGAGTGCCTGGCTTGCTGACCAACAACATCTCACTGGCGCAAAACCTCTTGTTGTTTCTGGGCGGATCGGTGGGTACCGTCAACCAACGTTTTGAAACCTGGGAACCGACTGACACCAAATTCCTGGACTATAAGACTTCGTACAACCATCCGGGTCAGCCGGAAGACACGAGGGGAAAGATTCGCAATGTTCACCAGAACGAATTCAACTGGTTCGTTAAGGATGATTGGAAACTCAGACCAGGTTTTACTTTGAATCTCGGGATTCGTTGGGATCTCTTCCGCGTTCCGTACGTTGAAAGTGGGACAGGACAAAATTGGACGCGTGGTCCCGTCGATGGCAATGCAGGGTTCTTCGGTATCTCGGGGCGCACCTTTGGCGAGAGTTTCCATAACGGCGGGCAAACCAAAGCAGACGTGACTGCAATCAGCCTCATCGGAAAGAATTCCAACTATCCGGACCTCGGGATCTGGCCAAGCGACAGGAACAACTTCGCACCCGCAATCGGATTCGCCTGGTCGCCCGGTTTCGGCGGCAAGGACAAGACAACGATTCGCGGCGGGTATCAAATATCGTACTTGTTGCCGGGCAACAGTCTGTCATGGGTCGACCTGGACAACAGAACATTGCCGGGCTCAGAGTATGCCGGGTCAGACAGCGGGGGATCGACTTATAGAGACCTGTCGAATTTGATCTTGCCACTGGCAGTTCCGTTAGCTATCGCCGATAAGGTGGTGCTCCCACTGACAGATCACTCGACCGCGCAGAACTTCTTCGCTCCAGATTACGTGTCGCCCTACGTACAGACCTTCACGATGAGCATTACTCGGTCATTACCTAAGAACCTCATATTGGACATAAAGTATCTCGGCACACGAGGTGTAAAGCTTCATTCATCGATCAACTACAACGAGCCCGATTTCCAATATAACGGCTTGATGGAGGCGTTGACGATCACGCGCGCCGGCGGGACCGCTCCTATCTTTGATCAAATGTTCAACGGCCTGAACTTTGGCGCCGGAATTGGTGTCGTCGGCCAGAACGGCATCACCGGCTCCGAAGCGTTGCGTCGACACACAACATTCCGATCGGACATCGCGAATGGCAATTTCAGAGCCGTGGCAGCCAACCTGAACACGGCAAACATCGGCGTCGCGATCCCTCCCGGACAGACGATAGCTGGCGCAACTCTGCGGTCCAGCGGACTGTTCCCCGAAAACTTCATCACAGCCAATCCGCAGTTTGGCGTTATGGAGATGCGCGACAATTCCGACAGCACCAACTACCATTCGCTGCAAACCCAGCTGACAATGCGGCCGCGGCACGGAATCACATCCCAGCTTACATGGGTCTGGAGTCGTGCAACTGGAGTGGCGCCGCCGACGGCAGACGGTGGTGGCACTACTGAAGCGTATCGCGATTTTATGAACCGGCACGCAGACTACACGGTTATGACGTTCCAGCGCACCCACAGCCTGCGCGGTTACGCCATCTTTGAACTGCCGTTCGGACCAGGTCGTCTTTTCGGTTCAGGTTCCACCGGGGCTCTCGCGCGCGTCATCGAGGGATGGCAGCTTGGCACCATATTCGATTTGTCTACCGGCGCGCCTTTGAACGTCGGCGCCACTACGACAATCAACCGCACCGGAACGCCGGATATTGTCGGGGATTTTCCGCGAAAGGGTCAGGTTAAGTGGGGCGATCCATTCGGGAACTACTTCGCGCAGCCTCTCTACAGAGTAACCGATCCCGCCTGCTCCAACGTTGCATCGAATCTGAAGACGTTCTGCAGTAACACGGCAATCGCGACGGATCCTGCCGGAACGAACATCATCCTCCGGACTGCAGCGCCTGGGCAGTTGGGCTCACTTGGCCTCTACCCGATCTACGGACCGGGCAGCTGGAACTTCGATGCGAATTTGCAGAAAAAGTTCATTATTTCGGAAGATGTGAGTGTTGCAATCCGACTGGATGCCCGCAACATCTTCAACCATCCCACTCCGGGAAATCCGAATCTGAACCTCAACTCCGGAACGTTTGGACAGATTGCAACGAAGACCGGAAGCCGAACGCTGGCCGGCCAGATTCGGCTGGAGTTTTAGAAGATCGAACGTGTGCGGATGACACGCCTTAGTCGGATGAGTTTGATTGCGATCAGCGACGCTATTAGCCGATTCATCGGTTGCTTTCGTAAATCGTGATACCCACGCCGCCTGGCCTGATGCCGGGCGGCGAACTCAGGTAATAGCCTGTATTGAGCCAGGCATACCGGCTGTCGGTTCGCACTTCGAACGTCGGGACGAGAGTTCCCGAGCCGGCGTTTCGAACGATGATGATGTCCCCGTCGCTCGTCTGCCACAGATACCTGGCGTCGATCGCCGGAGGATCAGGACGGCTCTGATAGTCCGCTCCACCGAACAACACTTTTCCGGTAATACGCCCGCTGAGTTCGCCTCCGGTGATCGGAATAATGTTTCGATTGCCCCGCTTGCTTGCTCCTACCGTTTGGCTAGGGTTCAACGAAACTGTCTCAGTGACCAGGACGGCGCCTTGTTTCTCGGATGGGTCCGCCCTTCGATAATCCCAGGGCTGATTTCGAACGCCCTCTGGCTTGCGGATTCTTACGACACTCGCCGGATTGGCCACCACAGACACGGCGGACACGTCGTAAACACGCATTGTCAAAGTTTTCGTGGACTCATTCAAAACCCGCCGAGCGACATACTTGCCGGAATTGAGCCAGGCGGATGAGCCCGCATTCGGAGCTTCAAAGTCCATCACCACGCGGACGTCGCCCGTGTCCGCTCCCGTCCCGGCGTTCCGCGCATAGACGTACTGTCCGTCGGCTGTTCGCAGCACGACCGTTTGTTCGATCTCTATCGTGCCGTTGGAGAGTTTCAGTTCGAAGTCCAGTGCTCCAGGCATAACGGTGCCGGAAAGTTTCGGCCCGGAGAGAGTGCCATCCTGCACGACGATAACTTGGCGGTCTCCGTAAGGAGTTTTCCCTACATTCAGGATGGACTCAAACTTCATTGCCGCTTCAAACACCAGTGTTCCGCTTTCGGGATTCGGGATGCCGTCCGCCATTCCGCATGTCCACGACTCATGCGGAATGAGTACGTTTTCTGCGGCGCGGCCTGCCGTACTCTGAGATATCGCCCGATTCGTCATGAGGGCGGTGATGAAAGCGATACAGAAGATGCAGAGAAGCGTTTTTCGGTGTCTCATCATGCTTATTTCAATTTGCGCAACACGAATCTGGCGCATTCCTTTCTTCTCGATAGACCACGCGGGCTCTTTACGCAGCTATTGTCCCGGCGTGGGATGTTACTGTCCTCTTGCCGGCGCGGCTCCGCGCGCCCCGCGCGCCCCGCCCTGACCTGCTCCCGCGGCATCAGGGAAATGGATGCGCGCCTCTGCATCCATCTCCTGCTCCCAGCGCGTGATCAGCGGACGCAGGCGGTTGGCCATGTCCGTACGTTGGTATGTGAGGTCCTTTCGCTCGCCAACATCCTGCCGCAGGTTAAAAACAAACAGATGGTTTGCGTCAACCACCAGCTTCCAGTCGCCGCTACGGACCGCGCGCATGTTGCGGTTTCCGGCATTTGTCCGCCAGTACAATGTGCGCTCGACCGCGGGAGTTCGTCGTTCCAGAATCGGGAAAAGATTTATTCCATCGTAGTTGGAGGGCACGGTCGCCCCCGCCGCGGCGACAATCGAGGCGCTCAGGTCCATGGTGATCCCGACCTGATCGGAGACACCGCCTGGCTGGATATGACCGGGCCACTTAATGAGGGCCGGCACACGGATTCCTCCTTCCCACACCGTCCACTTGCGATTGAACAGTGGCCCGCCGTTGGAAAGCCATTCGCCGCCGTTGTCGTTTGTGAATATCACAATCGTGTTGTTTGTGAGGCCGAGCCGTTGGAGCGTCTGCAGGATTTTTCCGACGCCCTGATCGACGGCCTCCACCATTGCTACGTAGTCCGCGCGTGTCGCTGTATTGTCCTGTTGGGGAAGCTGTTGCGCACCTGTGCCCGGTGCCGGGGACGGCTTGCCGGGTGCTTGATAAGGCCAGTGCGGTGCGTTGTATGCGACGTCTACAAAAAATGGGCGGTGTGCCGCCGCGTTCTGTTCGATGAATCGGATAGAGCGGTCGGTAATCAGATCTGTCATGTACTCGCCGTCAAACTGCGGGTAGATGCTCGCATCGTTTTCCCAGAGATCCGGCGCCATTGGGCCGCGGTTATGGTGGTAGAAGTCGATGTGACTGCCCAGGAACCCGAAGAAGTACTCGAAACCGTGCGCGCGCGGCCCGGTGTCCACCGTGTTGCCAAGATGCCACTTGCCGACGAGACCCGTGGCATATCCGCTGTTCTTCAGCAACTGGGGAAGGGAAGTACCCGTGATTTTGAGGGCAGGTGTCGCCCCTCCCACAACATTGTCGATCAGATAACGCTGCTGATATCTTCCGTTGATCAATGCCGCCCGCGTTGGACTGCACAGAACCCCGTTCGCATAGAAATCCGTCATCCTGACGCCATCGCGCCCCAGGCCGTCGATGTTCGGAGTCTTGACATCCGTAGCGCCGTAGCTGCTCAGGTCGGCATAGCCCATGTCATCGCTCATGATGAGCACGACGTTCGGTGGGGCCGCTGGCGCTTGCGGCCGGACGGGTGCTGCAGCGAGTGCAAGGACAATACACACGATCAGAATTGAATTCACACAACGCATCATGTTGTACCCTCCGCGGTGCGCTCTCCCGCCATGGGGCGGATCACGCGTCCACCCGTCATGCGATACAAGAGAAGGATGAGTCCCAACGTGATCACATCCGCAATTGCCACCATGTAAAACCCCGCAGCGAACGAACCGGTCCAGTCTCGAAGAATGCCCAGCATCTGCGGACCGAAGTAGCCGAAGAGTCCAGCGCCGAGACTGACCACACCCATCGCGTTGCCCGTCTCATGGCGCGGCATCACTCCTCCGGCCAGACCGTAAAGTTGATTCGCCGCCGTAAAGCCCAGGCCAATCACCGCAGCGGTGGAAAGCCTGAATATTGCCAGGTGCTCAATCGTCATCGAAGAAGATGCAATCGCAAGCAGAATAAAGATACAGCCCAGCACGACGAGTTTGTTGAAACGGTCCGTTAGCAGGCCAACGAGGAGATTCACAACGATCGCTGTCATGTAGCCGGTGCTGATGATGAAGCCTGCGGATCTGGCGTCAAGCCCGTACAGGGCCTTCGCAACGCTGGGCACGAAGTACGTCACGGTGAACTGCCCGAAGCCGCCCAGACCCACTATGAGCGCAAGAATCCACACCACGGGTGAAAGAAACGCGCTGCGACGCGGTGTGGACTTGTCCATGCGAGTTTCGGTTCCTTTAAGGTCTTCTCTCACTACAGGGCGGTAGACAGTCAAGAACGCGATGACGCCGATTATGGCCATCGCCGCATAGCCAAGAATTGCCGTGCGCCATCCCAGTCCGTCGACGAGCGCGCCACTGAGCGGCGCGCCGATGACCGACGACAACGCCGATGTCGCGCCGAGCACACCCATCGTGCGGCCGCGTAGTGATGGCGGCGCGGTAAGGGCAACGGCGATGAGCACAGAGACGAACGCGAATCGATAGCCGAAGATTGTCAGACCTCGAAATGCCAGCGCGGACTCGAAGTTCCATGCCTGGCCGAGCAACAGGCTGCCCGCGGCAACGCCCAGCAGGCCGAGTCCAAGGACGCGTTTCTCCCCGAAGCGTTTGGCACTCAGCCCGGCCGGGACGCTGAGCGCGAGGGCCAGCAGCCCATACATGCCGGTAAACAAGCCGAGCTGCTTGTAGTTCATGCCGAACTCCTGCTGGATCGACGGCAAAAGGGGCGAGAACCCGAGGTTCGAGAGTTGAAGCGCGAACATGGCGATGAGCGTTACTCCAAAGGGTAGGGCCCACTTCGCCGGCGTACGGTCGGGGTTCGTCGTCATGACATCACCTTCGTATCCAGAAACGCCCGCACAGCAGCACGAGCCCCGGCCGGATTCCATGCCCGTTCATCGACCACATCTCCTTCGATGGGCAGGACAGGAATGCCGGCGCTCTCGAGCGCGCGCTCGATGAAAAGCCGGCCCGTAGCCGCTGCTTTCATACTGCGAGGATGGAGCACTATGGCGGCGTCGATCCGATGGTCTCGCGCCTGCTGGACAATCCACTCGGAAGCCCAGGGCGGATTGTGCAGGTACTCGTTGAAACTTGCTGACCTGCTGGCAAGCGCAGCCATCGGGTCATCGAGACCGTAGCGGATATAACCATCGGGTCCGAACGCCAGGTACATCGACCAGACGAAGACCGCGCGATGCGACATCTCGAATGCTGTATAAAAATCGGTGTCGTGCCAGAGTCCAGCTCCTATCCACATCAAGCGCGCACGTTCACCGGGGCAGGCGGCAATGCCCGACTCCACGCGCTGCCGGACCTCTTCATGAAATGCACGTGCATGGGAGAGCGCCCACTCGGAGCCGCGCACCCACTGTGTCGCCATCACATTGCTGATCTGTTCCGTCATCCGCACAGGCGCCTCCGGAGCCGACGCGATCAGCCCTCGAACAGCGTCGAATGTCTCCTCTTGCTGATTCACTTTCTCCAGCCGCGCCCGCAGCGCTGCCCGGTCCAGACGACGTTTCGTGATCGCTTCTACCCGCTCAACCAGTCGTTCCAGCGTTGAGACCGCAAAGGCGAGCCGATGCGGTTCGACCAGTTCGCGCCATCGATGCCGGGAGAGCTCCCACCAGCGCGGCGGCAGATAGTTGGCCCCTGGATTATCGATCTCGATGAATTCCGAGCCAAATTTCTCCGCCCACATCGAAAAGACTCGGTGAATGCAGTCACAGGTAAGTCGAGCACAAAGCAGGCGCGGTGTCGGCAGTCCGCCCCACGGAGGTTCCTGCACGTCGCAGTATCGCGTGGATGCGTAGCCCAGGCTGCAGTAGCGGCAAAGTCCGTCATGATGGCCATCGGCGGCCATCGCATCGAGATATGCGGCGGCCTGGCGTTTAGCCGCGACAATGGCAGCCCACCACTGGTTACTCACTGCCGGAATGTCTACAAGATCGAACAGCTCAAAGGGCACATCTGCCTGGACCAACGCGTACGGCTGACGCTCGTCGAAAACGCGGCGACGCAGATTGGCGAACCACTGCTTCTGGAATGCCGCTGCAGCGACGGTGGCGTCGAGTTGTTTGTCAGCCATGCCGCGTCTCCATCCGTGTCTCGGCAGCGGTGATGACATCATCGAGCCGCGCGGCATCGGAATCCGACAGCGGCTGATACGGATCGCCGTAAAGACAGGTGTATGGAATGCACTTCCGATCAAAGGCACTGCGCAATGCCGGATAGTCCCAACCGAACGCCGTGTCTTCCGGCGGCAGCGATAACACGACGGCATCCACCTGTTCCAGAGCGCTGGCAATCGACTCGCGCATCGCACCGGCTGGCGTCCGCGGGCCGATCGCGTCCGCACGGTATTTGTCGCTAACCGCGTTTATCGGATCACCTTCGCACACCACATCATTGCCTGCAGATTCGTTACCCCATGGGCTAATCTCGGATACTACGATACCTCCGCGGGATTCGACTTCCGCATGGAGCGCGGCGCAGTCCACCGGGGCACCTGCAAGCAGGACATGCGGGCCGGCGAGTGGGGGACGACGCTCAATGTCTTCTGCCGCCTCGGCGGCAAGCGTCGCGTACTCCTCGGGCGGGAGGCACCAGAAAGCGCCCAGTAGTGGAAAGGCCTCACTTCCGGTAACACGCGGCGTGCCGCGCCGTTGAGCCGTCAGTCGCCGG
>Ga0157379_10001589_pt1 | contig 18737 bp, 15 predicted proteins | sample S25metaG_FD_121802 | JGI IMG/M metagenome (GOLD analysis project Ga0157379, IMG submission 121802) | Switchgrass rhizosphere microbial communities from Kellogg Biological Station, Michigan, USA - S2-5 metaG | ecosystem: Host-associated > Plants > Roots > Rhizosphere > Soil | place: USA... | reverse complement strand
CCCTCTCCCTCGGTCTCACTCTGGACCTCGTCATCAATCCGACTCCCAGATTTATCTTTATCGGTCGTTTTCTCTGGCATTCCGAATTTGTGTTTAACTCGGGAACGCGCAAGTCCCTTGATTGCATGCTGGCGGCGAATCTCCAGTTTAAGGAAAGCTGTATCACGGGCCTTTTGCGGTGTCATACGGTTTCGTTTCTTGGTCTTGATATCCCCCATTGTGCTAAAAACACGTTCTGTGGAAGCAGAGTTTGGGACGAAAGTAAGCACATGAAATGCCAACTTAACAATCGGGAGATCTGGAGAGAGGAGCTTCCAAAGTTCAATCGGATCACATTCCCCGTACTATGTCATGAATTTATGGTGAGAAAAAGGTTATTTAGTTATTGCATACTGTACATACCTCATCCACATACGCCTTGCGAACAACATCTACACCCCACATTTCATCGGAGAATTGCTTTTGACGCGAGTGATAGTCCAGGATCTGAAGAGTGAAAGCTAGAGGCGGGTCTCCATCCAGTTTGAATACGCGGATGTATAGACGACGTGCAATACCGAGTAGGACTGACATTGGAAGTGTGTTAGGGTTAAACAAGCTAGAACGAATGAAAGGATTGAGGAAGAGGCAAATAATAAAAAGATCTTGATCCGCTTTAGCCCAGCGGGTTTCAATGCTTTCGAGGATTGCAGACACGGGATGAAAGAAAGCCGTGCTCCCTTCCTGGTCTACAATCTCAGTATATGTCTTGAACATCTTGGCAAAGATAAGTAAAACATGGTCACAGCGAGTGTTTGCCCCCTGAATGATATTGGCAGCAACGGCTAGGGGGCTTAAATGATCCTTGATGCTGTATAACAGGCTTTAGAGTGAAATATAGTTTGCGAAATGTACATACTTACATGGTGAGTCCGCTCCAAAGATGAGGATCTTGAATATAGTCCATTATACGAATAGCCTTGCTTCGCAATTTCGCTTTTTTGCCAACGGACTCGATGAGTTTGTCTCGGCGCTTCAGAACCAATGACTTCAACGCTAATTCAACTTGTAATAATCGTTTAATAGCACAAATATGTGCTGTCCATCGTGTGAGGCAGGCAGCAATGAGCTGAAGCTCAGGTTGCTCAAGAGACCGGAGTTCGTCACAAAGAAGCCCACGAGCATAAGAATGGCTATTAAACCACTTAATAATCTCGTTTGCTATGTCGATTTTATCAGCCATGGCGGGGTTCTTTTTAACATAGTCCCCTAATATTAACTGAATCTATAAAAGAGTTCGTCAGCTATGAAAAATCAACAGGGGATATCACTAAACCTGGTGAGCCCAGCAGTCAGCAACAAGAAGCCATGGCATTTCTTTCAACAAACGAAGACGGGCGGCCCTTGACTCTCCAGATGCATCTGTACAAACTCCGATGACCTGGAGATGATAATCATCGGACAACAGTGTCATCTCTTCTCGGATGAGCCCCAGCAAATTTTCGGCGGTCTTTCTTTCAGAGGAAATATCATGAACTCTTGTAACATGAGCCTGTAATATATCAGAAAATGAAGTATGGCTGAAAAGAGTATATTCATACCATTCTAAGAGCTGTAAACATAAATGCAATGAGACTCTTTTTTGAAACGTCCTTCCACCCATCACATTGCAATGTCGTGAGTGCTCCCTTGACTTTATTGCGGAGTTCACCTTCAGTTAGGACAACTTCTTGACGAAGCAAAGGGCCTGAAAGTTTCTTCTGATGGGGGATGTTGGCTGAGGGGTTGAGAAATAAGAATAATTCGCGCATTTCGGGATTATCAATGGCATTCCATGACACTCCGGCAGACACCCAGGCACGGACCAATAGCTTCTCAAGTTCCACTTGCTTGGCTCGAGTAAATGGAACTACAGAGGTCTTTTGGATAATGAATTGTGTTTGAGACTTTGGAGTGATTGTGCTTGATTTAGAGGGACCATTTGCCTTCACTGCTGGGCCAATAATTCTTTTCGGTAGGGGGCCAGGAAGAATTTCAATGTCGGTATCCTCGAATTCTTCAGCATCGCGTTTGCCTGGCTTTTTCTTATATGCTTCTTTGCGAACACTCATAGGAGTTAATTCACAGTCCCTCAGATGTTTTGTCATAGTTTCTACTTTCCCAGTAACAATTTTAATCACTGTCTGCGCTAAAATGCAATGAATGTCAAACAGGTTTTAATTCACAATGAATATCACTGACCTTCTCTTCTGAGAGCCGCCTCTGTTCGAAGCACATCAAGGATCCCTTTTGATTTGGCACTCTTGTCTTCTTGACATAGTTTTTTGATGACATTAGTGATGCAATAGTTACACCATGCCTGGAAGTGAGTTTTATTGTTGCCTGCCTTTTGGTCTCCCCATTCGAAATGGTCCCAGACCCAGGATTTGTCGTTAGCCATAGTTGAAGGTCAAGAAAAAGGATCCAATATAAAGGATTTCCATTTCAGTGTGCTACAATACATTACAATGCAACTGTATAGTTGGTATGTAGGGCTAACAATTCACGAGGAACGATGGGATCGGAGACTAGTCATTTAAAGGAACTGACCCCACTGACCCATGCCGAAATGCCCGGTGGATGTGACCCGACCATTGACCCGACAGGTCAAGTCGGGTCAATGGGTCAAAGGACCAGTCTGGACGAACACTGCCCCCAGGACCAGTTGCTGGATCATATCCTTTGGGACAACGGAACCCTTTGGCCGTGTAATATCTACAGCTTGAAAATGTCGATACTGTTGTGGATGAGCATTAGCTTAGTATTATGCGAGTAGGGATTTGGATTTGCATGACATAAATTGTCTCGTGGTAATGGCATTCGGTCATGATCGGTCAAGCGCCCTTACCTGAGTGGTCCATGATCGAGTAGTATATGTCCTGTTGTAATTACTCCCCCAAATTTTCTGCATGACCGTACCAACCACAACGGGTTGAAATCCAATCAGAGAATTTTTTGGTTCATCCTTCATCTTGTAGAGGAATACCAATTATGGCGACGAGGATAGGATGATGAGGATCCGACAGAAGAGTTGATATGAAACTCCCATTGATATGCGAAGACAAGGACAGAATGTTATAAGCAATTAACTGAGTGCCTCCAAATCTTCAGAGCGTTGAGTAATCGGTGGTTTTCTGCACGGAGACACCAAGAGTCAGACATGGCATCATAAGGGATAGAGTCGACGTGATTGAATCATTTCGTCGCAAGTCTTTCCTTTAGAACCAGGGTAGTTGCTTATGAGGATTGCAGAACTTGATTGTATGGAAAGCCCCTCAAATACAGAACTGCTTAGACGCAGAGATGGCATTGTGGAGAAGATTGACGGTTAAAATGATCAAGGAATGAAACATTTTTCTTTGAATTTTTTTTTGAGTCCAACAAGTGATAAGCAGTGTCTATACGCTTTCATCTGAAAAGGCCAGAAGGGACGCAATTAAAGACGAGAGTTGAGTATGGGCACAGTTGCTTTGCATCGCTTCTCAATTCTCGGCATACATTCCAAACCCTTCTCTGAATTCGGTAAGAACACCCACAGCAGAAATGCATGACGCACAGGAAAATCCTGCACCACACTTTCGCACTCATTTGTATCTGCCTGCTGGGTTGGCAAATGAAAACGAGGGGTTAAGCGATCTTCGCTGGGACACTGCTGCACTAATTACTGTAAACCAGCGGGAGTGGTTGGTATAGCTGAAGGCGGACCGATGACACATGCTTTCGGCACAACATAGTCTCCATATCCCTGTATCAGATACTGAAGGGCCTTCCCTTCACAAGACGATATTGGAAAGATGGGCGTGAGAAAGCTGTGTGTTTGGTGGGCGAACATATAGGGCAGATGAACCAAGGCAAGAGTCTTCTCTCGTGTCGTAGAAGAAGATGAGAGTCAATGAGGGAAAGAGCGACCGAAAGGTATATAAAGAAGAAAAGAAGAAGAAATAGGTCAATGCAAGGTGTACCCAATGCAACATCACGAGTTATTTCATCGTCAAAGAAGCACCCATTCAATAAGATGATTTACTTAACCCCTGTTCATTGGGGCCAAAACCATCCATAGCTGGGGATTTTGTGGAAACGATGCAATGTGCCTCCCGTATATGAGAGTGGTACAAAGAGAGCCAACCTAACCGAGTCAGGGAGATAAAAGAGGGGGCTTGTCGGGAGAGGTATTGGATATGTACACAGACAAAGTAGCAAGATGTTGACCCAATTAAATCATATAAGCTTCAGCATTCCTCGTTATTCCGTAATCCAGCTGTCGCATTGGGATGTTATTTAATAACACAAAAAAGGAATGAATAAATGCCCAGCGACATTGAGACATTTCTCAGCCAGGACGATTTATGAGGTCAACCCACGCATGATATTTGGTCTGATACGATGTTGTAAACCAGACAATAGGAGAATTTAGAAGGAGATAAGATGTTGGCGAGGTGATCCGATTCCGGTGAAAGAGGAGAAAGACCATGTGTCAAATTGATAATGAGGACAGGTATCCTGCGTCTCCATTGACTCTATAATGCGCATCCATCTGCCTTCTGGGAGTTAATAGAAAAGCCAATAGCAGAAAAGATGAAACCCAGCTACCTCGCTCATTCGTATCCCCCCATCCTCCTGCCGAAATGAGATGCGAAGGGGGACGAAAACATGATAGTGTGCAACGTTTGCTGGGTTAATCCGAACCACAATGACAATGAGAAGAAATTATTTTATGCAGATTAAGACGAACTTCTCAATCTCTATCCATATCTCGAGTACAGACCCTCCCGTTGACACTAGAAAGATGAAAGCGATAAAAGCTAGATGTTCATCAACTCATGGGCAGTGCAACGCTAGAATATCAGTAGGATATCAACGTATAGTCATTCAGGATGAAATACAAGGTGATAAGAGAACGATTGAAGGAAGTTCAATGAAAAAATCGAGAAACTAGACCCGTCCAACAACAAATATGCGCCCATTTCGGATCGTCATAGAAATACTGTTGGAATGCAAACCTATGCATTTCCGTTAGGTCCCTCACGCACATGATAATAATATAACTTAGCATTACATTTTCATGTACGCGTGCACCAGCCATATTTAGTTCATGCCAGTGCACCTGATTTTTCCTCATTGTTTACTTTTATGTTCCTTCCTTTTTATCGTGACCCTCGCAGATCCATCTCAGTCATATGCTTGTTCATCCAAGCTCTGTCTTTTAATTTCCCTTTTCTTTATGTCGCATTGAGCATTATGTACCGTATATAAGCACGTAGTTACTGCTCTGCTCACTCAGTCGTTTGTATTCGCGCAAACACTGAGGTGAGCTTTCCGACCGGTACTTCAAATCTCTTTTACTTACTTCGTTTGTAGTCTCGTTCATTAGGTAGCTAATACAGTCGTTTGTATTCGCGCAAGCACTGAGTCTCGTTCATTAGCTATTTCAATAAATACGACTCTATGCGGTGACGTACCTAGTGACTAACGAAGCGCAGATGTTAGAAAGACATGTGTGCAAGATGGATGGAACCGATGGTCGCGGAAGGATTGACCAGGTGACCCGCACTGCTAGACGCTGGCACGGAATGCCGAACCCTGGCATGGCGCCATTGAAAAGCGTTCATAGAGACACCCTTCCACCCACCACTTTTCTCTGTTACTGTTTCAGTCGTGTTACGTGGTCATTCATTCGTGCTGAAGTACTGACTTCGCAACTACCTCATCATATCACAAGGGAAGGCTCAAATTTGTCTTTTCTCATCCAATCTTACATCTCTTTCGCACCATCTAGTTCTTCGCTCCCTCCGTCGCTATCATTCCTATTCGTTCTGAAAAACCCAGTTTAGTTATTGTCACCACACAACACACCCGTGGCCTTATGAGATGGAAAGATGCGTTGACGTTGATGCGAATCTTCATACTGGGATATATCGACATGGATCTCTCTCTTTGTATCTCTCTTATGTCTATCTTCCTACTCCTGAAATTCACTAGAGACTTGTCTCGCTGCGTAGCTTGTCATAACTTCCATTATACACTCATCGTCTTCTGCCATTATTCTCCTCATGGATCCAGCTCCTTTCTGGGTTTAACCTTGTGAAATTTCAATTGCATTGACCCCATAATATCGGATTCGCCTGGCATCGTCCTGATTTCTCAATGGTTATTCACTCCTCTCACCTACAGCTGGTGATCCTCTCTTGCGCTGACCGTCCTCTCCAAGTCCCATTACCACTTCCGCACGTCAGCCCTGATAATCTACCTCAACACATTTCATCTTATGATAAATATGTGTACAGATGGGTGAGAATGATATTGAGCTGGGTATAGGGTCCCTTACTTTATGTCCTATCGGGTGCGCCTCAACTACGCGGCGCCTGTTATACTCCTCTCCATCGCAATTACACTGGAATACTCCAACTCCCATATGTTCTGTACTTGAAGATGCCTCAACATATCCCCCAGCATCGGATTCCCACCAAGCTGTTCTATTTGTGAACTTATCACTTGCTCGAGAGTTCGCAGGACATTGAGCGTATACTCAAACGATCTTGTATGAGATTTAAGATACGTGATAGCGTGGTTCTTAACAGCCAGCTCTTTCGGTCGCTCCCGTAGGACATCTAGATCGTAACGAGAGGAACAAGGGAAGGTAAAAATGAAAGAAAGAGCATTGGCTTACTCAGTAGAAGGCTACTCTTGGGGTCTGCACGCACCCCGTGGATGATAGGGAACGAAAATTTTCCTTCGGTAAGATCATCAGCGAAGCCTTTCTTTGATTCATACTTACGTTATTGTGCCATGATAATGAAGGTAGTAAGGTATCGCACAAAAGCACAGTAAGGGATAATGCTCACTTCTTCGCTTTGCAAATTCATGTAATCGTCGCGAATTTGGTAGTAGAGAGCGATGAGATTGACTAATTGTGTGTAGTCTCTACATTTCCAAGGAAATACGCCAATTGGAGATCAGGGAAGCAAAATATTAGCTGCAGAACGGAAGCTGGTTCATCTTACGCACTGCTCGGGCCTGGTAGTCGCAAACAGTTGCATGAGTTTGATTGCAATCCGGAGAAGACCTCCAGTCTCTATATGCGACCAAAGTTGGAGGAGAGGCGGGAGTTGCAGCTGACAAAAAACTCACTGTTAAGGACCATACTGACGTATTTTTCCTCCGTTGGGCATTGCATATTGTCCCTCCATAAGATCTCGAGGCCCTGCCCTCTATGAAGTGAAAGAATCTCGTCTGTATCCAAGCCAAGTTATAAGAAATAGCGAGAAGTGGCCAACTTCGTGGACGTTAACGAACCAGTCACTATGTTCTCTACATTACTTATCACAGGAGGCACCTGCGAATTTGCGGGTGCCAAATCTTGCATAGCGATGCAGGTTCCAGATAGAAGTGTCGTAGCATCTTTCTTTGTGCTTTCTCGTGCTAATACCGGATAATTAAGGGAGAGGAGGTCTTGGTAGGCCCGAAAGTACATGTAATTAGCGGCATTGATTGTTTGAGGTATTCCAAATATTGTGTGAGCAGCTTTGATAGGGAATGTAAACTGACGTCATGAACCAGAGTTATTAAAAGAAAAGAAAGTAATCAGACGAACCTGGTAACCCTCTTCGTAGATTTGATCCGTCTTGGATGTCATCTATCCTGTCAGATTTTTAGAGCCACGCTGCACGGAGGGCTGGGTGGTGCTTACATTAGGCTTGCTGTGTGAAGCTCGTCGACTGCTTTAGTAATTATCTCAAGCTTGTCGTCGGGAACTTCCATCCAACAATTGAACGCTACGATGAGCTGGCTGCGAAATCCTTTACCCGGACTTGAGTGAATGTGTTCGAAAGGTTCAAGTAGGGTCTAGTAATCGGACTGTATCAGTACTGCACAACATAATCACCTTAAAATTACACACCGGTTCGTGATCTGGTTTCAAGGAGGTAGCTTTACCTAAATATTTGGAGATGTTGGTGTAGTCAATAGACATGAGGGAGCGAATTGCGAAGGAGAACGATCTAGAGACCAGTGCAGAGGTTCAGGACAAAGGGCTGGTATAATAACAATCTCACTCTATTGGATTGATATCCACGACTATACCACAAGTCAGCGACCACCAGTTGGCCATGCCCATGTATGCAGGACACCATGAAACAAGATAGGCGACCAGATATCGATGAACCAATTTGGTATAGCTTTCCATAGTGGAGCGGTCAAATACACATAGGCGTCCATTTAGGATGAAGCTGCTCATCTTATAGCAGTAATAGATCACTGGGTTGACTCCACCTCCGTTATTTGTATTCACACTTTCCACCAGGTGTGTCTCTAAGAAATTCGGGTGGCCAGATTCATCAATTCATTTCCGTTATCGACTATCGACTCCTATCAATTGATTCGACATCACAATACAGCATGTCTCGTAGTCATCAGAAAAGAAGTTAGCTGCCAAGTAGTCACGTCGAAGCATCCAGCAGGCCACGCGACGCATCCAGGAAGTCATGCTCAAGAGGCGATAAAGCCACTCTGAAGCATCCTAGAAGCTACGGCAGTCGTCTCCGTTAGGGGAAAGCTGATACAATGTGAAATGACAGGGAAGCGTTATGCCTCCGAGTCACCTGTGGACAGAGATAAAGCGTCGCTCGTCGCTGAAATTAATATTTGTAAAATATGGCGAAACCTCGTCAGTGAAGGAATTGGTTGACCGCCCATTTTACTGGGTATGATTTGCTCGTTATCTGCCTGGGTAAGTTCACCCCACTGTCTTTCCCTCCTCTTGTAGCCAAACACCCATGTATATTCCTGTATATATTCGAATAGACATTAATACACTTTAAATTATTTATAAACCAAAAATATTCAGGTTTGATACACTGATTGATTGATTGATTGATTGATTGATTCCATTTTTATAGTCATCTGCAGGCCGTGCATGGCCTATGTCGCAACTATCCTAAGGTATTTCTATTGTACTCTGTTTTCGACCAAGCAGACCGTGTTTTCTCTTAATTCAGTCTCTCATTCTCTCTTAGGGTACCTTCCCGTGATACATTGAGCAGGTGGTCACTCGACGAGCTATGCCCCCCGAGTACCGGGCGTGGTATCTTTTACCTCAGTGGTGAGCCACTGTCGCATGTGTTGGTTACGACACATTGGTGGTACCCTCTGTCTCAATGGGGTGGGGGTTGAAGTTGAGATGCGGGTTCTGAGATGATCTTCTTGACGGTGTTGAGGAGTTTTGAAGTGGTGCGTGTTGGAAAAATTAAAGTGAGAATTGCGAGCGCGCGCAATGTCTGTGACCCCGAGCACAGCCGCGCGCAGTTTCACTGCTGGGATAGTTCACTCCCGTATAATTTCCGCCCATATTTCTCTTTTCATTCTATTCAAGCAGTATAAGTAATTTAAATTTTATGTATGTACTCCATCCGTTTGCCTCACGAGCTCACCGAGGTCAGGCGTGAATTCACTCTTTTTTCTGATTGCGACGTTTATTTCGACAGTGCGTGTCCCTAAAAGGGGGTGGCCTGACGGTGGGCCGAGTGGGTGTCTGTAGAAGGGGCGTTAGCGTAATTTAGTATTATGAGGATAGGGGAAAGGGGCATAGAGGACGTAGGGCGTTGATTATTGGGATGAGAGGGTGGTAAAATAGTAGGATGGATGAGGGGGGAGGTGAATTGGGAGGTAGAGGGAAAGAGGGAAAGAGAAAGAGAAAGGAAACGGAAAATAAGTTTCATCCTAGCGCCCGGGGGCGGAAATTTTTGGTTTCCGTGTCGAAGTAATCGCAATAGTTGGAGAAGCGTTTGGTCGCGTGCACGTATATGAGGAGTTGGTCTTTGCCCAGTGTGAGTTGGAGCTTATTCAGTTCACTTATGAACCGTCGGCATTGGAGGAGGAAATGCTCCACATTTTCCTTGACATGGCAGAATGCGCATTTTGGTGAGTCAACCGCTCCAATCTTAAATAAATAGTCGTTGAGGCCGATGACACCTGTCCAGTGTTGTGTAATGACGCTGCAGGATTGTTGCGGGAGGTCGCTGTAGAATTTGAGGATACGTCTGGTGGGTGGGGCTGGGTCATAACGGGACTGTCGTTGGGTGCATTTTGAGCCGGGCCATTGGCTTGTCCCCATTGCTGCAGAGATCTTATAGTGAACCTTGATTGCGGCAATACTCCCCGGGAAAGCACCTTTGCCCTGGAATGACGTTATGTATTGCAGGTGTGTATATGTGCCTTCTGCTGCCTCCTTAGCCTGTTTGCCCGCTGCCCTCCTTAGCCTGTTTGCCCGCTGCTTCATTACCATCTATGTCTTCGTGGCCTGGGACCCGTACACTGAGATGTCGTTTGCATTCGAGTAATCGCTGCAGTTCGTGGTGGAAGGTTGAGAAAGAGTAAAATATCCTATATTCGGTGTTAAAACAATGTGGAATGGATTGTACATGAGCCGCAAACTAAAGCAGTAAGATCCAATGTGGTCAGTGCTGACGTGTCAACCGTTGAGCACTACCACACTGTCTGTGCTATTTCCCAAAAATCCAACCTCCGCAGAGAAAGGAGAGTTAACAGTGAGAGAAAATCATAAGGGAGTGCAAAGGGAAAAGCATGCCTCTAAAAGCGAGGCCTGACTTCAACCCACTGTGGCCAAAGTCGACGTTGAATCTGTCCTCGGTCCTTCCACCTTCCAGGGAAGGACACGTTCCATATTGTTTACTCGACCCATCGCCGCATTCTCTTCCATCCCTCCAATGGCCATTAAATTCTTGTAGAGGGCTTCATTGGCAACTAGGGGACCCCACTTGAATTTTGCAGCAAAAATGTTGTAGACTTCCACAACGAGAGATCTCCATAAGCCTGATGTCTTCCTCACTTCCCAGGGCTTGAGCCGTGGCGCATTGAGGAACAGCTTCTCCAGCACCTCTTTTGACTCCTCGTATTCGTCTTGATATTTAAATTCTTTGTGCTTTCGGTCGAATTTCCCTTTGGTCGATGTGATGCATGCGTAATACTCAGTGTCTATTTTCTGCGCATCGAATAGGTGTTTGTTAGCGTCCCACCACTCCCCTCTATCTTCTTGTTCCAAACCTGTGACGACAAGGGCAGTTGGGACCTTATTTTCGCAGATAACCTGGGAGAAAAGCTTGTAGTCAGTGACCTGGGATGGTTTAATCTTGCCACGATGAACATAGACGAGTAAGCTGACACCGCCCTCGATTTTGCGTATTAGTTGATAAAGTTCCCTTATCGCTTCCTCGGGTGATATAGAAGTCGACGTCCCATCGTTGAGCCCAACTGTGTCGTGAAACACATAGTGATATTCTCCGATATCAATGTTGTAGTCCCGGCTCATAAATGTGGAGCCTCCGGCGGAAGATGCCTTGATGGTGTCTAGCTCGCATTCATCTGTGAGCATCTTGATGACAGAGGTCTTCCCAGCGCCCGTGTCTCCGAATACAATGACATTGCAAAAATAATACCTTTCAAATTGTTGATGACTTAGATATCAGAAAATTTGAAGAAGATAGGACGAATTCTTACTTCTTTATATACTCTACAATGTCCCCACATTTTTTTTTCGCGTATTCCTCGGAGAAGAAGGCATCTTCCATGAAAGTATCTCTAAGCGCGTTTCGGGACTCTGCAAGAGTCCAGCGAGCTGCTTTCTCCAAGAGTTTCCAAGATTCCTTTGCGGTCCGCTCGAACCGATCCATAGGCTGTATAACCTCAGGGTTCTTTTTGAGATGTCTGGTTATAGATTTCTGTAGCAGAACCTTATCACTTTCCGCATCAGTGCCGTCCAAAGGAAGGCCGAGGACATGAGAAACTCCGTCTGGTTTTGACGATAGGTGATTGAGATTGGTCGTAATGAGGATGAGAGGAGCATCTTGTCTGCAGAGGTAGTCGCGAAAAAGTTTGAGATTATTGGGTGAAGGTTGGTCATGGACCACGTAAATCAGCAAGTTGATCCCACCGCTCAACGCGTGGGTGAAGCGATAAAGGTTGCCTAAAGCTTCACGTGCTTCAAGGGACAATACGTCGGAGTCGTTGAGACCAGCGGTATCATAGAGTGTACATTGTTGTTTAGAGATAACACTAGAATGCCTCTGAGTCTGGAAGATCTTGGCCGGAGAAGGACTATTGGCATCCGGGACTCCCGCTAGCTTCAGGACGAAGCGTCTGTCGATCGTCGGGGCGCCAAAGATTATAATGTTGCGAGGGACCATTATTGGCATGAAATGCTTGAAAATTGTCAGTCACATAATCTTCGTTAAAATTAACGAGGGTTATTTCTTACATTTCAAGTACAAATCGGAGAGTGATCGAGGAGGGCAACCCGAAGTTGAATTATTAGTCGGTTCCTTTAATAACTTTTGAATGGCAATATCTGTGAAGAATATTGCACAACTATATTTAGTTTTGAGGAATATGGTCTTGCTGTTCGTGCGTGTGCAGCCTCTACATAAGCACATCCACGTGCGGATGGTGCTTACGGTGCGTGTATTCGAAACATGTATGTAACGTATGTAACAAAAGCTGTGAGGGAACAAAATATAATATATTATTACCGCAAAAGGACCGGTTAGAGGCAGTTCTGAGAAATGTCTGGGTTACTGTTTGCTCCATTCACATTCACCAAATTGGGGTTAGTAGTCGATCGGTAACACTCGGAAATCGTGCCCGATTGATCTACCTATTGAAACCGTCCCACCGTTGTTGCAAGAGCTCTTGCTCAGTCTTAAATACATGAGCCAAGAACTACTAGAAATGGGTAGAAGAGGAAAATGATAATAATAATAAAAATTTCCGCGAAATATCACGCCATAGAGCCATCTTTACATGACTTCTCTGCTTGAGCATTATAGATGAGGGCAAGCGGAAGGGTTTGTAAGAAACTCATGGGATCCAAGGCCTCGAAATCTCGAAAGGAAGACCTTACCATGTCAATGGTGAGGCTTGCTCTAACCTGGCAATAGCAAGTCCCCCTCAAGGCAGGCTGCAATTTGCCATCTCCACTATCGATTTTATCTATTAAAAATCGTTGGGCTAGGGAGATCTTAACCGAAAATAGATCCGATTAGCATAATCATGTCAACATGAGGCAGGCTCTAATTTTATCATGGGATGTTCCCTAAAGGCAGGCGGCTGTTTTCTTTCTTTACCATCACGTTCAATCTATGAAACTTCATTATGCTGAGGAACCTTAGCTGACATATCCGGTTTGACATAATCGTATGGCATGTTCCCTCAAGGCAGTCCGCAATTCGCCATCCAACATCAGTACCCCGACTCTCTTTCCCTGGACTCCCACTCCCCATTCGCACCCTTCAAAATTCATATATCAATACTGGGTGCCCTCTTCGACCTCCTAGAAAGCTTTGACATCACATGCGATGGCTTTAGCATCCGCTGCTAAAAAATCGATGGAAATCGTGAAGGTGTATGTATCTCGCGTTTTTCTTACGGCCGTCCTACTGAAGGATTTTTAAAAGGTCAAAAATGCCTAAAATATTGGATATCGACGTGAAGAGTATGTTTCATGTTCCTTCACTACCACCTTGGACTCATGGAGTGCAGTCATTGGAGGCCAGAACTTTGTTCGCTCCCACGGCATCTGGTTCAACCCTTCGTATTTCATAGAAATACAGTTAGGGGAAGAAAAAATGCGAACTTCTGCTAGTCCTAAAGGGGAAAAGAACCCGGACTGGAATGAGACCTTTGTCTTGTGAGCGTGAGACTCGTCAAACTGACCCCAAGTGATTATCTAATGAAATATTACTAGCGCTACAGATCTGTCTGCGCACCTGATCATCAAGGTTTATTGTAAACACGGTCACCGCAAGGATGATCATGTCATCGGTGAAATTACTCTCAACCTCCTCAAGACTGCTAGGAACGAATGTAAGGCTCAACTTGACCTATTATTCGAGGGAGGGTTCAAATCTGCATATCACAGATATCAATATCGATGTTTATGATCCTACGAAGGAGACGGCGAAGGTTTTGCGGGGTCATCTCTTGCTTTACCTGAGAGTCTCAAGGCTTGCTACTTTTACTTCTACTGACGGGGTATTCTCCGCCTCAGACTTACAAGCGATTCCCCAAGATGTTATCAGCTGGCTGTCTTTGGAACAAGTCCAGAAATTGTCACCGGCCTGGAATCAGTTCCTTCTAGCCTTTTACAGTGTCGTTTCGCAGACATTAACCCTCTTCCAGGTACCTCAAGCTTTCCTTTCCATATCGTGGAAGACTAACTACGGTATTAATTGTTGTAGGTTTATCCCTTCAGCCAAGTCGCTATCGCGGCCGTTGCGTTTGCAGTCAAGGTTAGAGGCTTTACCCCTTCCATATAATTTTTCTTGTATTGAATATTCCACAGGTAGTGATCGATCAGATGGTCCGGGATGAAAAGATTGAGAGGCTAATCCAAATCGTGGGGGATTTATATATCTACCTCCTCGACGGTGTTTCGATCCAAAAAATACTAACATACAAGACGACTCTGGAACGAGTGCTCTCCCAAACCTCTGAATGTGCTTATTTCATTGGTAATTACCAAGAACTCAAACCTTTCGGTTGGTCTTCTTTCGCCCTAAGAATGTCAATCAGAATGTTGATCCCTCTCCTCATCGCCTCGTTTAGCGCAACGAGCAGTAGTGCATATGGTCTCCGATTCAGACGCAATGATCACACGGTTTGAAAACGCGTTCGGCGAACTCAAAATCGAGCTTGTTCTGGGATCCTCTCTGCAAACAGCTGTAGTTTCTTTCCGTATTCTTCAGAAGGTCGAAAATATCGGTAAGTGGGATAGAAACGTAACCTATCTATATTGGTTCCATGATGACCTTAGAAAACCTCATGTACATCAATTCCCTCCCATATTCAAAGAGTGTGAGTTGGGATTCAGGCCGTGCCTGTTTACATGGTACACGCCAAGACATCATTAACAAGATCATTTCCTGGGCTACCAATATGACTAAGACTCAACAGAGCCGACTCTGCCTTTTGCGAGGCCCTCCGGGCTGCGGAAAGTCTTCCATTGCACACACCATCTCTCAGATATTCCACCAACAAAACCGTTTAGCAGCCGCAGTGTTCTTGGATGGCTGTGTCGATCAAAAGGTAAATACTCAAACAGTAGGCAGCACCATTGCCTATCAGCTTGCTGGCTACGATGCAACAATTCGTCAGAGGATGGCCGAGCTCATCAAAGCCGATTTTTCTCTTGCATCCGCGAATATAGAGCGACAATTGCCTGAGCTTATCGGTGCCGCTACCCATGGTCTCACCATGATTGGCCCCATCGTGATCGTCGTCGATGATCTCGTCGATCCTCAAGAACAGCATAGATTACTGACAGCTATCGCTAACTCTTCCACATCCCTTCCTGCCAATTTCTGCCTGGTTCTGACATCTCGTAATGGCAGTAAACTCGCGGACACCTTACAGAACGAAGCAAATTGGTCTATCCAGGATATAGGCTTTGACGATACTGGAGATGGAAGTCTGGATATCGGTAAATATATACATCAATGTCTGCGCCAACTCTCCTCCATAAAACCGAATCTATTTCAACGGTATACTCTTGAGGGGCTAAGCAAGTTGCTTTTACCAAGGGCATTGGGAATGCACTATTGGGTCACTACAGCATACCGCTTACTTCTGTCGTCCAGCGAGGGAAACGATTGCTCAATCTTGGACGAAATTCTGTCCAATCCGCTTCCTCTGTCAAAACAAGAGGCAATGGACCATGTATACCGTGCCACTCTCCACGTTCTCCGTGACATCTCGCTTCCAGTACCAGTTGATGCCATATTTCATGTCCTGATACAATCACCGCCAACATTCTCACCATCATCCGCCCGTCGTATCCGTCCTGTCGCCCCCAAGCATGCAAGAGCTCCTCTCGAAATATTGGAAGAACTCGACGGCATGATCGAAATTGGTCGCGATCAGCAGGGTCTACCTTTATTCCGTCTGCACCCCAGCTTCGGAGAGTTTATTATTAATCCGCAGAGATGTGGTACGACGGGTTTTCACGTGGATAGGCATCTTCCTCCCGCATATCCATTGGCCGAGCTATGCCTAGACGAAATGAACCACAAGCTTACACAAAATCTCTGCCAACTTGACGATCTGATGGTATTAGATGAAGAAATCCTTGACAGAGAGGACCGAATTCTGCACTTTATCCCAATCACCTTGCAATACGCATGTTGCCAGTGGATTCTTCACCTCGAGCTAACAAGTTATATCGATCCGGTGGTCCCAAAAATTCAAAAATTCCTTTTCACCCACCTTCTGCATTGGTTCGAGGTCATAAGCATGTTGGGCCACTTCCAGCTGATCTTACCGTTTTTAGAACGACTCGCCGCCTGGATTAAGGTAGTCAATTCACTTTTAAACATCTAAATATCAGCAATTGAACGTTTTTCCATAGAAATACAGTCACAGAGTTGATGCCAGGTGTCATATCATGACCATGGATGGTATTCGGTTTATCCGTGCCTTCTCCCCAATACTCTCCAAAGCTGCAATGCAGACATATATCTCTGCATTGCCGTTGATGCAGCCAGATACCTTGTTGTTCAAAATCTATCACACAGAGACAACTGCCGGCCGATCAGATCTTCAGTCTCATTCGCCTTCTGGGTGGGCCATTCTCAATGCCCCGGCAGAATGGAACACAAACCTCGCCTTGGACATGAAAACTTCATCTTTTGCCTCATCTGGATATCTCATTGCCCAAGCAGAGTGTTACCCCACCAACAGAGTCCGTTTCTACAATTCCAGAACAGGTCATGAGGTGGGACTCAGTCTCCCATTACAGCTCCCGGCCGAATCGATGCATTTCTCGCCGGATGGCCGGCGCATATCAACGGTAGATTCTCGTGGAATAATAAGCATCTGGGACATCAAGAAAGGCTTGCTTACTCATCACATCAAGTCGGATTTTCAGCACCCATTAATCCATTATTCGGCTAGTGGTGACAGGATCTTGATTGGTGGTCTTGAACCTCATAAACATAGGTTTGGAGATAAATTCTCTGTTTGGAATACTACCACTGCTAAATGCATACGAGAGTTCGTGTTCAACATATCATACTGGCACAACATTGCCTTGTCACCAGATGGGATGAAACTTGCTGTGCATGAGCGAAACAAGGTCGGTATTCGGATTTTCGACATCGAGTCAGGAGAACTTGTAGGCAAACCCTCCCTAGCTATTAAGGGAGGAGTGGGGCAGGAGACTTTATTGTTCAAAAAGGTCATCTGGTCTTCAAATGGCGATTTACTTGCAACTGTGTCCATGCAAGATAGCATTTGCTTATGGAATACAGATAGCGGAAGCTTTATGCTGTTGCAGGACTTAAATGGCTCGGGTGGTGCCCTGTCTTGCCTTGCCTTCAGCCCCGATAACTCCTGCATCGCAGTTTTGTATTCATATTCGAAATCCGCTTCTGGGGAGGATAGAAGAAATTCTCATGCCCGGATATGGAACACTCTAACGAGAAAGATCGTCTGGTCGGAGACCATACCGGCAATGGAATACTCAATGTCTTTTCTTCCTGACAGTCAAGAAATCCTCTTTTTCGTGGGCGAGTTAAATAATCCCCCAATCCGAATCGTCCGCTTGCCAGCTCATATGAGCTATCCACCAAATATATATGAATGGACACCTGGCTCTCACATCCAATATTCTCGCCTGACATCGGGCACCAATGTCAATTTTACTTCCCAGGTTGACGGCGAAGGATGGGTCATCAATACGGCAGGTGAGCGACAAGTGTGGGTTCCCTATCCAGGTTTCGAACTCCATTCGGAAGATCGAGTTGAATCGGATGAACAGCAGGAAAGCTTCTTGCAGCGCAAGACTCTAGAAGTGAAAGACCCGAAGACCAGCACCGTAGTTCTCAGGCTCAAAATTGATTTCAAGCTGAAGAATGAGTGATGGTACACATGGTGTTGAGTTTTGGAAGGTTCTACCCAGCGGTGGATACATCTCTAGAAGACAAACACCGCCTATGGACTATCAGTTGGAATTCCATGTTTATGATCAACATTACCGTTTCTTTCTTTTTTTTCGTCGTTTTATGTTATTTGAAAGTGCCAATCACTTCGTATTGTAATACATACCCTCAGCTGGAAGACTTCAAACATAGCATCCTTGTGGCTGGATTTAGTATGAAATAGTGTGCTTTTGAATAACCACTTCAATGGCTAAATAAAATTTCAGAATATATAGGTATGAGATGGAATGATTTATGGATTTAATCCCAGCTAGCACTGCCGCCTGACCATCCATGCCAACAAATTGAACGTTGGGATTGTCACCTACTTCATATCTGTTATGTATTACTTGAAATGTTTTCGTATTTCCGATTTCTTGAAAAGATTAGGGAATTCGGGAAAACAGGTTGGAGTTTATCAATAACTGCAAGCTGTGGAAGGGATGGTGCAGTGTAGTATGGTGTTCCGAACTGTCAGGCTAAAAACGTGATTTTGTGATTTGATGCTTTCCCACAAGCAATAAAATTCGCAGAAAATATCTACACCACTAATTAACCTCTTTCACCTATAAATGCTATTAATATAATAATTTATACAGTTAGCTCAATAGCCAGAGCCACCGGAAAAAATCTGAAAAATGAAAAAAAAAAAAAAAAAAAAATCGGGTTGTTGGGGGCGCCAAAAAGAAAAAAATCAAATTGGTGTTTTTTTTTTTTTTTTTTTTTTTTGGTTTTCTG
>Ga0157379_10001588_pt1 | contig 18738 bp, 22 predicted proteins | sample S25metaG_FD_121802 | JGI IMG/M metagenome (GOLD analysis project Ga0157379, IMG submission 121802) | Switchgrass rhizosphere microbial communities from Kellogg Biological Station, Michigan, USA - S2-5 metaG | ecosystem: Host-associated > Plants > Roots > Rhizosphere > Soil | place: USA... | reverse complement strand
GACGCAACCCAGCGCCTGCAAGCCATCGTCTACCCCTTGATGGCCGATGAGCGGCGTAAATTTCTCGCAGCGGCTGAGCGTAACGGAGCAGACATTGTCGTGTTTGATATTCCACTGCTGTTCGAGACGCAGGGCGAAGCCAACATGGATGCCGTGGTCGTCGTCAGCGCGCCGTCGCATATCCAGCGCGAGCGGGTGCTGGCACGCCCCGGCATGACGGCGGAAAAATTCGACTATTTGCATTCGCGCCAGATGCCGGACGAAGAAAAACGTGCAAAAGCGCATTTTGTGGTTGTGACGGACAAGGGCCTCGAGCACGCTTTCGACCAGGTGAAGATGATTTTGGCGGTGTTGCGCGACCAGCGTCGGGCGCAGGAACAAAACGACAATGCGTGAAGTTGTCCTGGACACCGAAACCACCGGCTTCGAACCGGCCGATGGCCATCGCATCGTCGAGATCGGCTGCGTCGAGCTGGTCGAGCATCTGCCGACCGGGCGGACTTATCGCTGCTATCTCAATCCCGAGCGGGCGGTGCCCGTCGAGTCGCAGCGCATCCATGGATTGAGCGACGAGTTTCTGGCCGACAAGCCGACATTTCCCGATGTGGTGGAAGAGTTCCTGGCCTTCATCGGCGATGCCGCGCTCGTCATCCACAATGCGAGCTTCGATCTCAAATTCGTCAATTCAGAGCTGCACCGTGTCGGACGGGCGCCGATTCCCTATGCCCGCGCAATCGACACGATCGAAATCGCCAAGAACAAGATACCGGGCGCGCGCTACTCGCTCGACGAATTGTGCAAGCGTTTCGGGATCGATCTTTCGGCGCGCTCCAAACATGGTGCCTTGCTCGACGCCGAGCTGACCTCGCAGGTCTATCTCGAGCTGCTGGGCGGCAGGCAGAAGAGGTTCTCCCTCAGTCCGATCGACCGCGCCGCCGCGGATCAGGACACCGGGCGCACGGTCAGGGCGCGTCCGGTTCCCCTGGCGCCGTTGCTGACGCCGGTTGAAGCGGCGGCGCATGCGCTGTTCGTCGTCAACGAGCTTGGCAAGAACGCGTTGTGGATTGGAATTCTAGGCGTTACCTGACTCTTGCACGCCGCCGCGCACCTGCTGCATCTGGGCCTGGCGGTTGCGATACAGCCCGGCAAAGTCGATGGGCTCAATCATCAACGGCGGCATGCCGCCGTCTCGCACCACATCGGAGATGATGCGCCGCGCGTAGGGAAACAGCAGATGCGGTCCCTCCACCAGCAGCACCTGCTGCAACACCTCGTCGGGCACGTTCATGATCTGAAACAAACCGGCATAGATCAGCTCAAGCAGGAACACCGGCTTGTCGTCGGCCGCCTTGGCGTTGATACGCAGCTTCAGCTCGACTTCGAACAGCGGGCCTTCCATGCGGCGGGCCTGCAGATCGACCGCAAGATCGATGCTCGGGCGCGTGGCGTTAGACGCCGGCGCTGCGGGATTTTCGAAAGACAGGTCTTTTATGTATTGGCCCACGATCTGGATGCGCGGCGCATTCGCTTCGCCGCCGGCGCCGTTTTCGCCCGACGCCATTCCGCCTGGTATGCCGCTCATCCTGCAATCCTTGGAAATTCGCGCGCGCCGGTACCACGGATCGCGTTGGTGTGACAAGGCGAACAACTGGTTATCACACCCTTCGGTATCTATATTATGGGCCAACGCTGGACCCTCCCGGCAAGCGGGACTAGGCTCTCAGGAAGGCGGACGGGGACCGCGGAAGGTTACCAACAATGCCAAACTCACAGTTCTTCGACATCTTTCTCATCGCGGTGGTTGCAGGCGTAATTTTGTTCCGCCTGTATACGGTGCTGGGCAAGCGCACCGGGAATGAACGGCCGCCGCAGGAAAGCTATCGCCTGTCGGGCAGCGCACCCTCGGACGCGGCGCCACCGAAGGACAATGTCGTGCCGCTGCCCGTCGCGAGCCGCGCCGAACAGATCGCAGACAAACCCGCCGATCCGGTCGCGCGCGGCCTGTTGGACATCAAGCTCGCCGATCGCACGTTCGAGACCGAGCATTTCATCGCCGGCGCACGCAGCGCCTATGAGATGATCGTCACCGCTTTTGCGCGCGGTGATCGTGCGCAATTGCGGCCGCTGCTGGGCGCAGAAGTCTATTCCGCCTTTGACCAGGTCATTGCCGGTCGGGAACAGCGCAAGGAAAGCGTCGCGTTCACCTTCGTCGGGTTCAAGGACGTCAAGATCGTCCACGCCGCGCTCAAGGGGCGCTCGGCCGAGATCACTCTGGCTTTCGGTGCGCAGTTCATCTCCGCGACCACCGACGCGAACGACACACTCATCGAAGGCAATGCCAAGTCGGTGCGTGACGTGACCGATGTGTGGACCTTCGCCCGCGACGTTCGCGCCCGCGATCCCAACTGGGCGCTGATTGCGACCTCGGGCGAACTGCCCTAAGCCCGGAGGCGGGAATGCGTTCCCGTCGTTCGGTACTGTTCATACTCTTCTTGCTTGCTGTGACCGCGACAACGCTTTGGTGGTTCGCGCCGCAACTGTTCCGGCCGACCGAGCGTCTCGTCCTGACACCGGTTGCGTTTCGCGACTTACCCGGTTGGAGCGCGGCCAATCTCGCGCGTGCACTTGCCGCTTTCAAAGCGTCCTGCCTGCGCCTGCGTATCCTGATTCCAACGACGCCGATGGGAAGCTATGCCGGTCATGCTTCCGACTGGCAACCGGCTTGCGCCGCGGCGGAAGCCACCGCATCGCCCCAGGCCCGGCATTTTTTCGAATCCCAATTTCATGCCTTCCAGATTTCGGACGACGCCCTTTTCACTGGATATTACGAACCGCTCTTGCGCGGCAGCCGCACGCGCCACGGCCGCTATCAGACGCCCATCTACGCTTTGCCGCCGGATCTCATCAGCGTCGATCTGGGAAAGTTTCGTCCCGAACTCGCCGGCGAGCGCATTGCAGGGCGGGTCGAAGGGCAAAAACTTGTCCCCTACGCGACGCGGGCGGAAATCGCTGTGAAGCCGCCCAACACCGCAACGCTCGTCTATGCCGATGATCCGGTTTCCGTATTTTTCCTGCATATCCAGGGATCCGGACGGGTGCTGCTCGACGACGGCACGACCATTCGCGTCGCCTATGCCGGCCAGAATGGTCAGCTCTATACGCCGATCGGCAGGGTCATGTTGCAAGAAGGCCTGCTCGACAAGGGCGAGCTTTCGATGCAGTCGATACGAAACTGGTTGCGAGCCCATCCCACTGAGGGAAAAAAGGTGATGGAGAAGGATGCCTCCTTCATCTTTTTCGCGGAGCATCCGCTGGGCGATCCGGCGCGGGGTAGCGCGGGCACCGAGGGTGTGCCGCTGACGCCGCGCGCCAGCATCGCCGTCGACACGCGCCTACACGCGCTCGGCAGTCCCTTTTTCCTCAGTGCGGCGACGCCGGATGGCAAGGTGATGCAGGAACTGATGATTGCACAGGACACCGGCGGCGCCATCCGCGGCCCGGCGCGGGCGGACATCTTTTTCGGTTTTGGCCGCGAGGCCGAAACGCTGGCCGGCGGCATGAAGGCAACGGGCGCTTTTTACGTCTTGCTCCCGAATTCGCTGACACCCAAGCCCGCGCCATGACACGGCGCAAGACCACCGATGCAGAGCGAAACCTGTTCCGCGAAACGATCGCCGAGGCCCGCCCCCTGGCGCCGCTCGCGCCGCCGCGCTTACCCGAGGCCAAGCGCAATACGCCTGCAGGCGGGCTCGATGGCCGCACGGACGAAAGACTTAGGCGCGGCACGATCGAGCCGGACGCGCGGCTCGATTTGCATGGCTTCACCGAGCGTGACGCCCATCGCGCGCTCCTGCTTTTCCTGCGTGCCGCGCGACAACGCCGCCACAAGCTCGTGCTTGTCGTCACCGGCAAAGGTGCCAGGTTGGCGCCGGATGCGCCGTTCGACATGGAGCTGAACTATCGTTCGCGCGGAATCCTGAAAGCCATCGTGCCGCGTTGGCTGCGCGAGCCCAGCTTCGCCGGAATTGTCGCCGGCACTCGCGCGGCACATCGCAAGCATGGCGGCGAAGGTGCGCTCTACGTCTATCTGCGCAAGAACGGCTGAGCGTCGCTCAGATCAGGCCCGTCTTGGTCGCCAGTGCCTTGAGCGAAGCCTCGGGTCGCGCGCCGTAATGCGCGATCACTTCGGCGGCGCAAAGCGAAGCCAGTTTCCCGCAATGGGCAAGGCCGCGGCCATGAGTCAGCGCGTAGAGAAACCCGGCGGCGAACTGATCACCGGCGCCTGTCGTGTCGATGACGCGTTCCACCGGATAGGCGTCAACCACATGGACCTCGTCGCCTTGCGCAATGACGCAGCCCTTTTCCGAGCGCGTCAGCGCGGCGATGCCGGGCCACGACGCACGCGCTGCCTGCAAAACGGCATCGAACGTCTCGACCTCGAACAGCATCTTGGCTTCTTCCTCGTTGGCGAAAACGATGTCGAGTTCGCCCAGCAGGGCGCGGATCTCATCGCGATAGCGCCCGATCAGGAAGGGATCGGAAAGCGTGAAAGCAACTTTGGTTCCGGCCCGGCGCGCGTCCTTGATCGCTTTCAAACAGGCTTTTTTTGCCGTCGGCGCATCCCAAAGATAGCCTTCGATGTAGAGCACTGCCGCCGCCGCGATCTCCTGTTCATCGATATCGTGTGTCGACAATTCCCGTGCCGCCCCCAGATAGGTGTTCATGCTGCGCTCGCCGTCCGGGGTCACCGCGATCATGCACATCGCGGTCGCCGGACCGTCGAGGGCCGCCTTCGTCGCATAGTGTACGCCCATGTCCTTCATGCTGGCGGCAAAGGCCTGGCCAAGCCGGTCTTTCCTGACCTTGCCTTCGAACACGCCGCGACCCCCTAGCGAAGCAAGACCCGCCATCGTGTTGGCGACCGAGCCACCGGCCAGTTCGCGCGGTGCGCCGAGCGCATCGTAGAGCTGTGCCGCACGATATTCGTCGATCAGCGTCATCACCCCCTTGGCGATATTGTGGGTGAGCAGGAACTGATCGTCGACCGGGGCCAGCACGTCGACGATCGCGCTGCCGATGCCGGCCACGTCATAGCTGTGTGCCATTAAACCGCCCCGCTCTTTCGCCTATAAGAATGCTTCAAGTAGAGGACGGCCAAAATGTTCGCAAGCGCCGGCAAGGCCGCCGCCATGCTGTTCAATCGCGATTTTCTCGGCATGTTCCTGAGGTCGCTGCTCATCACCGCCATTCTGTTCGTGCTGCTCTTCGTCGGCATCGAATATGGTCTGGCGCACCTGCCGCCACTCGGCTCGGTCTGGGTGAACCGGTTCCTGGAACTTGCGACGCCGATCCTGCTCGTCCTGGCTGTCTTCTTCCTGGGCGCGCCGGTCGCGGCGATATTTGCCTCCCTGTACCTGGAGCGGATCGCGGCAAAGGTCGACGCGCACTTTTATCCCAATGATCCGAAGGCACCGGGAACACCGGTGCTGACCGGCGCCGCGGAGGCCGTTCGACTGATCGGGTTGGCGCTACTGATTAACGTCGCCTTGCTGCCCGTCGATGTGGGCGTGCCTGGCGTGGCCGAAGTCGCCACGGTACTGGCGAACGGCTGGCTTCTCGGGCGGGAATTCTTTGAGCTTGCCGCGCTCCGCCACCTGTCGCGCCAGCAAAGCGATGCGTTGCGCCGAAGACATGCCGGCAAGATATTCGCCGGCGGACTTTTGATTTCGGTCCTGACGGTGATCCCGGTCCTTGATCTGCTGGCACCTTTTTTTGGTTCGGCTTTGATGGCACATCTCTTCAAGCGTCTCACCCATGAGGTTCCTCCGGCATGAAACGGTTCGCCATGCTCCTGCTGCTCTGCACCGCGCTGGCGGGCTGCGCCACCAAACGCATTGCGCCCATACAGGTCCGCTTGCCGCCTGCTCCACCGGCCGGCGAGCCAGCCGGCACGACCGGCATGCACGAAGCGGACCTGCGCGCCACCTTCGGCACGCCGGCCTTCGTACGCCGCGATGGCACGACCCAGATCTGGCGGTTCGACGGCGCGGGCTGCAAGGCGTTCTTTTTTCTCTACGCGCGCGACGGTCAGGTGGCGGTGTGGCATGTCGAGACCGCGCCGCGCGGCATTGGCATCGCGGCGGACGAGACGTGCCTCAACGCCTTGCGCGTCCACCCGCCCGCGCCGCGACCGGTTTCTTCGGCTGGGCGACTTCCCTGGTCTTATCTTTGAAGCGGCAGAGGTCGCTCACGACGCATGTCGGACAATGCGGCTTGTGCGCCGTGCAGGTGTAGCGCCCGTGTAGGATCAGCCAGTGATGGGCGTGGAGCTTGAAGTGCTCGGGCACTTTCCTTTCCAGCGCCAGCTCAACGGCCAGCACATCCTTGCCGGGTGCGAGGCCGGTGCGGTTGCAGACGCGGAAGATGTGCGTGTCGACCGCGATGGTCTTCTCGCCGAACGCCACGTTCAAGACGACATTTGCCGTCTTGCGCCCGGCGCCCGGCAGGGCTTGTAGTTCTTCGCGGGTACGCGGCACCTTTCCGCCGTGCCGCTCAAGCAACAGCCGCGACAGCGCAATGATGTTCTTCGCCTTGTTGCGATAGAGGCCGATGGTCTTGATATGGGAGGTGAGCTTCTCGACACCGAACTCCACCATCTTTTCCGGCGTATCGGCGATTTTGAATAAGGATTCGGTTGCCTTGTTGACGCTCTTGTCCGTCGCCTGCGCCGAGAGCACCACCGCAACCAGAAGCGTATAGGGGTTGACGGATTCGAGCTCCGTTTGTGGTGCGGGAATCTGCTTTTTCAGCGCGGCAAAGAAGCGCTCGACTTCATCCTTGGTAAATGCGCGTGCCATGGCGGTGCCTGGAAAATCTCGCGTCACACTGTTGCGACGCGTTCTCGGGCGCAAGTATCCTTGGCACCATGACGTCGGAAAGTGGCGTGCTGTTGGACAGGGTATTGCGGCCAAGTCCGCCGCTGTCGCCGCACAGTCTCATCGCGGTGCTCGCGCTGGTCGCGCTGTTGAATTTGGCGATCATCCTTTTCTTTGTCGGTAAGGGCGCGTGGCCGGTCGCGCCCTTCATGGGCGCCGACCTTGCGCTGCTCGCCTGGGCCTTTCGCGCGAGTTCCATCGCAGCTGGGCGCGAAGAGCGCGTCACACTCACTGCTTCGCGCTTGCGGATCGTGCGTAAACCGCCGCGCGGCCGTGGCGATGAGCTCAGCTTCAACCCTTATTGGGTGCGGCTGCAGTTGGACGACCCGGCCGAACATGGGAGCCAGCTGACTTTGTGGAGCCATGGCAAGGGCTTGCGGATCGGGGCTTTTCTGGCAACTGGCGAACGCGCCCATTTTGCCAAGACTTTGCAATCCGCGCTTAGGCGGGCCCGTGAAACAATCCCTTGAAGGGCGCAAGAAACGGGTCGCGCGGCCCACCCGTCCGCGGCACAGTGGGCGCATGACAAACATACTCTCCTTCGACGAAAATGACGCCAACTGGCGTCGCATGGGCCGTGCCATTCATTTCTTGAGTGCGCGCTATCTCGAGCAACCTTCGCTCGACGATGCGGCGTCTGCGGTCGGGTTGTCGCCGTTCCACTTCCAACGCCTGTTCACCCGCTATGTCGGCGTCAGCCCGAAGAATTTCGTCGGGCATCTGACGCTCGCCCATGCCAAGGCCGATTTGGCGCGGGGCAAGAACATTCTCGACACGGCGCTCGATGCCGGCCTCTCCGGCCCTTCGCGCCTGCACGATCTCGCGCTCAAGATCGAAGCGATGACGCCCGGCGAATATGCCAGGGGCGGCGCTGGCGTCGACATTGCTTATGGTTTTCACGCATCGCCCTTCGGCATTGCCTTGGTCATGGCGACGGGGAAAGGCGTGTGCGGTCTGGCCTTTGGCGACGAGGGCGAGGAAAAAGACATATTCGAGGACATGGCCGCGCGGTGGCCCAGGGCGAATTTCCATGAAGCGCCGGAACGCACCGCCACCATCGCGCGACAGATATTCGAGTCCACCGGTGGAGAACTCAGCCTGCATCTCCTCGGTACGCCGTGGCAGGTGAAGGTGTGGCAAGCGTTGCTCGCGATCCCGCAAGGAAAGGTTGCGACCTACAATGCGATTGCTGGGCAGGTGGGAAACGCCGGTGCCGCACGCGCGGTGGGAACCGCGGTCGGACGCAATCCGATCTCCTGGCTCATCCCGTGCCATCGCGTGCTCGGCAGTGACGGGACCCTGCACGGCTATCACTGGGGGCTCGATCGCAAGCGCGCCATGCTTGCTCTCGAAGCTGCGCGGCGCGATCAGTCGGACAGGTTGAGAACGTCGGCCATCGCATAAAGTCCGGGCTTCTTGCCCTGTCCCCATTTCGCCGCGGCGATGGCGCCGCGGGCGAAGATCGCGCGATCTTCGGCGACGTGCGAAAGCACGATACGCTCCTGTGCGCCGGCAAGAATGACTTCGTGTTCACCGACCACGGTGCCGCCGCGCAGGCTGGCAAAGCCGATGGCGCCGTCATGGCGCGGGCCGGTATGTCCGTCGCGCGCGCGCACGGATTTGTCGGGAAGCGAGACATTGCGTCCGCTGGCGGCCGCTTGCCCAAGCAGCAATGCCGTGCCGCTCGGCGCATCGACCTTCTGGCGGTGATGCATCTCGACGATCTCGATGTCGTAGTCGGGTAGTGCGCGGGCCGCTTTTTCGACGAGCGCCGCAAGCAGCGTGACGCCAAGGCTCATATTGCCCGATTTCACGATCACCGCATGGCGTGCCGCGGCGCGGATCTTGTTTTCGTCGTCGGTCGAAAGCCCGGTGGTGCCGATGACATGGACGATGCGCGCCTGCGCCGAGAGCCCCGCCAATGCCACCGAGACGTTGGGCTCGGTGAAGTCGATCAGCGCGTCCGCCTTGGCGAGCAGCGGCAGCGGATCGTCGGTCAGCGTCACGCCAAGCGCTCGCGTGCCCGCCAGCACGCCGGCATCCTGGCCAAGATCGGGTTTGCCATGCGACTCGAGCGCGCCGCTGAGCTTGCAGCCCGCCATGTCCGCCAGCACGCGGATCACAGTCCGTCCCATGCGGCCGCCCGCACCGGCGACGACGATTTGCATCTCACTCATGGCGCCATCCTAGTTGCGCGCTTCACCCGGCGATACGGCTTAGATGTTCGACCACATACGCCGCAATCGCCTGGCCGAACCAGGGCACGGTCAGGATCAATGCCGAGGCGCCCACCCGCACCAACGTTGTCTGGTCGAACGGCCATTCCGGTGCGGCGGCGATGCGCGTTTCATATGCAAGCAAGCCTTGCAGCTTCACGGCCGCGTCGGTTTCCTGCGAAGCGCGGGCGCGCAAGACATCGATTTCGGATCGCAGCCGCTCCAGTTCGCGCGCCTTCACCGCGCGGATCTTGCGATGCACCTGTTCCATGGTGGCGACGAACGCCCAGATGCCCATGACGGCGCAGGCCACAAACAAGCTGACCGTGAAGGCCGTGATCCCGCCGCCGATGAAGATGAGCAGGATCACCGCGCTGATCGTGAACCAGATGAGTGCCGTGCGCGATGCCGCGCGTCCGATGACGGCCAGGCCATCGATGCGCAGCAGGTCAATGTTGAGATCGTTGTCGATGGTCTGGCGCAGGCTGCCAGAGCCGGCACGCGACAGCGCGACACCGCGCGTGAACGAGATGAGTACGACGGTCGTAACGGCCGACATCCAGACCAGCATGACGGGATAGGCGCGGAGATTTTCGCTCGAATCCAGCCAATAGAAATACCAGCTGACGCCGAGCCCCAACACGAGTCCGACCAGATTGGCTGTCCGCAATCGCGCGCCTTGCGGCGTGAGCTCGGTCACGCGCGCCGCAGATGCCCAACCGCCGCGCAGGACGGTGGCATAGGCTGCGATGTCCTGGCGATCCTTGCTTCGCACATAGCGCTGCATGCCCAGAACGATCGTGAGCAATAGCGAGAACCACAGACCGAGCCAGAATATCGTGCCGATGGCAAATCTGCCGTTCGCATCGGTGACGAAGGGCTTGCCCGAAATCTGCCAGCAGATCAGGAACGAGCCGGCGAGCAGCACGAAGACAAGGAGCGTGGTTGGCACCGTGCCGAGCGGCGAGAAGACGTAGAGGCGTTGCTCGAGATAGGCGCGACGATCGGACTCCACCAGATTGCGCGCCAAGTCTGCGGGAGGAACCTCGCTCATAACGCCAGCTTTGCCTGCGGCCTGGGGCGCGTCAATTCGAACCGATTCAAGCCTTGGTATCGACGGCACCACCCGGTGTCGCGCCGTTACCAGACGGGCTCGATTGGCCAGTCTCCTTGCGCGCGACGGTGACCATGGCCGGGCGCAGCAGCCGCTCGCCGATCGTGTAACCGGTCTGCACGACGTTGACGATTGTGCCGGCGGGCTTGCCTTCGCCGGGAACTTCCGCGATGGCCTGGTGCAGGTTGGGATCGAACCTGCCGTCGCCGGTGTCGATCTGCTTGACGCCGTGATTGGCAAGCGTGGCGAGTAGCTGACGATCAGTGGCCTCGACACCTTCGATGACCGCCTTGACCTGCGGATCGGCGGCATCGCGAATATCGGTCGGCAGATGCGAAAGCGCACGGGCGAAATTGTCGGCGATGGTCAGCATGTCACGGGCAAAGCGGGTCACCGCATAGAGGCTTGCATCCGTCCGCTCGCGCTCGGCGCGGCGCCGGGTGTTCTCGGTTTCGGCCAGCGCGCGCAACAGCTTGTCCTTGAGCTCGACATTTTCCGCATGCAGCGCCGCGATGACGTCGGCGGGATGCGGCTCGCTTTGTTCCGGGCTTTCCTGTTCGTTGTCGTCGTTCATTGCGTGTTCCTAGCGTGTCAGCCGAGCAGCCGGCCAACGACTTTTGCGGTGTGGTCGACCATGGGAATGATGCGACCATAGTTCAAGCGGGTCGGACCAAGTACGCCGATGACGCCGATCACCTTGCCTTGCGCGTTGGCATAGGGCGCGGCCACGATGGATGAACCGGAGAGACTGAAGAGCCGGTTCTCCGAACCGATGAAGATGCGCACCCCATCGCCTTCTTTAGCGAGTTCCAAAAGGCGGATGAGCTCGTTCTTGCGCTCGATATCCTCGAAGAGGTTGCGCACCCGTTCGATGTCGACCTGGGCTTCGACCGTGTCGAGCAGGTGCGAGGCACCACGAACGATCAGCACCTTCTCTTCGCTGTTGCGCGCACCACCGCCGGAAGAGGACAGCGTCGCCAATCCTTCGGCCACGATCTTGGCGGTCAGCTGATCGAGCTCGGCCCGTTCGCTGTCGAGTTCCTGCAGAACTTCGGTACGCGCCGCATCAAGAGTGCGCCCGCGCAGCCGGGCATTCAGATAGTTCGAGGCTTCGCTTAATGTCGAAGGCGGCAGGCCGATCGGCGTGTCGATCAGGCGGTTCTCGACTTGGCCGTCCTCGCTTACCATCACGACCAGCGCCTTGCCGGGTGCCACCCCGACGAACTCGATATGCTTGAGCGCGGAATCCTGTTTCGACGAGACGACGAGACCGGCGCAGTTGGACAGACCCGACAGCAGGCTGGTGGCCTGGTTGAGGACATCCTCGACGGCGCGGCCGCTGCCGCTCATGCGCGCTTCGATGGCGACGCGCTCGTCGGGCGCGAGCTCACCGATTTCGAGCAGACCGTCGACGAACAGGCGCAAGCCCTTTTCCGTCGGCGCCCGGCCGGCGCTGGTGTGCGGCGCATAGAGCAGGCCCATCGTTTCCAGGTCCGCCATCACATTGCGGATCGAGGCGGGCGAGAGTGCCAATGGCAGACGCTGCGACAGCGTGCGCGAGCCCACCGGCTCGCCCGAAGCGAGGAAGGCTTCGACAAGGTGGCGGAACACTTCCCGAGGCCGCTCGCCAAGGGCTTTGTTCAGGGCCTGTGCACTCACCGAGTCCAATGAATTAACGTCCTGATTTCACGTTATTTCTCTTCTCCGCCGCCGAAAGGTTTGCGCCAACGCCGGCAAAGCCGCTAGGTAGCGGCGCAACGCCCAAACTTCAAGGCAAACCAGCATGCGCCCATCCAGCCGCGCAAACGACCAGATGCGTACCGTGAGCCTTGAACCGGGCGTTGCCAAGCATGCCGAGGGATCGTGCCTGGTGAAGTTCGGCAATACGCATGTGCTGTGCACCGCCAGCCTGGAGGAGACCGCACCGGGGTTCCTGCGCGGAACCGGCAAGGGCTGGGTTACGGCCGAATATGGCATGCTGCCGCGTTCGACGCATGAGCGCATGCGGCGCGAAGCCGCGCAGGGCAAGCAGTCTGGCCGCACGCTCGAGATCCAGCGCCTGATCGGGCGCAGCCTGCGCGCCGTCACCGACATGACTGCGCTCGGCGAGCGTCAGATCGTGATCGACTGCGATGTCATCCAGGCCGATGGCGGCACGCGCACCGCGTCCATCACCGGCGGGTTCGTTGCGCTGCATCAGTGCATCGCGTTCATGAAGAAGACCGGCATGGTGACCAAACCGGCGCTCAAGGATCACGTCGCGGCGATCTCTTGCGGCGTGTGGAAGGGCGAAGCCGTGCTCGATCTCGACTATGACGAGGATTCGACGGCCGAGACCGACGCCAATTTCGTGCTGACCGGCAGTGGCGGCCTGGTCGAACTGCAAGGCACCGCGGAAGGTGCGCCCTTCACCGACGACCAATTTGCCCAGATGCTGCGACTGGCGCGCCAAGGCATCGCCGATCTCGTCGCGTTGCAAAAGCGCACGCTCGGCGCATGAAGCTGGCCGCAGGCGATACGCTGGTGGTCGCCAGCCACAATCAAGGCAAGGTGCGCGAAATCCGCGAGCTACTGGCGCCCTTCCGCCTGCATGTCGTTGGCGCCAATGAGCTCGGCCTCGACGAACCGGAAGAAACCGAAAGTACGTTCGCCGGCAATGCGGCGCTCAAGGCGCGCGCTGCCGCCACTGCCACCGGCCATCCCGCCCTTGCCGATGACTCCGGACTGGTCGTGGCGGCGTTGGACGGAGCACCCGGTATCCATTCCGCGCGCTGGGCGGGACCGGAAAGGGATTTCGCTGCCGCGATGGCACGCGTCGCGCGCGAGTTGCACGAGAGGGGTGCAAAGGACATGTCGGCGAAATTTGTCTGCGTACTTGCACTCGCCATCCCTCACGAAGCGGTCATGCTCTTCGAGGGCGAAGTGAAAGGCCACCTCGTCTTCCCCGGCCGCGGCGGCCACGGCTTCGGGTATGATCCGATCTTTGTCGCCGACGGCATGCGCGAGACCTTCGGCGAAATTGCGCCGGCCACGAAGCACGGCATGAGCCATCGTGCGCGGGCGTTCGAGAAACTCGTGCACAGTGCTGTCCTCGTGTCATGAGCGGTTTTGGCATCTATGTGCATTGGCCGTTCTGTGCGGCCAAGTGCCCCTATTGCGATTTCAACTCGCATGTCCGAACGCGCATCGACGAAACCGGCTGGGTCGAGGCGATCGGACGCGAACTGGAATGGACAGCGGCTAAGCAGGGAGACGCGCGGCCGATCGTCGAGACGATATTCTTCGGCGGCGGCACGCCCTCGTTACTGCAAGGCGCGAGCGTGGCGCGCACGCTGGATGCGATCGCAAGACTGTGGCGCACTGCCAACGACCTCGAGGTGACGCTGGAGGCCAATCCGGCGAGCGCCGATGCAGCACGCTTTGCCGACTATCGTGCCGCCGGCGTCAATCGCCTCTCACTCGGGGTGCAGGCGCTGAACGACAAGGATCTCAAGCTGCTTGGACGGCTGCACGATGTCGCCGAGGCGAAGGCGGCGCTCAATCTCGCCATGACGACTTTCGCGCGCGTCTCGCTCGACCTCATCTATGCCCGGCCGGCGCAGACGGTGGCGGAATGGCGCGCCGAGCTTCGCGAGGCTCTCGCCTTCGAGACCGAGCATCTGTCGCTCTATCAACTGACGATCGAACCGGCGACGCCGTTCTATGGCTTGCATAAGAGCGGCACGCTGAAGATTCCGGATGAGGAGCTGGCGGCTGAACTCTTCGAAGTGACGCAAGAGTTGACCGCGTCGGCCGGTCGCCCGGCCTATGAGATTTCCAACCATGCGCGGCCGGGTGCCGAAGCCCGACACAATCTCCTCTATTGGCGCTACGGCTCTTATGCCGGCGTCGGCCCCGGCGCCCATGGCCGCTTGGACGTGGGCGGCACACGCGTCGCGACGCAGAGCGAAAAACTTCCCGAGCGCTGGCGAGAAAAAGTCAGGCGCGACGGTCATGGCATGGTCGAGACGAGCGAAGTTTCGCGCGGCGACGCGGCACACGAACACCTGCTGATGAATCTGCGCCTGACCGAAGGCATCGATCTCGCGGCCTATCGCGCGCGCTGGGGTACCGCGCCCAGCGAAGAGCGCATCGCTGCCTTGCGCGAGGATGGTTTGGTGGCCGTCAATGGCGAGCGCCTCAGCGCCACGCCGCGCGGCCGGCTGCTGCTCAACCGCGTGATCGCGGCGTTGAGCGATTAAATCCAGCCCCTTCACAGGCGGAGTCGGCAGCGCGGTTGGATAAGTTGGCTCAGATTTACGTCGCTTGAAGCGCTCACGCGCAGAATTCATTCGCAAATTCTCGACAACATTAAATTACTTATCCACACTAACCAGATTCGGTCGGGCTTCTTACGTTTGTCTCGCAGATGTTCGAGAGCGAGCGCCGATGTTCGTATTGTTTCGCGGCCGACTGAAAGTGCCGATCCGAAAACGCCGCGAGGCCATACAGGTCCGGGTGTGTCCTCGCGCACATCCACGCGACACGGCAACGCCGGCCCTCGCCCATGGCGGGGCACGCTTGTCGGATTTCGCAAGGACCGCGGTGGTTGAAGCGAAGGTGCCGGTGGTTGGCCGTCAAGGTCTTCCACCGGCCGGCCGTGTAGCTGTTCGACTGGGGCGAGTTTCGCCGGCGCACACCGTTTCGCGCGCCCGGCGGCCTCGCCTTTTTTTATTTAGGAGCCCGACCTCTGGAACGTCCTGGGCGCGGGATCGACTTCGCGAAAGCCGTCCGGCGTCACGACGACCACCGACAGGCCGCGTTCTGCCGTGCCGTCGGGATGGAAGCGGAAGATGCCGTCCACACCGGCGAACCCGTTGCTATCGGTCAGCGCCGCGCGCGTGAAGCGCCGATAGGGTTCGCCCTTGGCCAGCAGAGCAACGAGCGAGATTGCATCATAGGAGAGCGCCGCGAGCGACGGTGGCGCCGTGCCGAAGACCGTCTTGTACTTGTTCTGGAACGCGGCATCGTCGGCGAGTGGCGGCGCGGCAAACCAGCCGCCGCTCAAGGTCGGCTCGGCAAGGTTGGCCGGATCGTTCCACAATCCCGTGCCCAAGAGCTTGATTTTGCGCCGGTCAAGTCCGCCGGCACCCAATGTCGGCGAAATGGCGCGCAGCACCTGGCCACCCAGTGGAATGAAAATCGCATCCGCATCGGTCTTGGCGACATCGGTCGCCGGCTTCAGGGCAGCATCAACGCTGTAGGCAAAGCGTTCGACCTGGCCGACTTCGCCTTGCGCCTCCGTCACTGCGGTTCGAAATGCGTCGAGCGTGACATCGCCATAGGGCGTCGTGGCCGCCAGCGCTGCGAACTTGTGGTGGCCCTGCGCTGCGGCATAGGAAATGACGCGCCGGACGTCATTCTCGGGCAGAAAGCCGAGCAGGAAGATGCCATCGCCGGCCACGCTTTTGTCGGTGGAAAAGGCCAGCACCGGTACGCCGCGGTCGCGCGCCTCATGCGCGATGGCCTTGACCGAGGTTGCGAACAGCGGGCCGATGAGAATCTCGGCGCCGCGGTCGAGCAAACCAACCGCTGCCGCCTGCGACGTCTCGGGCGTCGTGCCTTCGTCGGCGGTCAACAGCATGATGTCGGAATTGCCTGAATCGTAGAGTGCCAACTGCGCCGCTTTCAGCATGGCGGCGGCCAATGTCTTGACGCCCGGCGTGGTGCTGGCAAACGGCAACAGGATTCCGACGCGCACCGGTGTGTGCCCGACCGCGATGTTGGGCAGCGTGGTGAAAGTCGGCAGGTTTTCCGTCAGCGGGCGCGTCGGCTGGGTGCCCTGTTCGTACATCGGCGCAACCGGCGGCGGTGCGGGCGCCTTGGTCTGGCAGCCGGTCAGCGCTATCGCTGCGGCCCCGGCAATGGCAAAAAGGCGGGCGGCTCGGCCAAGCGCGGCAAGACGGTATGGAACGGACATCGAAGGCTCCTCTGGGCAGCGACCCTAAGGCTTTGGGCGCGTTCCGTAAATCAACTACTGCCGCCGAATTGGCGCCGGGGCTCTATGTAACGGCCACGCCGATCGGAAATGCCCGCGACATTACGCTGCGCGCGCTCGATGTACTGGCCGGCTGTGACTTGATTGCGGCAGAAGATACCCGTGTCAGCGCCAAAATTCTGGCCATTCACGGCATCGCACGGCCCCTCACCGCCTACAATGACCATAACGGCGCGCGCGAGCGACCAAAATTGCTGGCGCGCCTGCGGCACGGCGCGCGCGTCGCTTTGATCAGCGATGCCGGCACGCCGCTGGTGTCCGATCCCGGCTACAAGCTGGTCCGCGAAGCCTTGGAAGAGGGCGTGGCGGTGCATGCCGTGCCGGGTGCATCGGCAAGCCTGACGGCGCTCTCCATCGCGGGACTGCCGAGCGACCGGTTTTTTTTCGTCGGCTTTCTTCCCGCCAAGTCGAGCGAGCGCGGCACCGCGCTTTCGGAGTTAAAGACCGTGCGCGCCACGCTCATCTTCTTTGAATCGGCGCAGCGCCTTTCCGAGTCGCTTGCCCAGATGGCTGCGGTGCTGGGCGATCGCGCGGTCGTGGTGGCGCGCGAGCTCACCAAGCTGCACGAAGAGGTGCGCCGCGGCACGTTGCGGCTTCTTGCCGAACAATATGCGAGCCAAGCGCCACCAAAGGGCGAAGTCACCATCCTGGTCGGGCCACCGCCGGAACAGGTGGCTGACAATGCGCGCATCGATCAGTTGCTGGATCAGGCGTTGCCCTTCATGCCGGTGCGCGCCGCGGCGGAGTTGATCGCCGGCGCGCTGGAACTGCCGCGCAAGGACGTCTATCAACGCGCGCTGAAGAAAAAAACCGATGACAACTGAACCGGTCACGCGAGCGCGCCGCGCGGCGGAAGTCCGCGGCCGCAGCAGCGAGAGCATCGCGGCGCTGCTCTTGCGCCTGAAATTCTATCGCATCCTGGGGCGGCGGGTGCGCAACCATGCGGGCGAAATCGATCTGGTGGCACGCTCGCCCCTGGGCGTCTTGTGCTTCATCGAAGTCAAGGCGCGGGCAAAGGAACGCACAGCGCTTGAAGCGGTCGGCGCAAGGCAGCAGGCGCGCATCGCGCGCGCCGCGTCGCTTTATGTTGCGGCAAAGCCCAAGCTGGCGCGAAAAGGCTTGCGGTTTGACATTGTTACGGTTGCACCACGCGCCTGGCCGCGCCATATCCGCGATGCATGGCGGCCATGAGCGACGATCCGATCACCTATCTGAAGCGGCTGGGCGAAAGCGGTTCCGGGCCGCACGACATCGCACGCGCCGCGCTGATGCTGGCCGCACTCGATCATGCCAAGACGCCGCTCACGCCCTATCTTGAGCATCTGCAGCAGATCGAAGACGTCATGCGGGCGCAGTGCGATGTGCTGCGCGATGCCAAAGAGGGCGCCCGCGCCGTCGCCCGCCTCTTGGTGGATCGGCTTGGCTATGACGGCGACCGGCTGGAATACGACAGCCCGAAAAACGCCGACTTGATCTCGGTGATTGACCGGCGGCGCGGCCTGCCGGTGGCGCTGGGCATACTCTACCTGCATGCGGCGCGCGCTGCTGGAATGCGCGCGGACGGGTTGAACGCCCAGAGCCATTTTGTCCTGCGCCTGAGCCATCGCGGCGATGAGGCCATCGTCGATCCGTTCAATGGCGGACAGACCGTCGACCGCGAGCATGTGCCGGTGGAGTTGCGCGCCGACGATGCAGGCCTGGCACAGCCGGTCAGCGACACCGACGTCTTGTTGCGGCTTTCGAACAACCTCAAGGTTCGCGCCTTGCACGCCGGCGATCATGACCGCGCCGTGGAGTTGACCCGCCGCATGGTGCTGCTCGCGCCGCGTCGCGCGGATCTGTGGTTCGATCTGGCCCGGCTCAATGAAGCGGCCGGCGTGCTGCGCGCAGCGCGCAATGCCTATGAGACCTGCCTGGAGCTCGCGCCTCCCGGCCAAGGCTTTCACAACGAGGCGGCGATCTCTCTGTCGCAGCTCAAACGGCGCCTGAACTAGAGGTACTCGATGCTCACTGTCGCGATTCAGATGGACCCGATCGAGAAGATCGACATTGCCGGCGATTCGACCTTCTCGCTGGCGCTGGAGGCGCAGACGCGCGGGCACGCGCTCCTCTACTACGGGCCGCGGGATCTGACGTTCCGCGAAGGCAAAGTCACCGCGCGGGTCCGCCCGCTGAGCGTGCGCGCGGTGAAGGGCGATCATTTCGTGTTGGGCGAAACGCGCGTCTACGATCTGTCGCACGCCGATGTCGTGCTGATGCGCCAGGACCCGCCCTTCGACATGGCCTATATCACCGCGACCCACGTGCTCGAGTATATCCATCCCAAGACCCTGGTCGTGAACGATCCCGGCCAGGTGCGCAACGCGCCGGAAAAAATCTTCGTCACGCAGTTTCGTGACTTGATGCCGCCGACGCTGATCACCAGCGATCGCCAGG
>Ga0157379_10001587_pt1 | contig 18740 bp, 19 predicted proteins | sample S25metaG_FD_121802 | JGI IMG/M metagenome (GOLD analysis project Ga0157379, IMG submission 121802) | Switchgrass rhizosphere microbial communities from Kellogg Biological Station, Michigan, USA - S2-5 metaG | ecosystem: Host-associated > Plants > Roots > Rhizosphere > Soil | place: USA... | reverse complement strand
GCGCCAAGTTTGTCGGCCACCGAGCGCGCGACGATGTCCCCCGTGCCGCCCGCGGCATACGCGACAATCACCTGGATCGTTCGGGTTGGATACGTCTGGCTCCAGCCCTGCCCGCCGTTGCTCGCGACGAATCCAGCGGTCGCCAGGCCGAGGGCAAGCGTCCGAATACATCGCATCCTGAATCCTCCCATTTATCGGCGCCGCATTGCTTCGTGCGGCTTTGTCATTCATCGCCTCTACCGGAGCCTATCGCAATGTCAGGACCATCAACCGCAATTGTGATTGGTATCGTTTCAGAATTTTACCCTTCTCTCGCTAGTATTTTTTGTATTTCGTCCCTTGGTTGTAGTTGGAGTTTTTTGCGCGCTTGTTAGGTTCGTTTCGACAACAGCGACTTCGCCTTGTTTCACGACTTTTTCTGCTTTTTTGGCCTTTGGCGCTTGCGCAAGTCGCACCCTCGGTCGCTGACATTTTCGTCGATGAACTCAAAGTGTGCCGCAACGAGTGCTCTCTCAATCTTTTGGAGCGTGGCTGGCCGCGCATCGACCTTCCTCAACATTCTTGATTGAATTTCGATGCGACTCCGTTGCATCGCCATATCTCGTACCAATTAAGGAGCTTACGCTGTGAGCGAGCAGGAAAAACAATCTACCCTCGTCAGCGTGGTCGCACTTAGAGCGGAGAGTCGCTCGGTTGACGGCAAAAATATTGTAATTTCATTGCGCACAAAATATTCGACGGCGGAACGCAAATACTCCGTTCCACTCGAATGCTTCCAAGACTTCATCGTCGATCTCCAGCGACTCACAACACCCTAACGATTGAGTACGGCAGAGTGCCGATTAGCAGCATCGCGCAGCATTTCTGCTGACACTACTTTTTGACGATCGTTAAGCCCGCAGCATCGTCAGCCGGATTAATCACCTACAGACGCGAACGGGCCGCCAGGAGACCCAATACAAAGTTTCAATTCGCGTCCTCCGATAGCAACGCAAAAAATGTTCGGGATCAGCATAATATGATAGGTCGGCGTAGAAGCTCCAAGGAGCGGTTTGGTGCCGTCTTCCCATTGCGCGCGCAAAATTTCGCGGAAGACCAGAGGCTTTCGAAGAAATGACACTGTAATTATTTGTTGCACCATTGGCCAAGACGTCTCGTGTGACGAACAAAACGCTTGCAACGGCAACGACAGCGAGCACGATAGTGCGTGAACTCAACTTGTTTATCCCTTGTGCCTTTAAATCCTATCAGATGGACCGCAATCAGATTCCGCGATCCACGGTCATACTTAACGCCGACCGTGCGTGGCTAACGGTTGTTGGCAACCGCAATTGCTAAGCTTGGTGATTGGAGTTTCGTGGCGCCACAGCCCGCTTCACTCTATGATATTGCGTGGACAGATCTGACCAAACGCTTCGTGGAACGATCATAGCCATCATGGTTGTGGTTGCGTTTTGCTTCATAGGATTGAACGTCGTGCTCTTTTTGGCGGTCAACCCCCTTTAAGATTAGCCTCAATGACTGAATTCTCGTCAGGAAAGGCTTGTGCACTGCCAAGCCCAATTTGGCATGGTGCATGGCAGAGATGGTGGCGATACCGCCACCGCATGACGCATTGTGGTCCCAAATTTTGTCAAACAATTAGAGCGGATCGAGGTCGAGTAATCGATCCGGACGTGAAACTTTGTCAGCAGGTCTGGTTCGAACACACCCGAATGACATGCATTTTTATTTGCCCGCCTCGCCCATTTGGATTGCGGCACTGTGCCTTATTTGTGAACCTTGATGGTTGAATTTAAAATTTTTGCCGGCCTCTGCCGGAGGCCATATCCAATTCGACAGATTGAGAAGTCACAATGAATTATCCGGACGCACTAATTACGTTTATTGTCCCGTGCAAAGGGAGACTGGAGCAATTAAAGATTAGCCTGCCAAGGCTCGTTGCGCAGCAAAAATCGTCAGTGACAGTGGTTGACTCAGATTGCCCCGACGACACTGCCAATTGGGTAGAGACAAATTTTCCGGCCGTCAAAATTGTTCGAGTGAATGATTCTGGCGTCTTCAACTTAGGAAAAAGCCGCAACAAAGGATTTGAAACCGCCTCTACAAAATGGATCTGCTTTATTGACGTCGATGTCGTCCTAAAGAACAATTTCGTAGCTTATATGGCTCCGCTTCTTTCCGAAGATCGCTATTTTCTGTTCGAGTATAGCCGAGAAAAAGTCGGCATTTTTGGTTCTTGTATCGTCCCCCGCGCCGCACTGAAGAGCATCGGATGTTACGATGAGGTCTTCGAGGGATATGGCGGTGATGCCAGGGACCTATATTATCGACTCGAAAGGACAGGATTGAAAAAGCAATTTGTAACTCACGAATTTATAGATTTTGTAGCGCAGCACGCGGACGCCTTGCGATCTAAATATTACGAAGAGAAAGACATTAGAATTTCGCAATCTTGCAATGCGCTATACAGGCTGGCCAAATTGAACCTGGGGTTACTCGGTCAGGACTGCAATCAAGATATAGAAAGACGCCGCGTGCTGTATGAAATGGCGCGCGAGACGGTTAAGCGCGCGCTTGCAGACACGGATCATCGAGCTGAGCTCGAGCTGGATATTCCAATCGATAAATCCGACAAATCCAATTTCAATCTGGCTCAATTCGAGCGAAAGGTCACCCTTCAGGTCGACCTTTCGAGTATCACCAAAGATGTGGGCGCTTAGCGAACGCCGTTTCTGATTCAATTTTTGCGATGAATGACATAATTCTGATTGGTGGGGAGAAAAATACGGAAAATATTTTTCCAGAGGAAATTATGTGCCTTCTAAAGATTCGGAATGAAATACTGCGAATACGATCTGTTTTGGAGCACCATCGAGCGATAGGCGTGAATCGATTTTTCATCGTCGACAATTGTTCGGACGACGGAACTGTAGATTTTCTGATGTCCCAATCCGACGTTGCTTTATTTGCTGCCCATGACGAATTCAAATCGAGCCAGGCTGGTGCGAAATGGCTCCATTCAATTTTGGACACTTTCTGTGAAGGTCGGTGGTCACTCGTCGTGGATGGTGACGAACTGTTCGTATATCCCTATTTCGAAAACAATGACCTGGGAGTGCTTTGCGGATTTCTCGATAAATGCGACCATACAGCAATGCTTGCAACCATGGTGGACATGTATTCGACGGCACCGATTTGTGAAACGGCTCACACGCAAGCGAGTTCGCTATTGGACACATGTCCCTACTTCGATCCCGGCCCTTACGACGTTTACCCATCTCCCGACTTTCCGTTTATTAAAATTCGCGGCGGCGCGCGACGCAGATGTTTTTGGGATTCCAGCACGAACGGGCGCCCTCCCGCACTCAGCAAGGTGCCTTTGATCAAATGGCAAAGAGGATACAAATACATTTCGTCGACACACGCCATGTTTCCTGCACCCCAGGCCATCCCTGAGATTTGCGGGGCACTACTACACTTCAAGTTTCTCAATGATTTCCATCATCGCGCGAAAATTGAATCAAGCCGCGAGCAGCTCTACGCCAATGCGACACAATACAAAGAATATCTCAAAAAGATGGACGACAATCCCGGCATGAACCTTCACTACCGTGGATCAATCCAGTACCGAAATAGCCCCACCTTGCTTGAGCATCGATTGATGCGGAGCGCAGACCAATGGGACAAAATCTGTGTCCGCTAGGGCATGTGAGGTCAAAAATTACACGGCGCAACGCGCGTTAGCCGTCCTCACGCCTGTTTACAAAATGAGCTTTCAGCTGCTCCGCGAGTGCTAACTTTGGCTTTGTCCATTGCCAGGCGCCGTTGTCCCCAACGTAAACATCGGCATCGGGATTGAAATCAGCAAGAACCTTGAAACGGTCTCTATAGTTACGATTTTCCGCGTCACCATGCCAAAGGTGATAGATCTCGCCAGGCACGTAGCCAACCTTACTGGCTACCATTTGATGAAATGGCATTCCCCACTGCAAATAGCTCTCCGCTCTGGGTTCGTTGAGGGAATGAAGTTTTATGAGCGAATTCATCGTCCCAAAGGCGCTGTTCGCAACATACAAATCACCAGCCCCGATAATTGCCAGATCATAGAACCCGTATTTGGCAAAAATCTCTGTCTTGGCAGCCCACGCAAGTCCAGGATTGAATACAATTGCGCCTTGTGGAGAGACCGCCAATCTATCGAGCGGCAATATATTGTCTTTGCGACAGAGAGCGACGAGCCCAGGAACCGACGGGTAGGAAGCGTAATCACTCAAACGCTCGCCGGAATCAACCTTGTTCAAATAGATGGCTTTCGAGAATAGCTGAACGATATTGTATCGTTCGTTCAATTGCGCTTCCGCTTCCTTGGCCCAGTCGCTTCGAGCGAATAAGATATCGCAATCAATCCACGCAAAATTTTTAACCGCGCTCGGAATCGATTTGATTCCAATATTCAATAGCCGCTCTTTTTGCCACAGAACCGCGCCCCCGGATAACTGAATCAAAACGTCGGCGTCATTCTTCGCAAGCTCGAACTCCCCGTCGAAAGAGAGTTCAACTGTTACAAGGGGGATATTCAGATTACTGCGGAAAATTCGATAGTTTGACAAACGCTGCTTGTATCGAACCGGATTAAAATAACTCGTCAATGCCCACATCATTTACTCTGCACGTTGTTAAAAAAAGCAACGAGGCGAAGTCCCACCGTTTCAACCGTCCTCTCTTCGATTTCTGAAATACTCTTTCACATTTCGTGCCAGGCCGGAGTGAGGATCACTCCATAACCATGCCCCGTTTGATGCCTGACAGGATATCACGATACGGATTAAACCCATTCAGCAACTCGTGCCGACCCATGTAGTTCCGATTTGACAGGTCTCCATGCCACAGATGGTAGATCTTCCCCGGAATGTACCCAATTCTTCTGCCGAACGTTTCATGGGCGTGCCGCGCCCACTGGAGATAATGTCGACGCTGCATGTGGTTATGTTTGAGTCTCTCCATGGCGACCTCAAACTCACCGTAAATTGCGCAAAGAAAAAGTATATCGTTCCCATCGAGCACACCGTGGTCGTACAATTTTATTTCGCGGATGATCGATTTCTTTGCTGCGAGGGCAAACCCATTTGCTGGCCAGACTGCCTTGCGCGCGCCGACGGATTCAGCTCGCACTAGACATACGTCTTTGAACTCACCGGTCGATAACTCACTTCCTGCACTTGAACGCAGCAAATCCGGGATCGAACTAAATTCCAGCTTATCGGTGCTCGACTTGTTTAGGTACCGCACCTCGGAGAACAGCTGTATTACATTGTCCGATTTCAAAGCTTGCTTCGCCGCCTCCGGCCAGTCAGCCGACTCAAATACAAGATCACAATCGATCCAGGCGAGGTCCTCAACCTTATCGGGCACCGCCTCTAGCGCGATATTTAACAGTCGCTCCTTCTGCCACATGATATCCCCACCTGAGAGCTGGATCAGATGGTCCGCATCACTGGATGTCAGCTCGAACTGACCATCAAATGCCAGTTCGACCGTGACCAAAGGGACATCGAGGCGCGACCTAAATGTTTGGTAGTTCGCGAGACGTCGGCGCAATCTCATAGGATTGAAATAAGAGGTGACGGTCAGCATGCATTTCGCGCCCGAACTACCTACGCAACAGAACTCGAAAAAAAGAGGCGCTTCGGGTTCGCCGACCAGTCGATCTCCCTGACCGGTACGACTTTAACATCGAACACTGGATCGGTCGCTTTGATCACGAGATTCTTCAATTTTTCTTCCTCGTCAGGAGAAATGCTTTCGCGTCCCCCCAGTTCCACCGTGATGGTACCAACTTCGGCCTGCTTCACGCGGCATTCCTTGAATGCGACTACCTCAAGAATGGTTCGCGTCGAAAGATAAAAGGGCAGCAGCGTCCCGTTGGGATGCCGAAGGAAATGCTTACCTCGTCCGTAAATATTGGAGATTGTCGGCCCGTTATGACCACACCGACACTGACTTTCCAGCTTGGCAAAGTCGCCAACGTCGTAGCGAACGAGCGGAGTTGCATACGAATGCAAATGAGTGATCAGCAGGCGCCCCAACGAAATGCCATTGAACGACACGGTCACTTCGTCATCGGTTTCCACGATCACGTTAGTATGCGCTATATGAAAATATCCCTGATTTTTCGAACACTCATAGGCTATTGGGCCAACCTCGCCAGCCGAATAATTCGACAACGAGGGTATCCCGCTTTCTCCCAATATCTTGACGATTTCCGGATCGCGATAATCGGAGTTGTGAATCCACAATTTGACACCGAGTCTCTTGATGAGTTCAGCACCCCCGTTGTTCATCAGAATATCTAGATAGCGATTTGGACAGACGAGATATCCGACCGGATTCTTGAGCAACTCTTTTATCAATGCATCGTCGTTGTATTTGTAGATGATCTTCTTTCCTGATCCGTTGCGGAATAGCGCGCTTAAAGAGCCTGCCCAGGACTCACTGAATGAAGCAGCCACCCCCCCTTTTTCCAAACTGGCCAGACTTGCGGATGGGGCGATGTGAACCAGATTTTCATCGAGACTTAAGCCGTCAATAAAATACTGAGCCATGCCTCTGATTGAGTTGTAATATCCATTTTCGGGAGCGACAAAAACTTGAACCGGGGTCCCTGTCGAGCCGGTGGATGCATAACTTGAAGCCGGAGTTTTTCCATCGCCGGCAACCAGCGAGCCATCAAGTTTGCATTGGGCGGCGACGTCCGCGCGGCTTTGAATTGGCAGAAATTTGATGATGCCGGCACTGATCAGACGGGACGGCATCCTCTGCCGCCAAAACTTCGAGTTTTTCTGCGCGTGCTTCAGCAGGTTTGTCAGCTGGCGGCTTTGCCACCGTTCACGCGCTTCGCGTGAACCGTTCTCGATGAGATTGATCGCGTTGATGTTGGCAAGATCAATTTGAATCGATTGGTCCAGAAATGTGAATGGAGAATCACTGTACCCGTTTGTGTTGACGGGCCTCCCGGGTAAGTCAGAGAACATATTCCGCTTCCTCGCCGGCAATCGCGCTTATTATTCGTCTTCCGCCCGGCCGATAAAATAGTCTGTCAGAAAACTTTCCATTTCGGGACGAGGCCGAGCCCATCGCCAGGCGCCATTATGGCCTACCACCAGATCCGCTTCTGGCTCGAAACTAAAGTCCGCGAACAAACGATGACGGCTGCTGTAGTTGCGATTGATAAATTCGCCATGCCACAAGTGAAAGACGCGACCTGATACGTGCCCAACCTTTCCGGCCACGTCCCGATAGTACGGTTGGGCCCACTTAAGATAATGTTCTTCTTGCGATTTGTTCAAATGGTGAAGCTGCGTTTCTTTGTCAAACTCACCATACATAGCATGCAGCATCGCCCGGTCCCCGCCACCAATAATCATGGCGTCATACAACCCATGTTTTTCGAGGATTGATTTTCGAGCTACCCAAGCGATCCCAGTTACGTACGACCTGGGTGTTGATGCCTTCATATTTCCCCACGAAGCGGAATCAAATTGAGCACGCGCATCGCCATTGATGAGGCTGACCAGACTGCGTCCAGTAGAACTGAGTTCCGCCAGATTCGAGAGATGACCGTCGGGTTCCAGATCAACCACCTCAGAAAAGGGTTGAACGATGTTGGCCGTGTCGAGCAGATGTTCGGCCTCGTCCATCCAATCCTGCCGTTCGAACACGACATCGCAATCAATCCACGCAACATTTTTGACTTCACGCGGCACTGATTTCATCGCGAGATTTAGTAATCGCTCCTTTTGCCAAAGGACGGCCCCACCCGAGATCTGGATGAGGACGTCGGCATCGTCGTCCGTGAGTTCAAAATGGCCGTCGAAAGAAAGCTCAACCGTCACAAGTCGAGCCCTGAGATTCGCGGAAAAAAGCTTGTAGTTGGCCAAACGCCGCTTGAATCGCGCAGGGTTATAGTACGCCGTTACCGCCCACATCGATTTTATCTACTCACTCATGTTGCACTACATTCGGAATGACTGAACTTCTGACAACTCCGGTGGATACAAAAGCCAGAGCTTTCGTCGGAGCCACTGCCGCAAGCAGTTGAATTCATGGCAAGTTTACAATTTGCCTTTCGAATAGGCAGTGTAATTCTTGCGATGTGTGGCAGAAATACAATATCCGGAGGTATCTATTCGCTTTACTGTTATCCCAGAAAGAAAAAATTATCGAATTACTTTGAGTTGAGCGGGCACAAGTTTCAATTGTTGGGGGTCTCATGAAGAAAAAGCTTTTGTTGAGTGTCGCTTTTTTTGGTGCGGCCGCGGGAGTTGGCTCTACCGCATTGGCAGCGCCGCCACCGCCGCCGCCAATGTACAACTGGACCGGTTGTTACATCGGGGCCAATGCCGGTTACAGCTGGGGCCGCGGCTCTGTTGACGTCAACGCACCCAGTCTGGGCTTTCCGTTTGGCGAAAGTCTGGACATGAACGGGTTTATTGGGGGCGGCCAAGTCGGGTGTAACTGGCAATTCAGCAACGCGGTTTGGGGCCTCGAAACCGATTTCCAAGGTTCCGCTCAAAAGGGCAGCCGCTCTGCCGCTTTCAACTTTAGTGAAGGCACATCCAGCCACAACATTGACGCGAAGCTTCGGTGGTTTGGAACCGTCCGCGCCAGGGCCGGCGTGCTGGTGGTCCCAACAGTCTTGCTGTACGGAACCGGTGGCCTTGCTTACGGCAATGTTCAAGTGACCGACACTATTTTTTCCAGCAACTTTGGCACGGCCTCATTCAGCAGCTCAGATACTCGCGTGGGCTGGACCGTGGGCTTCGGCATCGAAGGTTTGTTTTTCAACGCTCCTCAATGGACGTGGAGAGTTGAATACCTTTACATGGATCTCGGGTCCGTCAACGGCTCCGGTATCGATCCTGTCGGCCAACCTGTTGTCTGGAATGCCAGGGTCACCGACAATATCGTTCGAGGTGCCATCAACTTCAGATTTGGCCCTTAGTAGAATCGAACAGCAAAACCCCGGGCAAACGTCCCGGGGTTTTAGTTTGGTGCCTTGGCCCGTGACGTAGCGGGCGGCGATTTGGTTAGTTCCTCAAATGGAGTGAGTGGCTATTGCGCCGCGTAGCCGCCATCAATTGTGACATTCGCACCCGTCACAAAAGCCGCTCGATCCGAGCAAAGCCACACGATCAGGTCAGCCACCTCCTCTGCCCTTCCAATGCGTCCCATAGGATGAAGAGGATCCATCATCTGGCGCGTTCCGAACTGTCCCTTGCTGGCCTGGGCAACGAGTGAATCCAGCATGCGTGTCTCAATTCCTCCCGGGCAAACCGAATTCACCCGTATTCCCAGTTTCGAATATTCCAACGCGGCATTTTTGGTCAGGCCATTGATCGCATGTTTGGAAGCGGCATAAGGCCCAAGCCCGGGAAATCCGATCAGCCCCGCGACGGAAGCAAGATTCACGATTGCACCGCCGCCATTTTTTACCATCCAATCGATCTCGTACTTGAGGCAGAGGAAAGTACCCTTGGCATTGACAGACATGACTGTGTCGAAATCCTTTTCCGATTGCTCAGCCAGAGGGACGACCCTGCCTTCAATACCGGCGTTGTTGCAGGCGCAATCAAGTCGACCAAAGGCCGCCACCGCGCTTGCGATCAGCGCCTCGACCGCCGCAGCCTCGGTTACGTCAGCACGGACGAAAACGGCGTCTCCCGTCGCTTGCCTGATGAGGGCGACCGTCTCGTTGCCTTCAGTGCTGTTCACATCGGAGACAACAACCTTGGCGCCTTCGCCGGCAAATTTTAGTGCGGTGGCGCGACCAATTCCCGCTCCCGCACCTGTCACAAGGGCCACCTTTCCAGACACAAGACCCACCATTTAGTGCTCTCCGCCGTCACTTGGTGACGTATTACCCAAATCCCCCGTGATCGTTTTTGGGCGCAGCTTGATGGCCTCTTCTGTTTGTCGGTCCTCGTATTCGCTGGACAAAAACGAAAAACGGCCGACCCCAAGGGCCGGCCGTTTCCTAAAACCTAAACGATCAGCGCGTTGGCCGGATTACCACTTGTATGCCAATCCAACGCGACCAATCATGAGCTCATGTGAAAGGTTGGAGCCGTAACCGGTAGTGGCGAACGAAGTGCCATTATTTCCAAGATCGGCATACAGAAATTCAAGCCTTCCGATCCAGTTCGGCGTGAACATATAATCCACACCCGCACCCACCGTCCAACCAGTCCTCGTATTCGTGACTGAATCAAAGGCGCCGCTAGCGTCAAAAGCCGTAGTTTTGAAGTTCGCAAATGCCACACCGCCAGTGAGATACACCATGACGTTGTCGACCGCGAGGCCGGCACGGCCACGAACCGAGGAGAACCATTGGGCTTTTGTGCTGAAGCCATAGTCAGAGTCGAAAAGACCAAGTTGCGATGTGCTTGATCCGCCTATTCCACTGAAGTCACCTTCAATGCCGTAGACAAATGCCCTATTTTGCCAGTTACAGCCGAGATAGCCCCCGTAGATACCAGCGGTCTTGCTAGAGCTAAATGGCTCTGGAGCACTTCCGCCCTCAGTATCAAAGTGCCCAGTGGTACGGTGATTCACGGCGCCAACAGTGCCACCGATGTAACAACCGGCCCAAGTCGCAACCGGCGGCGGATATATTGGTGCGGCTACAGGTGCCTTACGAGGCAGGTCGGCTGCTAACGTAGTGTTCCCCAACATGGCGGTAGCGCCTAAGGTAAACACGGTGCCCAGCAGCAATAGCTTTGTCTTGGTAATCATCGCTACCCCCAAACCAGAACAGTTAATTTCTGTTAACACCCTAGCTGGCTCACAACGCCCCAGCTATTGCAAATGGGCAACAGTCATCGACAATCCAACGCCCGGGTATTAATTCATGTAAAATCAATTGGTTACAGATTGTTCTGGGCGTAAATTTCTGCGGACTAGTCCTCTAAAACGCGTTCGGCGGCCTTTATGGAGTGCGAATCTTGAACCCGGTGTCCGCCTCGACGTGGCAGAGCTTGCTGGCGCGAATGAGCGACAAGATAAAGATCTACGTCGCTCCCGGCTGCGGCGAGCTAACGGATCGAATAGAGCTAAGCAGCGGTACACGTGCCGCCGAGATACAGGCGACCGATGAACCCGTCCGTGGCGTTTCCTACGAAGAAGGGGCCAGATTGCCGCGTGACCCTTGGAGGCGCCCCACTGAGGAGGAAATCACCGGACTCGTTATGTCCGAACGGCCGAGCAAAATGGCGACGTCGGTTGTCATATTGAAGCTGCCCGATGAGCTTCGCGATGACCTGCAAAGAATCAGAAGCCATCCAGAATTTCAGAAGATTCTGGGCGATTTTCGTACGGTCTGCGAATTGGGCCAGCCCGTGCATTGTATTGGACCAAGCAGGAATCCGGCAAATCTCAAGACGGTTACGTACAATCAGGACACTCGCCAATACAACGGCTTGCACGTCGACAACTGGGATCAGCTCGACCTAGAATCACGACACTTGGCGACCAATCGCATTTGCGTCAACATTGGACAGAATGACCGCTATTTCTTGTTTCTACCGTTTTCACTCATGGACATAGCGCGTGCGTTGTCGGACGAAATGGGGAGCGACTGGGAGCCACCTGGCCGACCTACCGTGATCGGTCGCCAGTTCATGGAAAAGTATCCTGAGATACCCATCGTCAGATGCCGGCTCAGGCCGGGTGAAGCATACATTGCGCCAACAGAAAACCTTGTTCACGATGGATCATCCGTCGGACAAGGCGACATCGACCGGCAGTTCACAATACGTGGGCATATCCGGCCGCTGTAGTCCCCGAGCAGAGCAGAAGACCGGTCCACTGAACTGTCAGCCAACGCTCAAGGCCGGATGCATCTTTGCAGGGGACTCGGCTGTTCTGTGACTTTCTAAGATGAAATTATTGAGATCAGTTTGATTGAAAACATCAACAATATAGTCGAGCATCGAGCGGATCGGACATCCGCTTATTTCCAAAACCTTGCGCTCGACGCTGGTTGCATTGGCAACAAAAATTCCCGGACAATTGCCGAAATAAGGGCAGCGATAACAGAAGCGCTCTTGTCGCTGTCGAGACAGCGCAGTTGAGCGGTGACGTTCTGGCGAGGCGACTGCTTCTTGAAACGGTGAGGAGAACAGGTTGCCGTAGCGGAATTCCGGTTCGTAGGATTCGACGGCATTGAAGACGTCGCCATTGATGTCGATAATAAAGACCCGCTCACTTGTGGAGCGATCATACCGATCATTGTCGGCACCTGTAACGTGTCGGATTGCATAACGCACATAGTCGCTGATCGGGTCCACCGGTGTAGCACGTTCCGAGGCGAGCCATTCGTGGAACACTGCTTTGTACGCTCCGACGAGCTCGGCAAAGTCCAGGCCGTGGCGCTGCGCCTGTTCGCTGCTGACGCTTCGGTAGTATGCCAGTATGCGGTGGACAATTCCTCGATCATCGAAAAACCGGTAAGTTTTTGTGATGTTGAGCAGGGTGTCGCGCGCCAACACCGCGATGGCGGCAAACTCAATCTGATGGTTGATTAGTTTGCTTATATTGGCACGCACGACATCGGTGCGAGACTTGCCTTTCGTATCGACTCGTTGATCGCCATAAACGTCGAACGAAACGCCGATATCTGTAAAAAATCCAGTTTTCAGGAACTCGACGTGCCGTTCCGTCAAAACGGTAAGATTGGTCTGGACTGAGTTGCGGTACTTGAGCTCGGCCTTAAAGACCTCCTTTTGCAGGAGGTCAATCTGCTCATAAAACTCGAGCGGTATCAGAAATGGCTCGCCACCATGCCAAATAAAGTCAATCTCCTTAATCGACAGTTCAGAGATACTGCGTTTGATATTCTCGAAGGCGCTTCGCACCTGATCCAAATTCATCCGCGCCTTGTCGCCGAGGTACGGAAATTCGTAGCAGTAGTCACAACGCAGATTGCAGTACTTGGAAATCTTGAACACAAACTGTGGAGACGCGCTTATGGCCATCGCCGTACATTACGCCAAGCAGATAAAAACAAACCGTGACCGTGCCCAGATGGCACGATCCCGGCCAGCAACCTAACCGCGGTTCGCGCTGCTTTGGTCTTAGCTTTTCTTGATCCTTGGCGAATCCAGAAACGCGGAATCTAAGAACTTTGACCCCGGAAACACATCCGCTTCAGAGGCCTGCATGCCAATCTGCTGCTTTGCACGTTCCGACACGCGAATGGTATTGGCGCCGGCGGTCGACTCATGACTAGTATTTGCCTCAATCCTCATAAAGCCCTCCTCATTCGTCGTTAGCCTGCTTTGTAAAAACTACCGGCTCCCACGTCAATATCAGTCCGCGCCGCATTTCTGTGCTCAAGGGGCGGCCGGGAGGGCTTACTCATTTTTCGGTTAGAGTGTGACTTTTTAGTCGCGCTCCCCTGAGTTCCGGAATTCTCGTGCGCGGACCTATTGCTAAGATTGGACGGCCGCCCAACCGAGGGGTTCGCGGTGGCACAGACGCTTTGTCGTCAAAGCGAGGCTGGCTGGCTACTTTGACGAGACATATCAACGCAATAATCTTTCTCACGCTGCCGTACCAAGCTCTCATAACCGCTAGCGGACGCTACGAAACGAGGTGCTATGCGATTTGACTTTTCGGACGAGCGGCTGAAAAACCGGGCTTTCAGCGAAACGCCGATGTCGTTTATCGATGAGGCCGCCAGAAACGCTTTGGCAGGTATCCTCGATGTGGTGGCAATTGAAACTGGAAATCGCACCGCACGCGACCATTGGCAGTCGAAACAACTACAAAATCTTTTGCAGCACGCTGTTCAATACTCGGCCTTTTGGCGCGAGCGAATTGGCACGAAAAGCATTAAAAACATAAATCTGACGGATCTCCCCATCCTCACGCGCGGCGACGTAGTGAGACAGGTAGAAACCGAAGGAAGCCTGTTGCCAAAGGGGACCATTGCTACATCAAAACATGCAACATCGGGCTCTTCAGGCACGCCTGTTCGCTTCTTCATCTCGGCAATGAACGCGCAGTATAATATTACACGATCCGCTGCGCAGTATTTCATGGAGGGGCGCGATCTGACCTTGAACAGAACACGCTTTAAATCGGCATCCCATCGGAATGCAGCTGGGTTTTCGGTTGAAAAAACTGACAGCTGGCTCGAACCTTTGAATTCGATTTTCAAGGTCGGAACAAATAAGGAGATTTCCCACTTACGCCCGAACCGAAACTTGTTGTTCAAAGAACTGGCGAAAGATCCTATTGGATACTTTGTCGCTCCGCCGAGACTGGTGGAAGCGCTGTTTTATGATTGTGACGTTTCTTTCCTTTCTGAAAACGGTGCAAAAATGTTTGTACCGACTTCGGAGGAGGCGGAGAAGGAACTGCGGGACAAGTTCTCCGCGGTGGGGATCCCGGTCAGGGCCAATTATTCGAGCGAGGAAGTTGGGTACATTGGTGCTGAGTGTACAGATTGCCCAGGCGCTTATCACATTGCTCAAAGCAACGTGATTGTCGAAACGGACGACAGTAGCGCTATGGCTGTCGGCGCTAATAGATTAGGGAGAGTACTGGTAACCCACCTGCATTCTTACGCTACGCCATTTGTACGTTATGACGTCGGTGATGTTGCGACTCTTTCGCAAAGTTGCCGATGCGGCCATGACGGTCCGGTACTGTCAAATATCTACGGACGGAACAAAAAGCTTCTTAAACATGCAGACGGAAGCGTATCCCCATTCTTGATTAAATCGGAACATTTGCTCAAAATCGTCCAATGCGACGATTACCGTATCAGACAGATCGCTTTGGACGTCATTGACGTAGAGCTCGGCGGTGTAGAGCATTTAAGTGACGATCAAATCAAATCGCTAAAGATTCTATTTAAAGAGCACGCAGGTGATGAATTTCAAGTACGGGTAAATGCAATGAAATCCATTGATTGGGGCAACGATACCAAGAGGCTCGGTTTCCGCAGCGAAGTCCTTGGCATATGACCGGAGATCATGCCGCAAAGAGAACTTTGGACGTGTAGATGTCACGGAAGGCGCCAACAGCACGATCGATATCAGCTTCACTCACGTGACGGTGGGTTACCAACCGTATCACGCTTGTGGTCGCGGGTGATGCCAGCACGCCATGTCCCGCAAGAACCTCGCCCCACCGATTTGCGGTTGCACGAGTCTGACTGACGTCGATCATCACGATATTCGTTTCAACCTCGTTTGGATCGACGAACGACCGATCAATTCGATACAAGCCGTCGGCGAGGCGTCTGGCGTTGACGTGATCCTCTGCAAGCCGATCGATCGACTGCTCAAGCGCGACGAGACCACAGGCAGCCAAGAGGCCGGCTTGCCGCATATTCCCGCCCAACATTCTGCGAAATCCTCGCGCGCGCCTAATGAAGTCGGTGCTGCCGGTCAATACCGATCCTACAGGGGCACTCAATCCTTTGGACAAACAGAAAGTCGCCGAATCGGCGTGCGCCGCAATTGTCGATGCCGGCACACCCTGTACGAGTGCCGCATTGAAAATTCGGGCGCCGTCGAGGTGAACCGGGACCGAGTGTCCTTGGCACAAACAAAATACCTCACGCATGTGTCCAAGCGACAGCACGCTGCCGCCAGCAGCATTGTGAGTCGTCTCCATACAGACGACGGCGGTACCGATATTGTTCGCGGTCATTTCCGGCGACCGCAACGATGAGCGTAGGCTGTCGAGCTCCATCGCGCCGCGCTTTCCTGGGATCGGATGCGGATAAAGCCCCCCGATGATGGAGAGACCACCCAGTTCGTAGCGAAAAATATGCGAAGTCGCTTCGCCGAGTACTTCGCCTCGGGTCCGCGCGTGAGCTAGCAAGGCAACCTGGTTGCTCATCGTTCCCGAGGGCAAAAATAGGCCGGCTTCCTTACCAAGTATTTCGGCACCAACCCTCTCCAACTCCCTTACCGTCGGGTCGTCGCCGCGTCCATCGTCGCCGAGCTCGGCACGCAACATGCGCTCGAGCATAGCGGGCGTCGGCTTGGTCACGGTGTCACTGCGCAGATCGACAAATGGCGCGGCGTTTGACACTCTTGGCATGTAGGCTCTCCGAAACCGATGCTTGCCGATGACCGCAGCATAACCGCTTCTTCTGTTACAAACTTAAGCTGATTAAGCTGCAATGGCTAGCAATGCTGCTGCGCAACGATTGCCGGGACAGTAAACTAGCGTTTGAAGGGCCAAGGAGTTTTCGAACCACTCAAAAGGTAAATCTCCGAAATGAACATTGTTGATCCGATACTCTTTCAGTGTAAGTACCATCCGCCGGCCGCCGCAATTTGCGTGCCGGGATCGGGCCAGAGCCTGGTGAGTTACGCTCGTCTCGAACGCCTCACTCACAACGCAAGCCGCATGGCCGTTGCCGCAGGTCTCCGCCGCGGCAACACGGTCGCGATCTTCATCGAGGACGCGATTCTCAATACCGCCGTTGTGCTAGGCCTAACCCGGATCGGTGTCGTTACGTTAGCGGGCCGTCACGACGTGCCGAAAGATCTCACCATCGATGCCTTGGTCACCGACAAGATCATGATGCAGCCGCTCATTGCTGCGAGAGTCATTTTGGTCAATGCAACCTGGACAAGCGGCGATGGTGAGCCGCTCCAGGATTCGCGACTTTACGAAACCGACGAAGACGATGTTTGTCGAATTATCCTGACGTCAGGAACAACAGGCGAGCCCAAGGCTGTCGGACTGACCCACCGCATGTTAGCGAACAGAATTGCGAGGCATCCATACTTGATGGGAAACCGATTGTCGCGCTGCGATCGAATCTATTGCGATTTTGGATTGGGTACATCGCTGGGATTTCAATTCCTGATCTATTCTCTCTGGCGGGGCGGCACGATCATCCTGAGCGGCCCAGACCACCAAAGCACGATACAATCGTTTGATCTTTACAAGGTCCAGGGCCTGATAGGATCTCCCGCGTGTCTCGCGGGTTTTACCAAGTTCTATGAGCAATACAGCCAATTTCAACCAAGTTTTGAAATCGCGATCGTTGGTGGCAGTCAATTGTCCCCGTCATTGTCGCGACGCGCGCGTGCCTCCCTCTGTCCGAATATCGTTGCCGCATATGGCGCGACCGAGACGAGCATGGTTGCCAGCGCTTCGGCACGTACCATCGAAAGTGTGCCCGGAGCTGTGGGATACGTAACTCCGGATATGACGGTCGAAATCGTTGATGAATCAGAGCGTACGCTTGCACAAGGACAAGAAGGACTGGTGCGCGTGCGCGGCCCTTACAGCATCAGTAGCTATCACAGGCGGGAGAACCTGTCCGACGGTTCTTTCAGGGGCGGATGGTTCTACCCCGGTGACACCGGTTCGTTGACCGCTGACGGTTTGCTTTTGATCGCAGGTCGCGAGCAAACAGTAGTGAATGTCGGAGGCGACAAAATAAGACCCGAGGCGCTTGAAGCAACGCTCTCGGCCTTTCCCGGCGTCGAGGAGGCCGCGGTGTTGAGCGTTAAAAGTGATCTAGGAATCGACCAACTCTGTGCAGTTGTAGTGCCCCGCAACAACTATGACGAAAAAGCCCTAGAGACCTATTGCCTCGCAAAATTTCCGCGAGCCTTCGTGCCGGCACGTTTTGTGGCTGTCAGCGAGCTTCCAAGAAACGAAATGGGAAAAATCGACCGCCAGCAGCTCGCACGCTTGATTCAACCAAATTGAACAAAGGCCACCGCCTGCGCAATTCGCCTTATCCTTTAACTCTCTCGCCGCTCCAAGTTCAGAATTGATATAGCCGAGTGGGATTGTCCGACAGGATGCGCTCGGTCAATTCAACCGAGCCAACAGCGGCCATGAAATCGTCGACCACCGTTTCGTAGCGAAGGTTGCGATAAACCCCGAGCACGTTGCTTCCGAATTGTTGATCATGCGGCGGTGTGTGCGGCCAATCGCTGCCCCAAACACAGCGGTCGGGAGCGACCGCCAGAATAGCGGCCAGCCAGGCGGGATCTGGCCTGGTTGCCAGCTGATTTGCGCTCACGCGGTAGGGCGCCGACAGTTTGATCCAGACGTGTGGCATCGCCAGCAACTTCAGCAAAACACGGCTTTCCGGGTGAGCAGGATCGTGGCTGCCGTAAACCCCATAGTGGTCGATGACCACCGGCACGGGGGACTTTTCGAGCAGCGTTGCGTTCTCGGACAGCATCGAAAGCGGCGCAATGACCTCGATGTGCCAGTTCAGTTCATGGGCTATGCCAGTGATGTCGGAAAATCGATTTGTTAGCGGTGCCTTTTCGCGCAAGGGACTGTAAAGATTGATGCGCAGGCCTCGCACGCCCTGTGCTGCATAAGTCGCAAGCGTACGCGCAGAAGTGACGTGCGGATTGATGACAGCAACTCCACGCCCACGGCCAGCCAAGGCGTCGAGACTTTCAAGCAGCAGATTGTTGTCGAAGCCATAGAAGCTGGGTTGCACGATGACAAAACGCCTGACCGCGCGGGTCGCCGACACATTCTCAAGCTGTCTCAGCGTGGCAATGTCCGCCAGATAAGTGCGTTCGGCGACCTGCGGATAACGGTCTGGTGGTCCAACGATATGAACATGGCTGTCACAGCGCACGGCAGTTCACGCCCGCAGCCGCGCCGCAACGGCCTCGCCGGTTTCGCGGGTCCCAAGACGGCCACCGACGTCGCCGGTCGATTCTTTGGCG